>Ga0116178_10004008_pt1 | contig 10929 bp, 16 predicted proteins | sample AD_STIC12_MetaG_FD_89880 | JGI IMG/M metagenome (GOLD analysis project Ga0116178, IMG submission 89880) | Active sludge microbial communities of municipal wastewater-treating anaerobic digesters from USA - AD_STIC12_MetaG | ecosystem: Engineered > Bioreactor > Anaerobic > Digestate | place: USA... | reverse complement strand
TTGTTGAAATGAAATCCGTGTCTAATCCATCAATTTCCGGACATTCTTCCAAATTATAATCTTTTACCCGCTTAATTATAAAACCAATAAATTTAAAAATTAATTTGCGTAGTCAAATAACTACGCATATATTTGTAGCCAAATAGCTACATAAATGAATTTACGAAGAGATGTATTTCAGGCGATCGCTGATCCTACGCGGCGGGCGATCTTACTTCTGGTCGCTTCGCAGGCCATGACTGCCGGAGCAATTGCGGCAAACTTTGACACTGCCCGGCCTACTGTTTCCAAACATTTGCAGATCCTTGCTGAATGCGAATTATTGCATCAAACTCAGAATGGAAGAGAAATATATTTTCATCTAAATGCACAGAAAATGAAAGATGTTGCAGATTTTATAGAGCCGTTCCGCAATATGTGGGATGATAGGTTCAATAAGCTTGAAGCCGTTATGAAAAAATACAAATCGAAAAAATAAGTTGCCATGGAACGCAAAACCAAAATAAATGCAGAAGACGGTAAACAGTATCTTGTCATCACGCGGGAATTTGATCTTCCTTTAGATCTGCTTTTTAAAGCCTATGAAGATCCTGAAATTGTTGAGCAATGGATGGGTACAAATGTGTTGAAACTCGAAAATAAAAAACACGGCGGATACCTTTTTGAAACTAAAGATCAAAATGGAAATGTCGTCTTTCGTGCCAATGGTGCAATACATGAATTTATTCCGGAGAACCTGATCGTTCGGACTTTTGAAATGGAAAACACACCATTTCCTGTTCAACTGGAATTCTTAGAGTTCGAAAGTCTTTCGGGCGACAAAAGCAAACTTACAATGCAAATTGTCTATCGCTCTCCTGAAAACAGAGATCAAATGCTTAAATTACCATTCGCTCAAGGAATAAACATGGCCCATGATCGATTACAGGAAGTTGTTAGTAAACTAAAATAAGACAGAACCCAATGAATGCAAAAGCAGATTTCTTTTTTGTCAAAAACTCAAAATGGCAGAAAGAACTTGAAACTTTAAGGAAGACTATTCTTGCAATTGGCTTAAATGAAGAATTGAAATGGGGTGTCCCTTGTTACACAATTAATAAAAAAAACATTGTGCTCATTCATGCATTCAAAGAATATTGCGCCGTTCTGTTTTTCAAGGGTGCATTATTAAAAGATGCAAAAGGAATTTTGGTACAGCAAACCAGGAATGTTCAATCAGCACGTCAGATCCGTTATACCAATGTTAAGGAAATTGAACAAACAAAATCCACATTAAAAGCATACATCCGTGAAGCTATATCAATTGAACAAGCAGGTTTGAAAGTCGAACTTAAAAAGACAACAGAATTTACAATGCCGGAAGAATTTCAAATCAGGTTGGAAAAAAGTCCGACATTGAAAAAAGCATTTGCCAAACTGACTCCCGGTCGTCAGCGTGGATATCTCCTGTTTTTTTCCTCTGCGAAACAGTCAAAAACCCGTGATTCACGGATTGATAAAAATGTGAAAAGAATTTTAGCAGGAAAAGGTTTAGACGATTAATAATTACTTAATTTGATCTTAAATATTTAACATAATACTGATTGAAAAAAGAACTATCATCAAAACAATCTGAAGAGTTGCTTGCCATCCTGAAAGAACGTTTTGAAAAAAACATGAAGCGTCATAGAGGAGTTCAGTGGGATCAGGTTCTGTCGAAACTGAAATCTTCACCGGCTAAATTATGGTCATTGAATGAAATGGAAATTTCCGGTGGCGAGCCCGATGTAATCAGTTTCGGAAAGAAATCAAATGAATACATTTTCTGCGATTGTTCACCTGAAAGTCCTAAAGGAAGAAGAAGTTTGTGCTACGACTACGAAGCCCTTCAATCACGCAAAGAACACAAACCAAAAAACAATGTAATTGATCTGGCCGCTGCAATGGGAGTAGAAATTTTGAATGAAGAAGAATACAGAGAGCTTCAAAAACTTGGCGAATTCGATCTCAAAACATCCAGTTGGATAAAAACACCTTCCACAATCAGAGAGCTGGGTGGAGCGCTTTTCTGTGATCGTCGCTTTGATACTGTATTTGTCTATCATAATGGTGCTGAATCATACTATGCTGCCCGGGCGTTTCGCGGATTATTAAAAATTTAATACCGTTCGTCAAAAGAAATTAAATTTTGAACAGACTATACAATCTCGACTATTTAAGAGGATTATCGGCTTTTGGAATAATGATCTATCATTATCTGAGTCTGACATATGGAAATTTTTCTTCTGATACTTTTATGGGCAGGCTTGGTCTTTATGGGGTGGCTATATTTTATGTTCTGAGTGGACTAACTCTTTACTATGTATATTATGAAAAAATGCAACCATCACTAAAAGATGTTCTTGATTTTTTTAAAAAAAGATTTTTCAGAATATTTCCATTACTGTGGCTGGTAACATTTATTTCAATTATGCTTTCAGGAAAGACGCCTGATCCGACAGATTTGTTTCTAAATCTCTCAGGACTCTTTGGGTTTATCAGATGGGACAAATCATTTTCAACAGGAGTCTGGTCAATTGGGAATGAAATAGTATTTTATATTTTCTTTCCATTTTTTATTCTTCTTATTAAAAAATTCAAACCTTTAATGATAATGCTATCACTTGCTATTTTAGTTTCATATCTATACTTCGCTTTCGTAAAACTTAGTCCGGATTTACTTTTAAGTGAACAATGGAAAAACTATGTAAATCCACTTAATCAGGTCTTTCTTTTTCTTGGTGGATTTTTAATTGGTTATTTTCTTCACAATATTAAAATCAAAAACACAATTGTACTTTCAATTTTGCTTTTCGGAATGTTATTATTTACATTTTATCCAACGACAGGAAATGTAATCAACATCGTTACAGGAACAAACAGATTAATTTTTTCAACATGTTGTTTCCTGATATGTATTTGTTTTTACAAACTAACTTTCAAATTTCCCGCGTTTATTCATAAGCCACTAACACTATTAGGAGAGGCAAGTTATTCGGTTTATCTACTCCACCCTATTATCTGGATCTTTACAGGAATTGCAGCTTCCATCTTCCGTAAACGGTTCTTCTATTTTCCCGAATTATACAATCTGATTTTGTCAGTAATATTTACACTGATAATTAGTTTCTTTGTCTATCAGTATTTTGAAAAATATTTCATGAAACTTGGACACACCAAAAGAAATATCAACGCAAAGTAAAACCATCATGAGCGATCTTTCACTCTCTGAAAATCAAATTCAATTCGTTACTTCTTTTCAGGATCTGCTCAACACTGATTTTCTTGGGAAAATAAATGCAATATGCTGGAAGCGTAAACTCATTGGTGATTTTTCAGAGATCGTTCAAAAAATTGAATTAAAGGAGAACATTACAGTAATTGATGAAGAGATGCTTTATGAACTTGAATTGAGTGAACAAGGACAACTTGCGCGAGAAATCCTTTTAAGTGATTTGAACATTTTGAAAGCTCATGGCTCATCTCCTGTTCTAAATCTGATAAAGTACTATGATAGAGATAATGAACATTCCTTTTTCCCAACCGATGTTTATTCTTTTCATGTCGATCGATCGCCTGTGCCAACCGATACCTTTTTATGTACCTACTATGGCGAGTCCAGTGCAATCTTGCCGAATTCACAAGCCGAACAAAAAGTACTCATCCCCGAAATACGTCAACAACTTAAAAAACTCTATCAAGGAGAAGATCACGGATTTGAATTATTCTTAAACGAACACTTCTTTGATCTGCATTACCAGGCAAAACCCGATGCGCATATTACAAGCTTAGGTATAGGAAATATATGGAAGCTGGCTGTTGATCATCCTGAAAGCAAAGTTCTTCCTTGCATTCATCGAGCACCAAGAGAAAAACCGGGAGAGAACAGGTTGTTGATGATTTGTTGAAATATACATAAGAAGTTCAAGGTATTAATTTTAGGTTTATGGATTAGAACAAAAACAGAAACCTTGTTAATAAACATTTTCATTCATGTTCTAAGAGACAGCTGGGCTTTAACAATAAAATCATTAGATTTGATAGTAAGATTTAAAAAAAAACAATGGTCACAATAGAAAAACAAGCCGACAACTTTATATTTGAAGTAAAAGGTTTACACAAGCTTTGGGCTCTCAAAAGTCAGATAACAATTCCCGCAGAAAATATTATTAACGCTTTTCCAAATCAAGAAAACCTGAATTGGATACTTGGATTAAGAATGCCTGGTACTCACATACCCGGTTTAATTACTGCCGGGACTTACATTCTAAGAGACGGTACAATATTTTGTGATGTATCTGATCATAAAAAAAGTATAGTTGTAGTATTAAAAGACGAACATTATAAAAAATTGATCATAGAAGTAGATAATGTTGAAGAAGCAATAAGCATGTTGACGACCAAGTAATTCGTCGGCCGCTAACACCGCACGCCAAAAAATTAACTGTAATTACAAATATTATTCTATCATACGTGTTAGAGTTTTGCTTCTAATGAAACATTTTGAAATAGAATAATAAATTTTGATTAAGACTAGAAGAATGAAACCCTTACGTAAATTGAATAAATATCGTTTCCATCTTTTCGCTTTTTGGGGGATCTGTTTTATTCTCGTGAGTTGCGTTAATCCTCTTAGAAAAGGAGCGTGGGATCCCCTTCCGTTAAAAAAATCAAAGAGTGAAATAACACTTTTCTCAGATACCAATAAAACTAAAACGAATAAAATAAAATAACTGCCTCTGGATCTATCAGCGCATTGCCACAACATAATTATTTTACTCTTTAAATGTTTATATTTCGGTAAAAAAATGATGCTTCGGCAATGCTAAACGTTAGGTGCAACCCAACCAAGAACTCTACCAAAATAATAACAACGCTAAAAATGGATAAAGAATTTAAAAACTGTCAGTCTTGCGGAATGCCATTAAAACGAGACGAAAAAGGAGGTGGAACAAATGCGGACAAAAGTATTAGCAAAAAATATTGTTCCTACTGCTATGAAAATGGCGAATTTGTTTACAAGGGAAATAATGTCTCAGAATTTCAAGAATATTGCCAGAAAAAAATGATGGAAGGTGGACATTCAAGATTTGTTTCTTGGCTCTTTACAAGAGGAATGAAACGATTAGACAGGTGGAAAGCTCAAAAATAAGTATGTAGTTTGAAGAAATATTTAACAACAAGTCGAAGTCAGGTGCAATGATTGATTATAATACCGAGACGTGTAGTACTTCAAGAAACAATTACAATGATATAAATAATGAATACAGTAGATACCACATTTTTATTCAGGCCTGTAAATCAAGTCGAACTCGACTTAATTGAAAAATCGGGCTGGACAAAATTTCCGCCAAGATTACCTGAACAACCAATCTTTTACCCGGTGATGAACGAAGAATACGCAATACAGATTTCAAAAGAATGGAATGTTCCGGCATATGGTGTCGGTTATGTGACAAGGTTTGCTGTCAGGAAAGACTACTTGTCGAAATTCAAAATCGAAAACGTAGGCGGACTAATTCACAATGAACTTTGGATTCCTGCTGACAAACTAGAAGAATTTAATAACAACATTGTTGGGAAAATTGAAGTAACAAAAGAGTTCAAGAAGTAAAATCAGTGATGGAACTTTTATTGTAATTTATCAAAACAAAATACACATGAAAAAGATTTCAACTTTAATCTGTCTCCTACTCACTTTTTTTCTGGTAAAAGGTCAGGAAGAAGCACAGAAAGCATTTAGCGCGGGCGTCAAACTTCTCAAAGAAACTAATTATGTTGAAGCAGAAATAAAATTTCTGTAGAAGAGAAAACTTCAAAAATAATTAAAAGTCTGGAAGGGCCATGCAGTGATCTTTTGAAAGCATAGTTCAAGTCGAGTGAAACAACTTTGAAAGCGATGAAGAACCACAATATAGAAATCAAAAAATTCAAATTGATCAATTTGAATAAAGTTGTAAGTTATGGTAAGGAATTGCAGTGTTTGATTGAGCAGGGGACCTTTATGTCGATGCCGTCCCGTGACTTCAGTTTTAAAAGTAAATTGATTGCAATTTCCGAAAACGGGAGCAATTGGTTGTTTATGAATATTGGCGAAAATTCAGCCGAGAATGTCATAAAGTTAGCACCCAATGTATGTCCTCTCGTTTTTGAGGAATAGAATTTCAGCTGCGAAGGATTTTCAATCCTTTGCTCCCGAGCTGTGGATTTTTAATCCACACCCATCCATGATTGACGTTTTATGTTTATAATTGTATTACTTCAAAATCAACATTGCCTCTTATGTACTTGGGTATGCTAATTCAAACGTTTTCAAGAATCATAAATCCAACAACATGACAAACATTGCCAGCAAGAAAATTTCTACAATAAAAAATATATTTCTCTTTGTTTGGGTTTGTCAAATGTCATCTTGCTCAGGACAGGTGAAAGAAAAACCGGTTGATGATAAAACAGAAATTGGAACTAACAATCGGTCAAGTAATCTAAATCAAAACACAACGTTTCCGCAAATTCACACCAATTTAAATGGAATGGTATCGGAGTTTGTAAGGACAATGTACCAGGATAAAAAAGGAAACTATTGGTTTGGAACTAATACTGATGGGATTATACTATACGATGGTCAGAAACTTGAAAATGTTACCATTGAACAAATACGAAAATGGTTTTCGGTTAGAGAAATTGTTGAAGATAAGGTTGGCAATATCTGGTTTGGAACATCTTCCGGACTTATAAAATATGATGGAGAAAAGTTTACAGTATTCTCCACAGAAGTTGGATTGCAAAATGAAGAAATTTGGGGTCTAGAAATTGACAACACAGGACTCATTTGGGTTGGGTCGATAGGCGGAGTTAGTCACTTTGATGGAAAAAAGTTTACTCCTTTTCTATTGCCTGAAACAAAAGTGGAAGATCCAAAACCTATGCTTTCCGATAAATTGGTTTTAAAATTTGTTGAAGATAAAAATGGAACGATGTGGCTTGTTACCGATGGTAATGGGATTTTCAAATACAAGAATGGCGAGTTTACACATTTAACAAATAAGAATGGGCTAACCGACAATAATACTGCAGATATTTTGGAAGACAAAAAAGGAAATATTTGGATCGGAACTTTTTATGGTGGTGTCAGTAAATATGATGGCACAACGTACACCAACTTTACGAAAGATGGAATTATTGAAGGTGTAGAAACCTATAATTTTTGCGAAGACAGCCGGGGAAATATTTGGTTCACGGCCGAAGGAGCTGGTGTTTACTGCTATGATGGTTCTGCTTTCACGCGATTCACAACTGAAAATGGCTTAACTTCCAATGTTACGTTAAGTATTTTAGAAGACAACAAAGAACAAGTCTGGTTTGGAAGCTGGCAAGGACTAAGTATTTATGATGGCCAAAAAATTATGGATGCCAAATTAAAAGAGCCCTGGACAAAATAAAAATATCAGCTGCGAAGGATTTCCCGCTGTGAAGGAATTTCAATCCTTTGCTTCAAGCTGTGGATTTTCAATCCCCCGTTGCGAAGGATTTTCAATCCTTTGCATTCGAGCTGCGGATTTTTAATCCGCATTTACCGTTTTAGTAGTATAGATTCATTTGTATATTTGAACTATAAATAATTCCCATGAAAGCCCAAGGCAAGACCGTTAATGAAATTTTAATCAACCTTCCGGAAGACAGAGTTGAACCATTCAACAAACTTCACGAAGTAATAGTTAAAAATCTGCCAAAAGGATTTGAGCCTGCGATTAGTTATGGTGGACTAGGTTATGTTGTTCCGCACAAGTTATATCCTGCCGGTTATCATTGCAAACCTGAAGAGCCTCTTCCGTTTGCCGGAATCGCTTCACAGAAAGGATCCATTAATTTCTATCACATGGGAATTTATGCTGATCCTAAATTGCTAAAATGGTTTGTTAGTGAATATCCAAAGCACAGCAAACAAAAACTTGACATGGGCAAGAGTTGCGTTCGGTTTAAAAAGATGGATGAAATTCCTTATAAACTCATTGGTGAATTAATGAAAAAAATGAGTTCAAAGGAATGGATCGAGATGTATGAGAAAAATCTGAATCCTAAATCAAAAAAGAAATAATTATTTTGAAACCTGTCATCTTTTTCATCTTTGTATTTTTGTGCGCATTTTCAGCCGTTCAAAGTTCAGCCGGGACATGTATTGTAGATTTTGCTTTCGTTCGCCTCGATTCTAATTATAATAAATATCCCACCAGCGAGCGATTTTTTAAATTAACAGAAACAGGAAAATCCGCAATCATTGGAAAGTGGAAAATTGTCGATATCCTAAACAAGCAGCCCGGTTGGCATGTTGATATTACCGGAAGTATATATGATTTCAAAAGCGATCAAAGTTTAGTTGTCACTCCGGCTGATTCGCTTTTTGAGGCTCAGACATATAAATATCACAAAGATGAAACTCGGGTTACTGTGATTACCGACGACGGAAACTCCTTTGAATATCATTATACACTGCATGAGGATGGGCGACTTGAACTTGATTCTTCCACAGAAAACATTATATTAAAACCTGAAAATTAAACACTGCATTTACCGGGATTCAATGGATTTCCGGATTGCCCGGAAGCTGTCGCTTTAAAAGAAAACTTTTCGTTTGTTGCTTTTTATTCTCCCTTCTCCTTAAAACAACTTAATATTGTCAAAAAACTACTGATGGTTGTGCAATTACAACTATAAGTAGCAGAATGGATTTGCATTTTGTTCATCGGGCAAAATAACTTTGCAACATCAATTTAAAACAAAAAAAGATGTTAAATTCTAAATCACTCGGCAATAAAATTGCCACAGCAAGGAAAAAAATCAATCTCTCTCAAGCTGATCTTGCTCAGCAAGTATCTATAAGTTCACAAGCCGTTGGTAAATGGGAACGGGGCGAATCAATGCCTGACATTACAACCCTAAACCGTCTGGCAGACATTTTCGGCGTTGACTTGAACTATTTTTCAGACAGTGCTCAAAACGACAACATTGTTACTCCCACATCAGGCAGCGCCGATGAACCAAGAATCCCAAACAAGGTAGAAGAGCCGGTTAAAAAATTCGAATTGAATTGGGACATGTCGCAGGGAAACTGGACTGATGCTGACTTTTCGGGATTAAAGAATCTGAAAGAAAAATTCAGTTCGTCAAATATGAAGAACTGCAAATTCATGCATTCCGATCTCTCCGGACTTGTTCTTGGAAAGAATAACATTGAACAATGTGATTTTTCATTCTCAGACCTGAGTAGTAGTAAAATTCAATCTTCCAATTTATCAAAAAATCAATTTGTCAAATGTTCATTCATAGACGCCGAGCTTTATAAAAACAATATTGAAAAATGTAATTTCACAGAAGCTGATTTTTCGGCAGCAAAAATATTGGGCCTGAATTTCGAGAGCAACGATGTCAAAAATGCTGTTTGGAAACTTACAATTTTCAATAATACAAATCTTAGTAACATTATTTTTGAAGGAACTTTTGAGGACTGTCATTTTGAAAACTGTTCTTTCTATGGGGTTAAATTTCAAAACGCCACAATACTAAATACTTTTTTCAAAAATAATGATAGATTTAAAAAAGTCAAATTTATAAATTGTAACGTGGACAAAATTACTTATGCCTTTTTGAAAAACAACATGGCAGATATGACCGGAGTAACATTAATAAATTAACGAAATTTTCAAACAATAATAAATTTACACGGAATAAATAAATATTTGAGCACAATGCGCCATTCAATTATAATTTAATTACATTCGTTACAAATCCACAAAACAAAATGAAAAATTTATTTTCTACGCTATTGTTATTAATAACTTTTACAATAACTTCCTTTGCTCAACCCCAAGCTATACCCTTTCAGGGAGCAGCAAGAAATTCACTGGGAAATATATTAAGTAACAGGGCTATTTCTCTTCGGTTAAGTATACTCGATAGTTCTGCAACAGGACCGGTTGTATACTCAGAAACACACTCCACCACAACAAGCTTGCTTGGATTGTTCACTGTAAATGTTGGACAAGGGGTTCTTGTTTCAGGTACTTTCGATCAAATCGATTGGGGAAACGCTGACAAATACTTATCTGTTGAGCTGGACACAAACAATGGTTCAGCCTTTGTACAAATGGGGATTACACAAATGCTCAGTGTTCCATATGCACTACATTCTAAAACTTCGGGAACGAAAATTGGATTTCGTGCAAATATAATTCCCGTAACAGTTGGTGTTGGATCAGCAACACCATTGCAATTGGGCGCTATTGAATACAATGATGGGAATGGTGCTGACTCATCCGGATTCACAGCTCCTGAAGCGGGTGTATATCAATTCAACGTCAGTATCTTTTGGAATCCTTTTTCTGCATGTACACGTGTGTCTACATATCTTATAACAGGAACAGTGGCCTTAGATCATCAACAAGATTATTTTTGCGATATGGCAGTTCTAAATTCTAAGTTTTCTGATCAACTGTATTTGCAAGCCGGTCAAACGGTCAAGGTCCGGATTTTTCACAACCAATCAGCTGGTGCTACAATAGCAAATGGATTGCCATGTATTTTCTCCGGTTATAAAGTTTACTAATATGAATTTCACTTATCGCAATATTGTCATCCTTGCATTCCTTGTTGCATGCATTCATGGACCTGCTGTGTCGCAACAGATCACCCGATCTGCTCTTGTAACATCCGGTGGAACAGGAAATACACTTGAATATACAATCGGTGAACCGTTCTCCTCAACAATGATCACCGGAAACTATATGCTGACGCTGGGCATGCAGCAAATGGATCAGTCCCTTACGTTATCTGTCAACGAACTTTCGGGCAATATCATCAATCTTGTAGCTTTTCCAAATCCCTCTGACGGCAATTTTAATGTCAGAGTAAATT
>Ga0116178_10004005_pt1 | contig 10932 bp, 7 predicted proteins | sample AD_STIC12_MetaG_FD_89880 | JGI IMG/M metagenome (GOLD analysis project Ga0116178, IMG submission 89880) | Active sludge microbial communities of municipal wastewater-treating anaerobic digesters from USA - AD_STIC12_MetaG | ecosystem: Engineered > Bioreactor > Anaerobic > Digestate | place: USA... | reverse complement strand
CATTTAGAAGCACTGAATATTTCCGAAAAACTAGATACGAAACTTGACAAAACACAATCACTCGTAGGACTGGCTCAGGCATATCTTGCTAAAGGCGATCTTGGACTTGCGATCAAAAGATTTCTTGAAGCAGTCGATATCGGAAAATCTTTGAATACTAATATGGAAGTCAAAGATGCCTATGAAGGATTAGCACAGGCTTATTCACAGAAAAACGATTATTCAAATGCCTTCAAATATCAAAATCTGTTGTTATCAATTAAGGATACCATCTATAATATTAATACAGATAAAAAACTAGGAACACTTCAGTTCACTTTTGATCTCGAAAAAAAGGAATCACAGATCAATTTACTTACAAAAGATAAAGTGATCCAGGATCAGACAATCAAACGTCAGAAGTTAATCCGGAATGGTTTCGTAGGAGGATTTTTAGTAGTCGGATGTTTTGCATTCATCTTTTTTGGTCAACGAAACAAGATCAGCAAAGAGAAAAAACGAAGCGACGAATTACTCCTGAACATTCTTCCTGAAGAAACTGCAGAAGAGTTAAAGTTAACCGGCACAGCACAACCTCAGAGCTTTGATCTGATCTCTGTAATGTTCACTGACTTTAAAGGCTTCACTCAATTGTCAGAAAAATTAAGCGCGAAAGAATTAGTAATTGAGATCAACGAATGTTTTTCTGCTTTCGATCACATCATGACAAAGTATGGAGTAGAGAAAATAAAAACCATCGGTGATGCATATATGGCAGCGGGTGGATTACCTACACCAAATCAAACTCACGCAGTGGATGTTGTTAATGCTGCCATAGAAGTACGCGAATTTATGGACGCTCACAAAGCAAAGAAGGCTGCTGCAGGACAATTATTTTTTGAGATCCGAATAGGAGTTCATACCGGACCGGTCGTAGCAGGAATTGTCGGAGTAAAGAAATTTGCATATGACATCTGGGGTGATACTGTAAATACTGCCAGCAGAATGGAAAGCAGCGGCGAAATAGGCAAAGTAAATATTTCAGGTACTACCTATGAAATGGTAAAAGACAAATTTAAATTCCAGCATAGAGGAAAGATTCAGGCTAAGGGTAAGGGCGAGATTGATATGTATTTTGTGGAGAAATAGATTTCCAATGTTAGACACTAAATATCTTCGAAACCGTATAATCTTCGTTATTTAATAAAGCCTGATCTCATTTGAAGTTCACGTCTTACTGCTTTAAAAAGTTCTGCTCTGCTCTTTTGGTTATCATTGCATAATTCTTCAAGCGACTTTTGCTTATAGAGAATTTCGTTCATGTAAGTCACATTGTGAAGATCACTTTCCATTTTAACTTCGCCTTTTTTATTTCGTACAAATTCAATTGTATGTGAGATTAAAAATTGTCGCACTGAAATATTTTTCAATTGTTCAATTTCTTTTAAGTCTAAATTCCTGAAGAGCTCACATACGATCTCCTCCGCTTCAGGAATAGAAATTTTAAACCTCAATACGATTCCATAAACTGTCCGACCATATTTATCATATAGCTCTTCTAAAGCGGGGTATCTGTTTAGGTTATTCATAAAAAAACTAAACAGAGTTTAGCAGAAACTGCCCCTAAATTTCTATGCCACCTTTAAATAAAAAAAGCACTCCGGAAGAGTGCTTTTTTATCATGGATTCCAAGTATTAATTTTTCAAAATGCGGAAAGCCTTGTTGACCTTTTGATTTATCCAAAGCAAATAAACCCCATTCGTTAAATTGTTAATATCAATTGAACTATTCAATGAGTTAATTGTTCCCTTCGAAACTACTTTCCCTAAAGGATCTATAATCGAATATGATTCTCCTATTAAATTCGAATTCAGATTTAGCATCGAACTCGCAGGATTTGGATATATGCTAAGATCAGTCAACTTAGTTTCCGTTATTCCGACATTAGAAGTTATATTAACTGTAAAGTCATCGAAATTCCCATACTCATATAACCCGCAAGCACCATATCCATTTGCACTTACCGTATAGCAATCAGTTCCCCAACCTGCTATTACACGCATTCTATATGCCCCATCAGCAACTGTATTCGGAACGATAATCAGAAAGCTGTATGTCTGCGGATCTCCGGCAGTATATTGATAATACAGATTTTCTGTTGAATCAAAGTCGCCGTTAAGATCATAATCGATCCATACACCTACTCCACACCAGGCTCCGTTCAAAACAGTCATCGGTGTTGCGATGCCTTTAACTAATGTAGTTGACATCGATGTATAATCCGAAATTGTACAATCTGTACTACCAAGTGTCCACTGGATACTGTCAAGTGAAATTTCCTGATTGTTCCATCCAAAGCAACCTTGATTGAAAGATGGTTCGCAATAGGTTATTTGCCCTTTCGACATCTGCACAAGAGGGATAGTCAAAAGAATAATCAAGAGTAATTTTTTCAGTTTCATGTTTGTGGAATTTGATTGTTAACTTATTATCAAAGTTAAAAAAATCTTCTAATTCCAAACAAAAACCATGGGAATTAATTACCCATTCATTAATGATTTACCATGAATTTTCCTGTTCTACTTCCAGCTCTGAAAAAATAGATACCATTTTCCCAATTTTCTGTATGAATCAGAATCCGTTTTTCCATATAATTTTCATAGACAATTTCACCTAAAATATTAAAGATCGTCAGATTCCCTGACTCATTTTGCGAAGTAGAAATATTAATATACTCATTGGCCGGATCCGGATAAATTGAAATCCCTGATTGAGAAGAAACATCATCTATACCAACAAAAAATAAATCCACAAAAACGCAATCAAACATCTGGCATGAATTAGAATCTGTAACAAGTAAACAATAACTGTTTTCAGTATCAACCAATAATGATGAATCAGTGTTGCCTGCACCCCAGAAATAAGTCTGAAATATTCCGGGAGAATTAAGCTGATAGGCAGCTGCAGAACTGTGAATTGTATCGACACCAAAATCAAGTATTGGTATAGGATGAACAACAACTGTACGATAAATTGAATCCATGAACATTCCTTGTGTTGCAACCAATTTTACAATGTAAGTACCGGCCTGACTAAAAATATGTGTCGGAGAAATTAAAGTAGAATTTATTGAATCACCAAAATCCCAGAAGTATGAACTAGCATTAACAGACATATTAGTAAAGGCAATTGTAAGCGACGCACATCCTGCAGAATCTGTCATCTCAAAACCTGCTACTACAACAGGATTATTATTGGCATAAAAAGTTGGCGCTTGTATTACAAAATCCCCCATACCATTTGGAAGTCGTGATAATGACAGATCAGTTTGCTGAATTCCGAATTCTACTACATCAACAATTTCAAGGACTGAATTCAACAAAGTAATTCTCTCACCATCTCCTGACATCTGAAAATTTGCATGATACAATCCTTCTTCACCATCTTCATCAGTCCAGATAATTAAAAAACTATCCGGCTGAATAATAGTACCCGCCGGCATTTCCCATTTTCGAATATTCAATGAATCATCGGTCAGAAAATAACCGCTGAGATCCACAGGTGAATTAGACCGATTGTACAATTCGATCCAATCTTCATAGTGACCAAGACTATCCGTAACTATGGTTTCATTCTTTGCCATGATCTCATTCAGTACAACTGAACTATCGGCACTCCGGCTTGGATTAACATAGTAAGTATAAACATCCTGTTCTGCGCCTACGGGATTGTAGCTAGCAGTTTTATCAGAGTTATCTGCAATAGCTTCTATATAAAACCGAACCCTTGTGCCGGCTATTCTCCCGGGAATCTCTGCCCCGTAGACGTGATCTCCTGCCAATTCATCTTCATGCAAACCATCATCGTGCATTGTGATCTTGGAAAATTTCCCTGTAAGCAGATCGGAATAGTACAGATATACAATATCAACTCCGCCTGCTCTGCTTACACTTGCGTTTACATTTACATCTTGCATACTTACAGGAATCTTCCATAAGGTATCATCCGTTTTGTATATAACATTTGTAATTACAGGACCAACTTCATTCATTTCAGAATTTCCCAAAAGATATGTACGTCTGTCGGTAATAAAATCTTTTATCACATCAATCTCGTCTTCAAATTCTGCATCAGTATAAATTTTTATAGGATCATTCAAAACGATATCTTCAATCATATCATAATACTGATCAAGTTTCGGGAAAGTAGTTGCCGGATTAAAATCCTCGCTGATGATTGTTTTTAAATGAGCAATGTACCGCTGACGGAATTCAGGAACAGATAAAATTCTTTCAAGGAGAGGATAGTTAACATCAGTAGAATGATAAAATGGTCCCCATGAAGTTGTAAAGTCTACATCATATGCATCGTTGCCATCCATTTCTATTGGAACAATACGTCCGGATTCAGGTTCAAAATAAATATAGTAGTCAGTTTTACCTTTAAGCACATAACTATCGTCATCGCAATAGGCAATTTCACTTGCCAGAAACCAGAGTGCCCGATCAATATCCAGATAATCGCTTAGGATGTTTGCCATTCTGGACGGTGAAACAGTATCCAGCACATTACAAAGCTGAACCAACTTTGTCCAATGATCCGGTTGATCCGAAAATTTCAAATAATAATACGGCTGATAATCTGTACTGTCGGTTCCAAGATTATTTAGTGCAGCTGTGCCATCACCATCACTGCCGGAACTTGCAGGACTACCTGGCGGACGCTTGCATCTCCAGCTTGCACCATCGTTTGTATAGAACCATTCCTTATATAGGTCTTTGTTTACTTGCTGAACATTTGCATACAGACCCCAATCCTGCCCATTTATAAAAAGGTGAACATAATTTCCTTTTGTTGTAACTACATGATCCTTTATCAGATTCTGATAGGTGATCTCACGCAGGAAGGACGGATCATGATAACAATTATTCAGATTCAATGTTCCATAACCCAGCAACTCCTGTCCTTCAATAAAGGCATCCATTGAAATATTGAACGATTTTTTCGGCGAGGTTCCGATGTTGTTGTACGATGAACTTCCTTTGAATCTCACACCAACACTATCAAATGCTTCGCCATTAAAAATTAGTTGCGCAGCAAGATCGATACCGTCATCAAAATTATCTTCAAGATCATCCCAGTAATCATTCTGAGGGAAATTCAAATGAATCTCATTAATTACAGATTGATCATATAAACCGGTATTCGGAAGATGTCCTGTTTTCAGCATTCTTCCATCACTGCTCAATTGAATTTCATCGGGAAATTTCTGCGCTTCAGTACCTAAAACAAAAGTTAAACAAAAGAATAATGTAAAAATTCGATTCATATATGCTGATATTTTTTTGAAAAATACAGATTTGTTTAAACTCTGCAAGCATCAATGAAGTGTTTGAAAACTTTTTTATTAAGAAGGTCCTTTTGAAAAGTAATGAGGAATGCGGATTAGGGAACCCGAATTCTAATAATACGCTGCACATCCAACATGCGAATGCGGCTTCGACTTGCGCTTAAAATCTATACTCGTTAATTTAAAACCAAAATAAAGATCGACTCCTGTTATATCATCTCCGGCAAACCGATCACTGATAAATGTGCCCATTCTGTCTGTCCCGATATAAAAGATGTGATACCGCATTGCCAATCCTAACCGGTGACGATAATAATCATAAAAGCTGTAGGGAAATCCAACTTCAAAAAACGGTGTTTCATAACGGATTGTTGCACCAAGCATATTAGGACGATCAACTCTTGCCATAGGCATTGGCACTCTTTGAATCGCTGTCATATTTAAATACCAACGTGGTTTCAGACACCTGTCGAATTGAATGCTTAATCCGGTAGGAAGTGACATAACAAAACTGTTCTTGATTGCTGTTCCATTCATTGCAGTGGCATAGATCAACGAATCTACACCGGCAGTTCCATTAATCTGTGTATTTGGTACATTATCGAAATTCAAAGCATCGGTATTAAAATCCATTGCATGTGCATTTCTTCCAAACCGGACAAAACCCAGATCCATCAACGATACTCCTACTCTGTAATCGTATTTCTTCATTGGGATCGGACGACCATTGGAATATTTTTGCGTGAATGGATTTGAAACATATTGAGTGCCGAGATCAAAACCAATTCCTGTGCATCTGAATTTTAAAAGATCAGCCGGATCTTCTATGTATGAATAATCGATGCTACCTTTAATTTTAGTAATATAAATTGTTGTGTCATTTTCTACGCGCAGATTTGCATCATCAATTCCGGCATATGAACCCTGAAAGGCTGTGATATACTTTAACGATCCTGCAGCCAGCCATTTTCTTGATTCACTTTTACTTAATTGTTTACCAAATGAAATTGCAGTTTCGATGAATGTCAGATCACCGATTCTCATTCCATCGACTGCAATATTTCTTCCCTGAATTGATTTGTAATCCATTCCCTTGTAGGCAAGAATTGCCAGATCAGAAGAAACATTGTGAACACTCAGATCATTTCTGATCGTCATATGTGCACCAATTGCCATGTCTTTGAAACGGAAAATTATTGCCGGCAATCCTAAAGCAAAGTGCATATTGGCGGCTTTATCACGACTGTTAGTATAGAAATTCAATCCGCCATACGGCTCATTATTCATCGACTCCGTTCCGCCTAAAATTTTCCGTTTGGGCATACCGACAAAATTATTGTCGACTGATAAATTAAAACTTAGTATCTGAAGTTCCCATTTATAAGGCATCAGCAACATTGCTGTCGGATTCATGGCCATTCCCGAGTTACCGGCATAATTTCCATTCGACACTCCAAGCATGTCCTGACTAAAAGAAACCTTAGAAACTAATAATGCTAAGAAAAGTAGCGTTGTTCTCATTTGCGTGCGTTTGCAGAAGCTAAAGAACAACTTTACGAAGTCGGGATGCTTTAAAACAGATAGAAACCTTACATGTGAATGTAAAAGTGTAAGACATTGTGTAAAATGGTCAAGGGTCAAGGGTCAAAGGTCAAACTACTTTCGCAGTTTAACCCTTGACCTTTGACCCTTGACCTAATCAATTAAAAGTACAACCTTTCAGGAAGCGACAATTACTTCTTCAAAAGATCCCGTATCTCTGTCAACAACGCCTGATCTTTCGTTGGTGGCGGCGGTCCTGCAGGAGCAGCGGGTGCAGCATTTTTCTCTGCACGTTTACGCATTGCATTCATTGGCTTAACAACGAACATGAATACTGCAAGAGCAATAAGGAGAAAAGTAATAGCAGCCTGAATAAACATTCCGTAATTGATAGTAACCGCCGGAATAACTTTGCCCGCAGCATCAACTGAAGCCGCCTGAATAGCAATTTTCAGATCTTTAAAATCAACACCGCCGATTATCAATCCTAATGGTGGCATTAAAATATCGTTTACTAATGAATCAATGATCTTACCGAAGGCACCTCCGATAACAACACCGACTGCAAGATCGACTACATTTCCTTTAGAAATGAAATCACGGAACTCTGATGTGAATGACATAGTGTGTTTTTTTTGTGGAACAATAAATTAATAAAATGATACAGAGTTAGATTTTCATTTACTCCATATTCATTACGCAAAAGCAAAAATGATAAATTATTATCATAATTCCCCATTTTTTGAGGTAAATAATGACACTAGGATTTATCCAAGATAATTGTACATTTGTCCCGGTTCTTTGAACACAGATTGGTTTCATTTCAATTAAGAAATGAATTAATAGGGAACCGTGTGAAAATCACGGGCTGACGCGCAACTGTAAAACTCAAACATTACCGGCTATATACCACTGTATCATTTCAGATATGGGAAGGTTGCCGGAAGAGTAAGCCAGGAGACCTGCCACTTTGTAATAGACAATGCTTTCGCGAAAAGAAGCTCATGTCGTTTGATACAGCCCATAACTGTTATCTGCGTCGCTGCTGCATTGTTTTTGTTCATTCCCATTGGGATCAATGCTTATCAAAAAAGTCATTTTAATTTTATTTTATTTCTCTCCTCTGCTGCTATTCGCACAGGATGATACAACAGCTCTTCAATTACGCGCTGTAATTATTAGCGCTGTGCGATCTGACATACAACCATCGGGATTAAAAACAGAACGTCCGGATTCATTGCTTAAGATGATCCATATTGATCAGACACTTGGTAATTATTTAACTGACTATTCCCCGGCTCTTGTAAAAAATTATGGTCCTGGTGCACTGTCAAGTGTATCATTAAGAGGTGGAAGTGCATACCATACAGCAGTGCTATGGAAAGGATTCTCTATCGCCAATCCTATGAATGGCGTAATGGATTTTAATCTGTTACCCACATTTTTGTTTGATGATATTTCAATTCAATATGGCGGATCTTCATCACTTTGGGGAAGTGGTGCTATCAGCGGAACGATCCAATTGGGTAATAGTAATATTTTCGTAAACAATAATTCTATTAAAATCGGAAGCAGGTATAGCACAGCATCAGGCTTTGCAAATTATGCCGAAAGTAAATTTTCAATAAAGAATTTCAATTCATCTGTAAAACTTTTCTTTACCGATGAGAAAAATGAATTTTCATTTCATCATAACGATCAACTGAAAAAACAAGTTCATGCCGAAGCGAAAGGAAGAGGAATAATTGCAGAAAACAGTTATATTTTCAATTCAAGAACTGATCTGAGTTTTAATTTCTGGTATCAGTTTGCCGATAGAAACATTGCTCCGGTCTTAACTGAATCGATTTCCAAAGCTGTTCAGACTGATAAAAATTTCAGATATAATTTCATTTTTACAAAGTCTGCAAAGCACGGAAAATTCGTTTTCAGAAACGCATACTCTAATGAAGAATTATACTACAACGATTCTTCATTGAATGAACCATCGGTTTCGCTATGCAAAACTTTTATTTCTGAGCCGGAATATTCGTTTTCTATAAACAACATCCACAGTTTTCAAGCAGGCCTGAATTTTACAATGATAAATGCAAATGCGACAGAATTTAAAAAGCAAGCAGATGTAATTCGCAAGGCAGCATTTCTTGGATATAATTTAAAATACAAAAACCTCAGCGTTTCACTTTCTTCCCGAAAAGAAGTCAATGAATTTCAAAACCCACCGGTTGTATTCTCTGCAGGTGTGAACTATAAAATTACGAATTACATTAATATCCTTGGGAACTATGGCACAGTTTACCGAAATCCACAAGTCAATGACCTTTTCTGGCAACCGGGTGGAAACCTGAATTTACTTCCTGAAACCGGATATTCTTATGAAGGAACTATTGATCTGAATATCCGCCAACTCGTTGTAAAAAATTCAAACGATTCAAATGCATTTTCAATTCAGATGACTGCATTTAACAAAGAGGTTAACAATTGGATCGCATGGACTCCACATGGTATTCTCTGGACACCCTCAAACATAAAAAATGTTCATTCGTACGGAACAGAAAGCAATTTACTTTTCAAAAAGAAATTCCGGAAAATCGGATTTCGTTTCAGTGTTTTTTATGGATATACAATTTCAGAAACAACTTCTTCTGAACTGGCCTTTGACGCTTCCGTTGGAAAGCAATTGATCTACGTTCCATTACATAAAGTTGGCGGAGTCATATCTGTTAGTTATAAAAACTCTGTTTTCACATTCAACCAAAACTATACCGGCATCCGGTTTTCATCTACAGACAATCTGCATTACTTAGATGCATATAACAAAGCTTCAGTACAATTAGATCAAAAGCTGAAAATTCAAAACACAATACTTTCAATGTTTATCAGAGTCGACAATCTTTTTGATACCGATTATCAATCAGTTTTGAACCGGCCGGAACCACTAAGAAATTATTCTTTCGGAATAAATATTACATACATACAAAAAAAATAACACTATCATGAAATTAAAAATTACACTTTTCGCTATTGTATCACTGGCATCATTCTCCTGCAAAAAAGACACGATCGACGAACCTACTCCAACAACGAGTTTCACTGCCGAAGTCAACGGAATTTACATTTGTAATGAAGGAACATTTACCGATGGCAATGCGACTATCTCCTATACTAATGGGACCGAAGCAGAAACTATTCAGGATGTTTATAAAATTGCTAATGATGAAGATCTCGGAGATGTAGGTCAGAGCATGACCAAAATAAATAACAAGATCTACATAGTAGTCAATAATTCATCAAAGATTGAAGTTGTTGAAGCAACTACTATGAAAAAATCTGCTACTATCACGGGATTTAATTCTCCGCGTTTTATGATAGAAGCTTCTCCCGGCAAAGCATATGTTACCGATCTTTATGCTAACGGAATTTCAATTGTTGATCTTTCATCGAATTTAATCACAGGAAATATCCATCTGAATGGTTCAACAGAAGACCTTTTACTTTACAATGGAAAAGTTTATGTTACCAATCTTTCAACTTCATACTTGTACATCATAGAACCAACAACTGATATTCTGGAAGACAGCATATTAATCGGTCCGGGTGGAAATTCACTGCAACTGGACATGAACAACAAGCTCTGGGTTCTCTGCGGTGGCGATTATTTGACAAGTGCTCCGGGCAGTCTGCACAGAATAGATCCTGCAACAAAGATGATAGAATTTTCCCAGGCATTTCCTGCAAGCGACTTTCCAACACGATTGATTATCAATGAAACAAACGATGAACTATATTTTTTGAATTTAAATGTTTATAAAATGCAGATTACAGATTCGTCTCTACCAACTTCTTCATTTGTTGATGCTGCAGGAAAAAGTTTCTACGGAATGGCATTCGATAGAGTAAGTCGTGTGTTATATGTTTCTGATGTTATCGACTACCAGCAAGCCGGGAGAATTTACAGATACGATCCGGCGGGTACATTGCTGAATAGTTTACCTACGGGGATTATACCGGGGGAGTTTTTGTTTTTGAATAATTAGGTCTGAGGTCAAGGTTCAAGGGT
>Ga0116178_10003996_pt1 | contig 10949 bp, 5 predicted proteins | sample AD_STIC12_MetaG_FD_89880 | JGI IMG/M metagenome (GOLD analysis project Ga0116178, IMG submission 89880) | Active sludge microbial communities of municipal wastewater-treating anaerobic digesters from USA - AD_STIC12_MetaG | ecosystem: Engineered > Bioreactor > Anaerobic > Digestate | place: USA... | reverse complement strand
CGCTGTGCCGCACGCTGCGGCCAGGTTCGTACACGCTGACGGTCACACCGCCCGGCGGCCTCACCGTCACCGGGGCGTTCTCGGGCAGCCAGGGTGGTGCGGGCCAGCCCGCGAACACGGCGCTGCCCGGTGCGAGCAGCATCGGCAGCGTCACGATCGGCTCGGGCAATACGGCGAGCAACTACAACTTCGGCGTGCAGGGCCAGGGCCTGTCCGGCGCGGTGTACGTCGACAGCAACGGCAATGGCTCGCGTGATGTCGGCGAGCCCGGCATCGCCGGCGTCTCGGTCACGCTGTCCGGCACGACGGCCGGTGCGCAGAACGTCTGCGTCGTGATCAGCCCGAGTCCGTGCACTGCCGTCACGGATGCCAACGGCAACTATGAGTTCCTGAACCTGCCGGCCAGCAACGGCGCGGGGTACACGCTGACGGAACAGTCGCAGGCCACCGCGCCGCTGACCAACTACGGCGATGGCACGGAGTCCGTCGGCACGGTGGCGGGCACGGCGAGCGGCACGACCGGCGACGACGTGATCTCGGGCGTCGTGCTCGGCGTCGGCCAGCTCGGTGTCGGTTACAACTTCGGTGAGCGCCCGGCCGGACTCGGAGGCGCCACCTACATCGATCTCGACAACGACGGCGTGCGCGATGCCGGCGAGCCGGGCATTGCCGGCGTGACGATCACGATTTCCGGCACGACGGCTGATGGCCGCAACGTCTGCACGATCCTGCCGAGCTGCAGCGTGACGACGGGCGCCGATGGCAGCTACAGCATCCCGAACCTGCCGGCGGGCACGTACACGCTGACGCAGACGCAGCCGGCGAACTATGCCGACGGCATCGACGCGCCGGGCACGATCGGTGGCGGCGCGGTCGGCACGGCCGGTGGTGCCGGCACGAGCACGATCAGCAACATCGTCGTGCCGCCGGGCGGTACCGGCACGAACTACGACTTCGGCGAGCTGTCCGCGGGACTCGCGGGCCGCGTCTGCGTCGACGTCGACAATGATGGCTGCGACGTCGGTGAGACCGGCATCGCCGGCGTCAGCGTGACGATCACCGGCGTCGCCGTCGATGGCACGCCGGTCACGCGCACGACGACGACCCAGGCCGACGGCAGCTATGCGTTCACGCAGCTGCCGACGCCGAACGCGCAGGGCTACACCGTCACCGAGACGCAGCCTGCGGGCTATGCCAGCACGGCGACGAACACGACGGCCGGCAGCGCCGGCGGCTCGATCGCGAACGACGCGATCAGCGCGATTCCGCTGCCGGGTGGCACCAGCGCGACGGGTTTCAACTTCGGCGAGCTGCGTGCAGACCTTTCGCTGACCAAGACCGTAACGCCGACGCGGCTGAACATCGGCCAGAACGTCACCTTCACGATCACGCTGACGAATGGCGGCCCGACGCTCGCGACCGGCGTGGCCGTGCGCGATCAGCTGCCTGCCGGATTCATGTTCGTCAGTGCGAACGCGAGCCTCGGTACGTACAGCAGCGCGACGGGGCTGTGGACGCTCGGCACCGTGACGAATGCGCAGGTCGCGACGCTGACGATCACTGCGACCGCACAGCCGACCGGCCCGTACACCAATACCGCCGAAGTCTCGGCCTCCGGCGTGCCGGATCCGGATTCGACGCCGGGCAACAACCTGCCGGCCGAGGACGATCAGGCATCGGCCAGCGTCGTCGCGCTCGCCGTGGTCACGGGCTCGGTCTACGAGGACCGCAATGGCAACGGCGTTCGCGATCCGGGCGAGCCGCCGTACGTGAACCAGCCGGTGACGATCACCGACAGCACGGGTGCCGTGCAGACCGTGCAGACCGACCAGAACGGCGACTACCGCGCCGACGTCGCGCCGGGTCCCGCAACGCTCGACGTGCAGCCGCCGCCAGGCGTGCGCCTGACGACGGCCAACGATCCGCAGACGATCAACGTCGCGGCCTCACCGACGCCCACGCCCTCGCCGCCGGTCGGTTACCAGGCGCTCGGCGGCGTCAGCGGCTCGGTGTGGTTCGACATCGGTTCCACGAATCGTCAGCGCGATGGCGGCGACCAGCCGCTCGCCGGCTGGATCGTCGAGCTGATCGATCCGGCGCTGCCGCCGGGCAGCGCGCCGGTGCGCACGACGACGACCGACAGCACCGGCAGCTATGTCTTCACGGACATGCCTGCCGGCAACTATCTGATCCAGTTCCGCGACCCGTCCTCGCAGGTGGTCTACGGCACGCCGGTCAACGGCGAGCAGGGCAATGCGCAGCCGGGTTCACAGCCGGCACCGGGCAATGAGCGCGGCCAGCTGCAGGTGACGATCAGCGCAGGACAGACGCTGCCGCAGCAGAGCTTGCCGGTGGATCCTTCGGGCGTCGTGTATGACGCCGTCAGTCGCGATCTGATCCCGGGCGCGATCGTCACCCTGCGTCCCGGCGGCGTCTGCGCCGGCTGGAATCCCGCGACCCATCTCGTCAACGCGACCGCGGGTGGTTACACGATCAGCGGCACCGGCATCTCGATGACGACCGGCGCGAATGGCTTCTATCAGTTCCTGTTCACGGCCAGCGCGCCGGCCGCGTGCACGTTCGAACTCGTCGTCACGCCGCCGGGCGATTACCGTGCGCCGTCGACGCTGATTCCGTCCTCGGGCCGGTTCGACGTGCCGGCGGGTGTGGGCACGACCGCGATCCAGCCGCAGGCGTCGGCGCCGTCGGTCGGCCAGTCGACCACCTACTACCTGCAGTTCGTGATCGGCTCGGCGCGCAACAACGTCGTGCACAACCATATCCCGCTCGACACGCTGATCGGATCGCAGCTCGCGATCGAGAAGCTCGTCGATCGCGATGAATCCGAGATCGGCGAGAGCGTCCGTTACACGCTGCGCATCCGCAACGCGCAGGGCCCGCGGCTGCCGCTGTTGCAGATCGAGGACCGGTTGCCACTCGGCTTCCGCTATCTGCCGGGCAGCGCGCGACTGCGCGGTCCGACGGGGGCCACCACGGTGCTGGCCGATCCGGCCGGCGGCGTCGGCCCGCGGCTGACGTTCACGATCGCGGCCGGGCTCGCACCGGGCGCTTCGATCGAGATCAGTTATCGCGTGCAGCTCGGCATCGGCGCGCAGAATGGCGACGGCATCAACCGTGCGACGGCGCGCTCTGGCGTGATCAGCTCGAACACGGCGCAGGCGAAGGTGCGCGTGATCGCCGGCGTGTTCACGTCCGAGGCCTGCGTGATCGGCAAGATCTGGCTCGACTGCAACGAGAACCAGATCCAGGATCCCGAAGAGGTCGGCGTGCCGGGCGTACGCATGTACTTCGAGGACGGCACCTATCTGATCGCCGATTCCGAAGGCAAGTATTCGTATTGCGGCCTGAAGTCGATCACCCACGTGCTGAAGGTCGATCGTTCGACGCTGCCGAAGGGTGCCTATCTCGGTACGACCGGCAGCCGCAACGTCGGTGATCCGGATTCGCTGTTCGTCGACCTGCGCAACGGTGAACTGCACCGCGCGGACTTCCGCATCGCCTCGTGCACCACGGACGTGCGCAACCAGGTGTTCGGCCGGCGTCCGGCGGGCGAGGTGGTGGCGCCGGAAGTCGAGAAGGGTGATCCCGCGAAGCCGAACGTGACGCTCGATCCCGCGCGTGAGACGCGCTGCGCCGATCCGCGCTGGGCGACTGACGAGGCTTACCGGAAGTCCGTCGGCGAATGTCCCGCACCCCCGCAACGCCGCAGCGGCCCGGATCCGCGTGGCATGGAGGTGCCGCGATGAAGCGCGTCACGATCAATCGGTTCACCGTGCATGCCGCGCTGTGCGCGGCGGGTCTCGTGGCGCTGCCGGCGATGACGCTGGCCGCAGACGATGCGGCCGCGCAGTGCGACCTTCAGCCCGGCCGTTATGAAGGTGTCACGGTGCCGGCTGCGGTGAGCGGTCTGTGCAATCTGCCGGAACGGCCGCTGCGACGCGTGCGTGAGCAAGATGATGTGCTGTCCCGCGCGCGCGGCGAATTGCTGCAGCTTGGCTTCGATCGCGATGGTGCGCCGGCGGATGGCCAGTCCATCGTCACCGTGCGCGCGAAACTGCTGGATCGCAACGGTGCGCCACTCGCGACTGCGGCGCGCGTGACGGTGGAGACCAGCGGCGGTCGCATCGTCACCGAGGACAACACGTTCACGAAGCGCACGCCGCGCTTCCTCGCCGATCGCGATCGGCGCGAGCCGGGCGTGCAGGTGCTGGGCGCGGGCGGCGTCGTCGAGTTCACGCTGGTGGCGCCGCACGAACCGGGCGATGTCACCGTGCGGATCACGTCGGGTGACGTCGAGGCGCAGGGCACGCTGTCCTTCGTGCCGGACCTGCGCCCGTCGCTGGCCGTCGGCATCGTCGAGGGGCAGGTGAATCTGTCGCGGCTGAAGGCGGACTCCAACACGCCGACGATTCGCGACGATGGCCTCGAGGCGACGCTGTCCGAACTGACGGACGACGTCAGCGGCAACGAACGCACGACGATGAATGGTCGCGCTGCGTTCTTCTACAAGGGCACGATCGGCGAGCGCACGCTGCTGACGGCGGCCTACGACTCGGACAAGGACCGCATCCGCCTGTTCCGCGACATCCAGCCGGACCAGTTCTATCCGATCTATGGCGACTCGAGCCTGAAGGGCTTCGAGGCGCAGTCGACGCGCCGCGGCTACCTGCGCCTCGACGTCGATCGCTCGAACCTGCTGTTCGGGGATTTCAATTCCGAGAGCGGTGCGAACGAGTTACGCAATCTCGGTCTCTACAGCCGCAGCCTGACGGGCCTGCGCGGCCATTACGAGCAGGGACGACTCGAGTTCAATGCCTGGGGCGCGCGCGACAGCGTGCGCCAGGTCATCGACGAGCAGCCAGGCCGAGGCACCTCGGGTCCGTACCGTTTCTCGAGTGCGAATGGTCTCGCCAACAGCGAGAAGGTCGAGATCGTGATCCGCGATCGCGCGCAGCCATCGATCATCCTGTCGCGGCAGCCGCTCGAGCGTTTCACCGATTACGAGTTCGAGCCGTTCTCGGGCAGCCTCCTGCTGCGCAAGCCCGTGCCCTCTCTCGATGCGAACCTGAATCCCGTGTCGATCCGCGTGACCTATGAAGTGGACGAGGGCGGCCCGGAGTTCGATGTGTATGGCGTCAACGGTCGTGTGCGCCTGGGCAAGGCTTTCGAGATCGGCGGCTCGTTCGCGAGCGCGGATGATCCGGCGGAGCCCTACGCGCTCGGCAGCCTGAACGCGGCATGGAAACTCGGCGCGAACACGGTGTGGATGGCAGAAGCCGCGCGCAGCGATCGCGATGCTTCCGTCACGCAGCTCGAAGCCGAGGGCCATGCGTTCCGCACCGAGTTGCGCCATCTCGGCGAGCGGCTCGACGCGCGGTTGTTCTACGGTCGCAGCACCTTCGATTTCGACAATCCTGCCGCGACGCTCGACGGCGGCCGGCTCGAAGCCGGCGGCAAGCTGACCTGGCGATTCAACGAGGCCACGGACCTCAGCGCCGAAGCGCTGCAGTCTGAGGACGCGCGCGTCGGCGCGCAGCGGCAGGGCGCGTCGGTGATGCTGGGCCATCGTTGCAACGACGTGTTCCGCCTCGAAGGCGGCCTGCGCTGGTTCGATGATGAGGTCAGCACCGCCGCGGGCGCGGGCCCGGTGACGACCTACAGCTCCGTCTACAACCTGCTGCCCGCCGGCAGCATCGGCACGGGCTCGTTCGTCAATGGTGCCAGCCCAAGTTCCGGCGAGAACACGACGGCGCGTCTGCGGCTGTCGGCCGACGTGACGACGAAGTCGATGCTGTACGCGGAGGCCGAGCAGGGCATCGACGACAGCGACGCCTATGCCTATGCAGTGGGCGGGGACTACCAGATCCTCGACAAGGCGCGGCTGTATGCGCGGCATGAATACGCGAAGAGCCTCTCGTCGCTGTACGGACTCAATGATGGCGAGGCGCGACGCGCCACGGTGTTCGGCGTCGACTCGGCCTACATGAACGACGGCACGGTGTTCAGCGAATACCGCCTGCGCAGCGCGATCCCGGGGCGCGAGTCCGAGGCCGCGGTGGGTCTGCGCAATCTCTGGCCGGTGAAGCCGGGTCTCGCGTTCTCGACGGCGTTCGAACGCGTGCAGGTGCTGGACGGCGTGCGCGGCGATGCAACAGCGGTGTCGTTCGGTGTCGAGAACACGCGCCGCGAGAACGCCAAGGGCAGCGCCCGCTTCGAATGGCGCACCGATGATGCCGCCGATGCCTGGCTCTCGACGCTCGCGTACACGCGCAAGCTGTCGCGCGACTGGAGCCTGCTCGGCCGCAACCTGTTCAGCCACATCGAGAACGACGACGCGCAGCTTGGCACGCGACTGCAGAACCGTGCGATCGTCGGCCTCGCGTATCGGCAGACGGACCGCAACCAGTGGGACGCACTGATGCGCTACGAGATGAAGCTCGAGCGTGACGACGGCCTTGCCGATCCGTTCGAGCGCGACGTGCACATCGTCTCGGCGCATGCGAATTGGCATCCGAACCGTCCGCTGACGGTCGCAGGCCAGCTCGCGGCGAAGTGGGTCGATGAGGATTTCGGCATCGGCGCGACGCAGTTCGATGCGAAGTTCGCGGCCCAGCTCGCCAGTGTCCGCGTGCTGTACGACATCACCGAGCGCTGGGACTTCGGCGTGCAGGCCAGCGGCCTGTTCAGCTCGGGTGGCCGGCAGTACGGCCTCGGACTCGAGACCGGCTACGCGATCGTCGACAACCTCTGGGCGTCGGTGGGTTACAACTTCATCGGCTTCAGCGACGACGATCTGGTGGAGAGCGACTACACCCGGCGCGGCATCTACCTGCGGCTGCGCTTCAAGTTCGACGAGAAACTGTTCCGCGGCCGCGACCGGCAGTGGAACAACTCGCTGTCGGCGACGACGCCCGATGGCCAGCAGAATTGAAAGGCGGATCCAGCATGACACTGCGACATCTTCAGATCGGCACCGTAGCAACGCTCGCGGTGTTCCTTGCTGGCTGCGCCAGTACCACCTACGTGCCGGTGAAGACCGACGTCCCGGCGGTGCTGCCCAGCACGCCTGAACAGGCGCGCACCACGGATGGCGCGATCCGCTCGGACCTAGACTGGATCGAGGACCTGCAGGGCCGCATCAAGGCGCTGAACGACGCCGGCATTCCGGTGGAGGACTATCAACTGGCGCGTGCGCAGTGCTGGTTGTCCTTCGGGCTCGAGGAGTATCACGAGAACGACCGCACCGGCGTCATCGAGGCCGCACTGATCGAGTCGCAGCGCATCGTCGCCGCGCTGGAGTCGAAGGCGACGCCGCCCGCGACCAACAGCCCGATCGCGACGTCCGTGACGCTGCGACCGGACCTGTGGGCGAAGCTCGATGGTCTCAAGGCGTCTCCCGGCCTCGCCTGCGCCACGGCGCAGACGGCCTGCCTCGAAGTCGTGCTGAACCACGCCGGCCATGAGTACAACGAGACTGGCTGGCGTCACGCGCGCGGCACGATTGCCGAAGCCGAGAGACTCGCGGCCGAGGGTGAGTCGCGCTCGGCGGCCTGCCGCGTCGACAGCGATGGCGACGGCGTCTATGACGATGCGGATCGCTGCCCGGGCACGCCGCGCGGCACACCAGTCGATGCAACCGGCTGCCCGCTGCCACCACCGGATGGCGATGACGATCGCGATGGCGTGCCGAACTCGAAGGACCGCTGCCCGAATACGCCGCCGCCGGCGCGCGTCGATGCCGAGGGCTGCGAGTTCAAGGACGAGCTGCGCCTGCCGGGCGTGGTGTTCACATCGGATTCGGCGCAGCTGCTGCCTGAATCGTTCGCTGTGCTCGATGGTGCGGTCGCGACGCTCGCGCGCTATCCGCAGCTGCGCATCGAAGTCGCAGGACACACGGACAGCCGCGGTGCCGACGCCTACAACCGTTCGCTGTCGCAGCGGCGCGCTGACGCGGTGAGGGCGTACCTCGCCGAGAAGGGTGCCTCGAACGAACTCGCCTCGCGCGGCTATGGCGAGGGCCAGCCGATCGCCGACAACCGCACAGATGCCGGTCGTCAGCAGAATCGGCGCGTGGTGCTACGCATCCTGAACTGAACGCCGCCGCAGGCGCGGGCGCCAGACGGCGAGCAGGATGTTCACCGTCGACAGGGTGATCATCGTCCACAGGCCGTACCACTCGGTGCGCAACAGGGGCTCAAGCGCGGCGGCGTCGCTGACGCCGCTCTGCACTGCCGCCGCCGTCATCTCGGCGAGCTTGCGTGAACTGGCCTGAATCGTCAGCTGCGTACCCTCGAACATGCTGATGCCGAGGAAGGCCTTGACCCAGGCCCAGCCCGCATCCTTGTAGACGTTGTTCGCGGCGATCGCGAGCAGGCCCGTGACCAGCACCAGCACGAGCGACGGCACGACCAGCCATTTCGTGATCGCGAGGATGCCGCCACGGATCGCCGCATACTCGACCAGGGAGTCCCGCGATGCCGTCGCGACCAGCACGACGCAGGCGGCCATCGAGCCCATCAGACCGATAGCGCCGATCTCGTGCAGCGCCTTCAGGATTCTCGCCATCATGGCGTTCATTGAATCACAGGCTGCCCGGCAACGAAAAACGGCGCAATAATGGGCGACGGCCGCCGCCGGAATTCTGACTGGGAGATCGAGATGCTCAGGCGATTGCTCATGGCCCTTCTGTTCGTCGTACCCGCCCAGGCCATTGCACAGGGCGTCGCCCAGGGTGCAGCAAGCTCAGCGCTGCAGTACCAGATCGTGCTTGGCGCGGGCGACGTACCGCTGAACGTGGTCACAGCGGGCGACGCGTCCAAGCCCGCCATCCTGCTGATCCATGGCATTGGCCAGAGCCACCTGAGCTTCGAAAACCAGCTGCGCTCGCCGCTGACGGACGAGTTCTTCGTCGTCTCTTTCGATCTGCGCGGCCATGGCAACTCAGGCAAGCCCTGGGGCGAGAGCGACTACCGCGACTCGGCCAACTGGGCCGGCGATGTCGCGAAAATCATCCAGGCCTTGAAGCTGGACCGTCCGGTGCTGGTCGGCTGGTCCTACGGCACGCTGGTGGTGGCCGACTACGTGCGCCACTACGGCACGGCGGGTATCCGCGGTATCGAACTCGTCGGGGCCTATGGTGGCTTCACGCCGCCGCCGCCGCCTGCTCCACCCGCGATCGTGGAAATGATGGCGCGTACGCGAGCGCTGCAGATGAGCAGCAGTCCGGCGGACAACGCTGCCGCGGCACGTGGCGGCGCGCGCATGCTGACGGCGCGCGACATGGGTGAAGATTGGTACAACCGTGCGACGGCGATCAGCATGATGCTGCCGATGTACGCGCGAAAGCAGATGTTCGACCGCAAGCTCGCCAATGCAGACCTGATTCCGGGCATCGGCGTGCCGGTGCTGCTGAACGTCGGCGTCAAGGACCTGAGCACCCCGGAAGCTGCAGCGCGGGATCTTGCGGCGAAGCTGAAATCAGCTCGCGTCAGCGTCTATGCAGACGCCGGGCATTCGCCGTTTTCCGAAGACCCCGACCGCTTCAATCGCGAACTCGCAGAGTTCGCGCGCGCTGCGATGGCCCCCGCCGCGGTGACGCCCGGCAAGCCAAAGCCCGCCAAGCCTGCGAAGCCGCTGCCAGCGGCTGTTCTCTGACACGCTGAATTCCGGGGCGGCGGCGCGGCCATGCGTCAGCGCGGGGCCCGGTACGTGAGCTCGTCCGGGAACTGCCAGCGAAACCTGACCGCAGCGAGTCGAATACCGGCTGCGCAGAGCATGCCGAGATTCATTGCGAGGTTGTTGCTGGCGCGGGTGAAGTGATCGAGCGCGAGGAACAGCGCGCCGCCGAGCAATAGCGGTGTGATGTACAGCTCGCGCCGCAGCAGGATGGTCGGGTGGCCGGTGAGCAGATCGCGAATCAGTCCACCGCCGACGCCTGTGATGGCACCCATCGTCAGGGCGACCACGGGACTGAAGCCGAGCGCCTGGGTCTTGGCCGTGGCAATCACGGCGAACAAGGCCGTCGCGACGCCGTCCAGATACAGCAGCGCCTGCTCGGTGGCGCGAAACCGCCGTTCGAAGAAGAACGTCAGTGCCGCCGCGACCGCCGCGACGATGGTGTAGGTGGGATCGGCGAGCCAGAACACCGGTACGTCCAGCATCATGTCGCGCAGGGTGCCGCCACCGATCGCCGTCACCATGCCAATGATCACCAGCCCGAGCACATCCATGTTCTGGCGTGCGGCGGCCAATACGCCGGTGATCGAGAACACTGCGGTGGCCAGCAGGAACAGCGGCTGGCTGAAGGAGTCTGGAAACACGCGTCAGTCCGGCAATGGAATGAATTCGACGTCGTCGCCTGGCACCTTCGGAAAGCGCGCAGGGTCCTGCGCTGCCCACGCGGCTTTCGCTCGGTCCAGCCGTTCGCGCGAGGAGGCGACGAAATTCCAGTACAGCTGGCGCGGCGCCGCGAACGCCTTCCCGCCGAGCAGCATCACGCGGCTGTTCTCATCGGCGGTCACTGCTGCGGTCACACCGGGCTCGAGAACCGCCATCTGCAGCGCAAGCACGTTCCTTGCCGCACCATCCGCCTGGCTTTCGACACCGAGGCTGCCGCTCGCGACATACAGGGCCCGCTCCTCATGCTCGGCTTGCAGCTCGAAACTGCTGCCCGCCGGCATTGCGGCATCGACATACAGCGTGGGCCAGTGCGTCGTGACGGGCGAGCGGCGCCCGAACGCCTCACCGGCGACGATGCGCAGCCGCGCGCCCGACGGCGTCTCGATCAGCGGGAGGGTGGCCGCGGGGTGATGGCTGAACGCCGGCTCGACATCCTCCTCGCCATCCGGCAGCGCGACCCAGGACTGCAGCCCATGCAGATGCATGCCGTCCGCGAGGGCCCGTGGCGTCGAGCGCTCCGAATGCACGAT
>Ga0116178_10003994_pt1 | contig 10951 bp, 9 predicted proteins | sample AD_STIC12_MetaG_FD_89880 | JGI IMG/M metagenome (GOLD analysis project Ga0116178, IMG submission 89880) | Active sludge microbial communities of municipal wastewater-treating anaerobic digesters from USA - AD_STIC12_MetaG | ecosystem: Engineered > Bioreactor > Anaerobic > Digestate | place: USA... | reverse complement strand
CGGAGGGGTCTTATTACGCTATTTCGTCCGGTCGGGGATCACCCTCGGGTGAAAGTCCCCTATGGCGAAACATGGGTAGAGGAAAAGGCTTCCGGGGGAGTGGAGCTGGGGTATAAGTTTACTGCAAAAGAACTTGATGGCGAGACGGGGCTGTATTACTACGATGCACGCTATTACGATCCAGTAGTTTCTCGATGGGCAAGTGCTGATGATCGCTTTGATGGTTTGTATTCTACAACGGGCGGTGATATTTACGGTTATGTTCACGGGAATCCTGTAAAGTATAACGACCCAACTGGACATTTTGCTTCTTTCCAAGGCGCGAATGGAAGTCAATTACGTGAACGGACACCCCGTGAAATTATTATGGCAAGAACACCGCCATTGAAAAAGGAGATGATGTCAGGTTTGAAGAAGAATCCGGATGGATCACATAATACATCACTAGGTGGACGCACCATAGTTCTTTCGACTGACATAAAGAATCCCCAGAAATCAATAGGCGGTACACACGAAAAAACTTTTGAAGTTATGCGTGATATGATGAAAGATAATAAACTCACGGAAATGACTGTATCCAGTCTTTATCGAAATCCGAGCACGGGCTCAAGGCATGAATCCGGCCTTGGCGTTGATATTACAGCCGTTCGAAGAGGGCCAGGTTGGGCATCGCCAAACTACGAAGTCTTCCGTGATAGCCATCCAACGCAAATTAAGCCTGAAACGGGATTATTGCGGGAGGTTTCGGATTGGAGTGAAAATGATAATCGAATTAATCAAGTATTAACTCCATGGCGGATTTGGGGTGATCCAAATACATGGAGAAATCCGACGCAAACGGATAAAACACATCGCGATCACAATGACCATTTACATATTGGTTTAAACCCGGCAATTTTAAGAAGGGAAAACTAGGATGAAAATTACGAATATGAGTATCGTTGTTTTTTTGCTAATGACAATAAGTACTTATCCGCAGAATGTAGTTGATGGTGGTAATTTCAGTATTGTGGTTGGCGATAATGTTAATTTAAGAAATGAGCCAAATTTAAATTCAATCATACTGACCCAGTTGGACTTGGCAAAAATGATTAAAGTTGTAAAAAGATCAGGGAAGATGGAGCAGGTAGGTAATCACAAAGGGGAATGGGTCTTCATTGATGCTATGAAGTTTATAGGTAATAGCAGAGAGACGTATAAGGGATGGGTTTTTGATTACTATCTTGCAAGCCAAAGTCAATTTATTAAAATATCATCTTTTCCGAAATGTAAAATTGATGGTGCTATCGGTGATTCACATCTTTATTATGAAATAAATGCTGATGGAAAGTTCGTGAGAAAAGATGTTGATCGTGAAACCAGGAAAACTATTCATAAAACTGGATCACTTTATAGATATCGCAATGTGATTGTTGCCGTAGATGATGATGGCGAAGACAAGAGGCATGTATACTTTTATATTAACAATGCTGGAAACATGTGCCATTATTCACGATACAAAAATGGCGAACCAGTTTATTGTAGCACCTGTAGAGTGGAAAGAGTAAAAACGGAGTAGTGGACGTGTAAGTGAAAAATTAAATTTATTATGCAGCTTTTCGTTCATAGTGATGAAAGAGTACCCCGAGGACCGGTTCTGCCGAAACATTTTGTGCAACCAGCCCCTTCGCCTTTCGCCCAATGCCAAAAGTGGCCGAAGTGGCGAGCCGTTAGGCGAGACATTTGGGAGGAGCGTAGCGGAACCGGCCACTGTGTATTGGGCGAAGGGCGGGGGTAATGTTGTATCGTATCGTGTCGTGTAGCCCGTATGGATTGAAATTAAAGTCTTTTGTTTACGGTAGGTATACATGTCTTTTGTCCGCGCCATTCCCTCAACCGCGGAGTCGGCAAAACAGCTGATTGCCGATGCCATGGCGTATCTTTCGCAGGTACAGGCGGAAGGAAAGGCCGGGAACGTTTCGGAAATCGATTTTCGCCTCGCACTCGACGAGGCGGTGCAAAACGCGTATCTGCATGGCAATGGCTACGACGAGTTCGGCCAGCGCGTGCAGGTGAAGTACGGCAACGACGCCGTGAGCACGTATGAGTACGACGATACCACCAGGCGGCTCATGCACTTAAAGACCGTGAACAAGGACGGGACGGTCTTCCAGAACATCGAATACGCCTACGACCGTGAGGGGAACATCCTCTCGAAGAAGAACGCGGACTTCATCACCTCGTCGGGCGACAAGAAGACGAGCGAGCAGACGTACGCCTACGACGACCTCCACCGGCTTACCGCGTCAAACGGGACGTTCAGCAAGGAGAGCTGGCTGCCCTTCTTTACGAACCGCGTGAATACATACACGAACAGCTTCACGTACAACAGCATCGGGAACATCCTCCGCAAGGAGCAGTTGAACAAGGGCCGCTTTGACGACGGTAGCGAGGTCACGATAGCCCCGACCACGTACACCTTTGATTACGAGTATGGCAGCTTTCGGCCGCATGCGGTAACGAAGGCCGGGACGAAGTCTTTTACATACGACCTGAATGGTAATATGCTCACACAGGTGGACACCGCAAGCGGTCTTAATAGAAACATCGCCTGGGACGACGAGAACCGCATCACCAGCACCAACGACAGCGGAACCGTTACGAGCTACGCTTACGACGACAAGGGCGAGCGGGTCATCAAAAACGGGAAGTTCGGGAACGTGGTGTACGTGAACAACAACTTCGCCGTGCGTAACGGCACCTTGAAGAGCAAGCACATCTTCGCGGGAAACACACGCCTTGCGTCAAAGTTGGTTGACGCCGGCACGGACAGGGGGACGTACTATTACCACGCCGACCATCTGGGGTCGTCTAACGCTATTACTACGAAGACTGGTTCTTTTCATGAGCACATTGAATATTTTCCGTACGGCGAGACGTGGGTGGAGGAAAAGGCTGCTGGCGGGGTGGAGCTGGGGTATAAGTTTACTGCAAAAGAACTTGATCCGGAGACGGGCTGGTATTATTTCGGCCGAAGATACTATGATGCGGTCATTTCGCGTTGGACATCAGTTGACCCGATACTTCATAAATATTTTCCTGAACCCGCTGATTTTGATGATTCACATGATTTCTTCTGGGATACGCTACATGATAAATCAGAGAAGTTGCCAGGGATGGGAGGTGTATTTAACACTTTAAATCTCGATTTATACATGTATACTCATCAAAATCCGGTGAAATACGTGGATCCAGATGGAACAAATCCATTGAGACATCCAGCCGTTGCAAAGATTCTTGATGGTGCGGTGAAGATCATAGAGAAAACGAAAATTGGTCAAGCCGCGAGCAGGCAGTTGGACAAGCTGGGAGAAAAATTCTATAATGCCTGTCAAGCGGGTGGTAAATGGGTTGTTGAAAATGTTCCAAAAGCAGTAGAAGCTGCAAAGGGATTAACTGGAAGAAGGAATGTAATTGCAGATTTGATTAATGCTGGCAATGCTCTTGATAGAGGTGGTTTAACCGCAGCAGGAAGGGCATTGCAAAAGCACGGAAGTAGAGTGGGGAGCGTGTTTCCAAAGGCTACCGGAAGCATTTCAAACATTAATGCACAAGGCGAATCAGTGTTGAAAGGAATTTTATCAAATCCAAATGTGGCCACGGGTATACGACACCATGCGAGGTTTGGTGATGTGCTTGAATACACGATACCCAATGGGCAAGGTGCAAGGTTTAGTGCAGATGCAAAATCGTTTATTGGTTTTATAGAGAGAACGGTTAACAAATGAGTAACTATATTGTCCAAATAACAAGTGTTCCAGACAGAGATAATTTAGTCGCTGAGATTTGGTTGAATGATGTACAGCTTGCAGAAATCAGCATGGAGAATGGTGAACTGAAATTGGAATTGTTTTGTGAAAAGAGTAAATTGTTTCAGCTTGAAGATTTTATTACGGCATTGATAACGGCAAGAGATGAATTGTTATCATCCGGCAGTTGATAATATATCGCCTTTCGCGCAATCCCGGAGGTAGCCGAAGCCCCGCAGATAAAACCTGCGGGTTTTTTATTACCCTGAGATGCGGGGTTTGGGTGAGCGACAGCGAACCGGCTACCGTGGATTGAGGTGCGCCAAGCAAGCTTGGCGTCTCTTATAAAGTGTAAGTCTTTATCCGGTAAGGCCTAGCCAGCCGCCGGTACCGAGTGTTGCAGTGATAACGCCGTTACCCCCTTCTTGCAGGGAGTTTCGTGTTTTCAGGGGTTGGGGCAATGGCGGTTGTACGGAATTGCGCGAAGGGGCGAGAGGGGGTTATTTCTTGTGGTTCTTTTTAGACCGTCATCTGTTTTAGTTTTTGATTGTTGATGGCGAGATCGAGAAAGTAACGGATGTGTATTTTGTCACTTTCATCCATCTTGTCTATTTCCTCGAATTGCCTCAGAAGTTTTTTGTCCGTGATTTTTGCGACCTGTTTTTCGGCCTCATCAAAGAGCAGATAGTCGGCCGATACGCCGAATGCCAGGGCCATGCGTTTTAGCATTTCGGCAGATGGAACGGCCATGTCCTTTTCGTACTTCCAGACCAGGCTTTTCGCGGTATCTAATTTTTGAGCTAATTGCTCTTGGGAGTAATCCCGTTCTTTCCGCAGCCGTTTTATTCTCTCACCTAGAGTCATGAATATACCGTAAATGTTGTAATTAATGGCTATATTTGTGGTTAAAAATATAAAAATCAAGAATTTTTTTCTTGACAACGACCACTATATAATTATATAATATAATTATAGTGAACAAAGTTGAAGCCGTTTTTTACATAAAAAAGCCCCGATTGCGCTAACAACCGGGGCTTTTAGAGGGCAATTTACAGGCTTGCCCTCGACGGGATCGTCTCACAGAGGAGACGTCGCCAAATTTAACCTGTCTTTAAGGTGGCCCCCCTCTGCGAGATTGTCAATTACAATCTTTCAAGGAGGGCGATCCATGCCCAACCATCCTCACCGGCATACCATTGTCTTTTCCAACCAGAAGGGCGGCGTGGGAAAAACCACGCTCACGCGGGAGATCGGGATATACCTCGCCTCGGCGGGGACAAAGACCCTGCTCGTGGACATCGATCCGCAGGCGAACCTATCCCGAAGCCTCGCGGACAACCTGGACAACGGTCTCTTCGAGGCCTTGACCGGCGGGGGCTATGAGGCGCGGGAGATATTCCCCAGCCTCTACCTCCTGTGCGGAAACATCCGGCTTGCCTCGCTGGAAAAGTCTCTCATCGGCGAGCTCGACGCGTACATTCGCTTGAGAGAGTTCATGGCGGAGCCCATCTTTCAAGAGTTCGAGTACATCCTCATAGATTCCCCGCCCTCGCTCGGGGTGCTCACCATCAACGCGCTAACGGCAGCGGATCACCTGGTGATCCCCATGAACCCGGCACTGTATTCGCTGCAGGGGACAAACGACCTCATGGGAACGATAGCGAAGGTGAAGAAGAACCTTAACCCCAATCTTTCAATTGCCGGTGTCATCATCAACGCCTTTGACCAGGTTCCGGTTATCACCCGGGAGATTCGACAGGAGATCGTTTCCAGCTTCGGGGACCGGGTGTTCCGAACGGTGCTTTCGAAATCCATCAAGATCGAGGAGGCCATCGCCGGGCGCCACGGCGTTGTTACCCTGACAAAGGCGAAGGTGAAAGACGAGGTGGTTCAGATCGGCGAGGAGCTAATCGATCGGTTGGAGGGGGTTAGATGAACATGGGACCCGACAAGCCCTCCGGCAAGGACAGACTCCAAGGCCGTAAGACCCTCAAGGTGAACGACTTCCTGGACGAGTTCGAGAAGGACGACATCAAGAAGAAGGTGGATATCGTCGATCTGTTTCAATCGTTTGGAATCGAGCTCACGAAGAAAGGCAAAAGCTATTCGGGAAAATGTCTCTGGCACAACGATACCAATCCGTCCCTTTCGGTGGATAGGGAGAAGGGCTTATACAACTGCTTCGGTTGCGGCGAGAGCGGAGATATATTCAGTCTTACCGAGAAAATGAAGGGATGCGGTTTCAAGGAGTCTCTGGCATATTTGAAATCCTTTGCGGCGGTACCTCCCAAGGCCAGCACTCCGCACATTGAAGTAAACGGTGCCCCATCAGCCCCTCGCGCTCAAGACGTTGATGAGCTCACCCCGCGTAACGAGGGGTCGGGGGTGAGCGCACAGACGAGCATCACCCTTTCCGCCATAGCCGAATACTACCACAAGAAGCTCTACGAGAACGAAAAGGCAATCCACTACCTCCACTCTCGTGGACTGGAAAACATCCGGAACTACGAACGCTTTCAGATAGGCTTTGCCGATGGGACCATGCTAGAGAAGATCGGGAAGGACCAGCGGAATACGCTTGTCCAGCTTGGCGTCATCAACAGCAATGGCAAAGAGCACTTCGCTAACTGCGTCACCTTTCCCATCGTTGACGATCTCGGCGTTGTTGTGGGAATCTACGGCCGCTCGATTGATCCAGAAGCGAAAATATCCCATCTGTACCTCAAAGGCAAACACCGGGGCGTGTTTAACCGCAAGGCCTCGAAGGTGTACGACGAGATTATCCTCACGGAGTGCATCATCGACGCGCTTTCGCTCATCGAGTTAGGCATAGAGAACGTCAAGGCTCTCTACGGAACGAACGGCTTTACGGATGAACATCTGCAAACGCTCATCAACGATCGTGTCAAAACGGTGGTCCTTGCGCTGGACAACGACGATCCTGGCCGCGAGGCCTCGGAGCGGATAAAGACAAAGCTCCTTGCTGAGGGTTTCGCGGTGAAGGTGATCTCACCGGGCCTCCCTCTCCCGCCGGGAGAGGGTCGGGGTGAGGGCACAGGGCCAGTACAGTCCAAGGACTGGAACGAATACCTCACCGGCGGCGGGACGGCGGAGGAAGTGAAAAACGCGATCGCAAACGCTGAAGCGGCGAAGGCAGCGGAACCAACGCCGCTCTCGGCGGATTTCTCGGTTACCGAGGAACATTCGGCGTATATCTTCCGCATCGGTGACATCACCTACCGGGTTTCCAACGTGAAGGAGATGTTCGTGGGGAGCCTTCGCGTGCAGATCAAGGCGGAATTAAATCACCCGCCGGCGGGAAGCCTGGTGTCCGCCAATGAAACAAGCTCGCAGAAATACTACGACACGGCGGACCTGTATTCTTCGCGGAGCCGCCGGGGCTATGCGATGAACCTCTCGAAGGAATTCAACCTTGAGCCGCGGCGGATCGAGAAAGACCTCATCTCCATCCTGGAATACCTGGAAAACGAGCGGGACCGGAAGCTCTCCGGCGGAAAGGAGCAAGCGGCCGAGATGACGCCCCAGGAGCGGGAGTTGGGATTATCGCTCCTGCGGGATCCCCGCCTCTTTGAGCGCATCGTCGAGGACATGGAGATTCTCGGCTACGTTGGCGAGGATTTGAACAAGATGCTGGTGTATCTGGCGGCGAGCTCGCGGAAGCTGGACAGCCCCATTTCCGTTTTGATTCTCTCCGGCTCCGCCGCCGGTAAATCGTACATCGTCGATACGGTGAAGGAGTTATTGCCGCCGGAGGACGTTCTTGCGCTCACCAGCCTTTCGGACCAGGCGTTGAACTACGCGGAGGACCTTGACCACAAGTTTCTCTCGCTGGGCGAGGCGGTGCACTCCGAGCCGGTGGAGCACCAGATCAGGGAGATCATATCGGGCCGGATGATCTCGCGTCTGGTTACCCTGAAAGACCCGAAGACGGGGAAGCTCAAAAGCGAGCTCATTACCGCCCCGGCGGCGCTCTCGATGGTGATCACGGGCACGAAGTACGACGTGAATCCGGAGAACGCTACCCGGTTTTTCGTGGTGAACATTGACGAAACGAAGGAGCAGACGAAGCGTATTCACAAGCGTCAGCGGCGTAAGTTCTCGCTTGAGAGCCTGCAGGAGAAGCGTCGCATTCTGCCGCAGATCGTGAAGACGCACCAGGCGGCCCAGCGGTTACTGCGGAATATCTTTGTGCATATTCCCTACGCGGAGGATATCGATTTCCCCGATCATTTGATGCGGACGCGGCGGGACCACGATAGATTCCTGGACCTCATCGTGTGCGTGGCGTACCTTCGGCAATACCAGAAGGAGGTCAACCGCGACGGGGATGTTGAATACCTTGATGCGGACTTTGAGGACTACGCGATCGCGCGGGAGATTCTGGTAAACGGGATACTCGCCTCGACCATGCGGGAGTTGCCCCGTGGCTCGATTGACCTGTATGACGAGCTTCGGGAGATCGTACGGAAGCTTTCATGCAAGAAAGACCTGAATCCGGTCGATGTCGGCATCAGCCAGCGGGAGATCAGGGAGCACACCGGGCTTGGTCACTCGTGGGTGAAGATGCACCTGCGGATACTGGTCGAATACGAATACCTTGTTGTTGAGCGCGCTCATGGCCGGGGATCGCGCGCGGTGTACCGGTTACGCGAGGACGCGCCGATATCCGAGATCACGTTTGCGATGATACCCACGCGCGAGGAGCTGGAGGGGCGTGTTCGGGACCGTGAAAACGGCAAGCAGCAATGAAAAAGGTGAACACGGATTTTGATATGTATGTAAAAGTGGGCAAGTGGGCAAAAGTGGGTATTACCCACTTGAAGGGCGTAAGTCCTGATCCCACCAGGGGTTACAAAGTGGGCATGAATTCGCCGGGGGGGATGGCCGGGAGGAAAAAGTAACGGGTAATGAACAGGCAGAAAACGATATACGCCGAATACCTCCGGGAACAATCCCTCAAGGGGCGCAAAACGGAGAAGCGGAAGTCCAACCTGAACGTCTTTTTGCGGTACTGCGAGGCTTCCGGCCTTGACCTCTACCGCGTCACGATCCGCGACGCTGAAGAATTCCAGACCCACCTTGCCACGCTGACGAACGAAGACGGGGGCCTGCGGTATACGGCCGGATCGGTGCTGGCGATCATAGGAAGCCTCTCGGCCTTTTATGACTATCTTCGCCGCAGGAAGCTTGCCCCCGCCAATCCTTTTGCGGCGGTGACGCGCGTACGCAAGGAGCGGACGCTCCCGAAGAACATCCTTACCGAGGAGAAGATGGACGAGTTTCTCCGGCATGTGCGGGAGTTCTGGAAAGGGAAAGACCTCATCCAGCGGCGGCTCTTGTACAAGGCCCACGTGGTAGCGGAGCTTATGTATTCGACCGGCTGCCGCATCAACGAAATCGCCAAGGCGAGGCCGGAAGATGTGGATTTTCTCCGCGGTACCATACGCATAACCGACTCGAAAACGGGCGTGAAACGGGACGTGATCCTGAACGAATACGCCGCGAAGGCGCTTTCGATTTACCTGGACCGGATGCGGCCGTATGTGCTCTTCGGCAAAAACGGCGGCGATGCGGGGCTTCTCTTTGGCGCCCGTACGAATTTGGCGCTATGGCTGAACGGTCTTCTGGCGCGGGAAAGCGGGAAGCTCGGTCTCGGGCGTTTTACGAGCCACCATTTCCGCCATGCCGTGGGGTATCACCTTCTCCGGGGAGGCTGCGACATCCGGTACATTCAGGATATCCTGGGGCACCGTGCTCTTTCCACGACGCAGGTGTACACGAAGGTGGACAAGGAGGACTTAAAGGGCGTGATCGACGCGTATCACCCCCGGCGGTTTAGAAGCTCCCCCTCGCCCATTGAGACAGACCGGGAGCTTGGAGCGTGAAGCCCTTTGAGTACCACGCCGCGCTTTATGAAAGCCACCTTGCCGCGCTCCACCGGAGCAAGACGGTCCGGCAGCAGACGAAATACGTGCTTGCGCTCTTTGCCCGTTTCTTGCGGGAACACGGCAAGGGATGTGTGCATGAGGTTGTCGAGGCGGAGATTCAAGATTTTAACGAACAACTGCTCGCGAGCAGCTCCCGATACAAGAAGCCGTATAGCGCGGGGAGCGTGGAGGGCATGCTTTCAAAGCTATCCGGTTTCTTCAGGTTTCTCTACCGCAACGAATATATCCTCACGAACCCGATGGAAGGCTATACCGCCGATAGGCGCGGGATCGAGGGGCCGAAGGAGATATTTACCAGGGACGAGATGGCCGCTTTTCTTGACGCGATAGACGTAAAGAGAACAAACGGTCCGCGGAACCGGGCATTCTTCGAGCTTCTCTATTCGTCGGGGCTTCGGGTGTCCGAAGCGGTGGGGCTTGATCTTACGGACATTGACCTTGCCGACAGGGTGTTGATTGTCCGCCTGGGCAAGGGCGGGAAGGACCGATACGTGCCCTTTTCCGAGGTTGCGGCGGCGTTCCTTAAAAGGTATATCGAAACCGAGCGCAAAGAGATCACGAAATGCACGGCGTTCAAGAGCGACGGGGCTCTTTTTTTGACGCCGTACGGGCGGATTACGTACATGACGGTGCGGAATATCTTTCATGATACGCTTGTACGCGCGGAAATAGAGAAGAAGCGGCGTACCGTTCACAGCATCCGGCATTCCTGCGCCACGCATTTACTTGAGGCCGGGGCCGACGTGAGGTATGTGCAGGAGCTTCTCGGGCATGAATCGATAGAGACTACGGTGCGCTACACCCATCTGATGATGGAACATTTGAAGAAGGCGTATAGGAGCGCCCACCCGCGAGAAAACAGATACTATGAGCAAATCGACGAGGAGTATCTCCGGCGCCTTGATGAGCTTGCGGCCGAGATCGAGCGGCGGTGGCGGATCAATGAACGGTACCCGCCCCAGCGATATTACAGGAAAAAGACGGAGATAGAGAAAACCCCCGGCCCGCCCCGGCACGGCGCATAATTGACGGCAAGCGCAATGCCGCATTCGCGTCACTCCGCCTGCCTCAGCCATTATGCGCCATGCCGCCTTGTTGCCTTGAACGAACCCATCCTTCCTGTTGATGGAACCTCCCGGCGTTGTGCCGGATGTGCACATATGGACAGCCCGCAGGCGTTCGTGCCTGCGATTG
>Ga0116178_10003992_pt1 | contig 10961 bp, 8 predicted proteins | sample AD_STIC12_MetaG_FD_89880 | JGI IMG/M metagenome (GOLD analysis project Ga0116178, IMG submission 89880) | Active sludge microbial communities of municipal wastewater-treating anaerobic digesters from USA - AD_STIC12_MetaG | ecosystem: Engineered > Bioreactor > Anaerobic > Digestate | place: USA... | reverse complement strand
GTTTTCGGTCGGCGTGCCGTTTGCCGTTCAGTCAGAATTGGGCTACAAACGCGATTACGGCCTGATGCTTGGTCTGAATTACCGCCAGGATTAAAAACAATAGATTAAACAAAACCGCCCGGTTAAAGAAGCCGGGCGGTTTTTTATTTGCCGGTAAAAATTAATAAAGGCCACAAAATCTGAAACTGCAAAAAACTGCTCAGTCAATAAAAAGCTTAGAGCAGCATTTTGGGGTATAAATGACCTAAAAGAAACAACCCCCGTTTAACGGGGGGTTGTCTGTTGAACTTGCAGATTAGAATCGGTTTTCCTTCTTGAAGACTTATCGATGCATGGTTCATCAGTCACGTCACCGTTACTGATTCCCCCTTCGTGTCGTTACATATCCTTTAGAGTATTAACGTGGCTGCACTATGACGCGCATTGGTTACGCCAAGCCTCAGGCGTTCATCGCCCTCGAGGCCTTCGATACAACCACCAGACTGGAAGTTAATCAAGTCTTTCTATCCTCTTGTGAACTTCTGCCGACTGCAAGGTACTACACACATCTTCATTGGCTGGATAACGCCAACGCCTCCTGAGGTTTCTGCCCTCTTAGCGCCGTCACCGTCAGACGTGACAAACAGGATTCCGGCCCTGTCGCATTCCGCTCCCAGGTTTTCTCAACCTCTCAGCAGAACCTGCGTCTTAACAGCTTGCGGGTTTGTTCCACCCCGCTGGCACTCCCAGGGTATTGATCTTCAGAGTCTTACCTCGAACCGATCGACAACTGTTTTCAGTTGCCCTGCTTCTACGCTGTCACCGTCTCTACATGGTTTTCTTCCAGTAATTGCTGGCAGTTCCCACTGCCTGGCCGCCGAACTTACGTCCAACCCGACCCTGGCTCTTACTGGCCCCGTACTGCAAGCAGCCGGTTTCCATCTTGAGATTCGGTCATACCTTGAAGCTTTGCTCCCGGTTTGAAGCGCCTCCTACGTCGTCGGATTTCACTCCTTCGTCGCGATGGCAACTCTCATGACCTTTTGTCCTTCGGGGTATCAGGCTTCACCGCCCTGGATGTTATCCTTCCTCTTTCAGGGTTTGTAGCCCTCGTAGAGTTTTTCTGCGGTTGAAGTTGGTTTCTCCGTCGATGCGGAGCCCTCCCCCCATGGAGTTTATGCCTTATGACACCTGCTTCTTCTTCGGTTACGCGCAACCCGAGATTATTGATTCTCTTCAGGGTCGTTTTGCCTGTCACCAGACATCTGCACCCGTCTTTGGATTGCTGCCCGGAACCTGCCGGAGCTCAGAAGCAACTGCCTTGCGGCTACCGATTCTATTTTCAAAGATCTGTTCGTTCAACAAATTCAATATATCTTGTTTGTTTTTGTTTGTCAACACTTTATTTATATTAATTTTCATCTGTCCTTAAAAAGCGTGCCAGGCGCCAGTTTAAACAACAAATGCTCTTGCAAATAATATTTCAAGAACCACATCCATTATGTCATCCCTGCGATTGTGCCCGAAATGCCAGAAAGGGGAAAGCAGGTATCTAAGACGTTGTGTATAGATTCCTGCCTTCGGATCTGCTTCCGGAATGCCGGAACCGGCTTTCGTCATTACCCGCGTTTATGCCCGGAACGGGTATGGCGCGAGTTCATCGCAATTGAGAATCTAATCTGTTTGCACCGGGGGCGGGGGAAGTGCTTTAAAAATCGGAAAATGGCATTCAAATAATCATTTAAATTAAATGTTTGATTAAGGGTTTTCTGAAAATACATGATATACCGGCCGGGCTCAAGAATGCCTGGCCCTATGGCAAAACTGCATCTATAGTTTTACCGTATAAAGACCATTTTGCCTTGAACGCTAAAAAATGGATAAATCGACAGACCCGAAAGCTGTAATGACAACATAAAAGAGCCTCAATGCTACGCACTCATATGTGATGTTGGATTAGAAGGTAATGACCATCTTGGCATTGAAAACAGTAGCGTCGTAACCCTGGCCGACCAGGCCTTTCGACGAATGCACCCGCTTGAGTTCACCGTCGATAATGGTGTCGGTGCCGATAAACTGTGAAAAATTAACGCCGCCCTCATAATGTTCGCTGCTGATTCTGGCATTGATGTCCTTGTGGGTGGCAAAGAAGCGATAGCGCTGGCTGCGGGAAACGGGCGTCAGCACGACTGCGAGGCGCTTTTCCCACTCAAGGCTCGGCTTGGCAGCTTTGATATCGTTATGCTGCAGGCCGAGTTCGAGGCTGGCCCAGTGGCTGAACTGGCGCTGCAGGCCCATAATCTTGCTTTTGGTGAAGGTGTCGTTGGTATCGATGTAAACATCATTTTCGAGCTTCTCTTCGTAAGTGGCGTCGAGAATGTAGCCAGCGGTGAACTCGTGGCGCAGTTGCAGCGACTTGATGTTGTCGCGCAGCTCGCTTTGAGGCTCGCGATTGCGGTTGAAGCCCTCTTCATACTCGGTAGTAAGGAGCATCTTTTCGAACGGCGTGTAGCGCAGCTCGTAGGTGCGCCGGTCATTGCTGGCCACCTTGACATCGGTTTTCTGGTCCTGCAGGTCGCGGCGACGCCAGTCGAAATAGGCCTGCAGATAGTGATTGATACGATAATCGGTGATAAAGTTGGCAGTCGTCTTCTGCACCGGGTTCTCGAAACGGTTCAGGATCTCGGCCTCTTTCTGGGTCGTGTTTGGCAGACTGGGCGGCAGAATGTATTTTGCCGGGTCAAGATCGGGGTCACGAATAATTTTTGAAGTGTTCTCGATCTTGTATTTCAGCTGGGTGCGCAGGTCACGCGTCGGTTCGTAGCGCAGCTGCGAGTCAGCAATTTCTGTGTCGGCGCGGGAATTGGCAAGAAAATCATCTTCGCGGCGCCACTGAAAAATACCCCGGGCGTTGAAAACCCGGTTCGGTTCATAGTTAAGGTCAAGGTTGTAGTTGCGGGTTTCTGATCTGAGGCCGGCTTTAACCAGCTCATCTTCAACCGCTATGCGAGAAACCCCGGCGTTCCATGACATGGTTTCGTCGGCTTTGGCGCCCATGGTAAAGTTCATTTCGAGAACCTCTGAGTCAGAAGCGAGGTTCAAGGCATCGTCATAACCGGTCTTGTTGACTTTGGCCTGAGTGTTCAATTTACCGATTTTGCGGTCATAAACGACGGCGGCGGTATCGCGTGTCAGGTCTGAACTGGTTGTCGGGCCATTTTCTCGGTCTAACTGCCGGCCGCCACGGACTTCAAGTCGCGTGTCGGGGCTGGCGGTCCAGATAAAACCGCTGTTATAGTTGCGATAATCGATAGCCGAGAGCGCCCGATCATTATCAAGATTGGTCTCCGACTGTTCACCATCAGCAAAGGCACTGACCGCACCGGTGAATTTGTAGTTCAATCTGGCGCGACCGCTCATTATGTCGTTGACCAGACCGCGTTCGCCCAGCTCAAGTACACCGCCCTCGCGACCGACGACCTTGAAATCCTTGTCTATCCGGCGCCAGGCGATTTCGCCCTCGGCCCGGTCATTTTTACCGGTCAAACCAAATCTGGTCGCATTGCCGACAAAGGCGCGGTCAGCCTTTGTCGCTTCTGAATTGCGGTTCGGGTCGACCCGTGAAACCGCCGTTTCCGCCTTGATTGACAGGCTTTCTGACACAGCCCAGTCGGCATCGGCCGAGACCAGATCGTGCTGCATCGGAGTTACGGTAGAAGAAGCAGTAACGCCTGCCTTTGGTGTCGTGCTGTCGATTTCGGTCAGCCAGGTCATGGCGAGGCTGCGGCCCTCGCTGTGGGTGTAAATCTGGCGGGTGCCGAACAGGTTGCGGCTGAATGCCATGTTTTCGTCGGCCACTTCGTATTCAACAACGATCCAGCGCGTCACTTCGATCGGCAGGATATGGGGCAAAAACTTGATCAGACCGTCTTCATAATCGACGAGGTAGTCGCTGCCGCGCGTCAACTGCTTGCCATCGAGGCTGACTTTTTCGGAATTCTGCACGATCGGGCTTGCCTGCATGCGGAATTCCTGCTGCTGACCGGCGCCTCTGAACTGCTCGCGCCGCGCCAGACCTTTCGACTGCGAAAAGAGAAAGATCGATTTGAAACGTTCATGAAAAGAGCCCTGCGCCAGAATACCGCGCACCTCTTTGCGGAACAGCGAAAATTCGGTGCCTTCAAGAGCCAGCGGAAAATCGCCCATGACGAATTTCCAGACCGGGCCATCGATGTTCACGGTAAAACGACGATCTTCATCTTCCTTGTCGTCAAGAACCGCATGCACTGTCGAGTTTTCGGTGATATTGCCGTCAATTTCGAGATGCAGGCTCTGGTCAAGCTTGAAACCCGGATATGAATCGTAATTTTCGGTCGAAAAGTGCCCAATGTCGCCGGAAACCTCGGACTGCTTCATTTCGAAAGTCTTGGTACCTGAAATGTTGATATTGCGCTTTTCGATCTGGTGATCGGCTTCGTCCCAGAAGTTTTTCGCATACTGCAGAACCTGGGCCGGCGGCGTTTTGATACGCTTTGGCTCACTGAAGGTCAATGGTTTTGGCGCCAGAGACCCTAGAGCAACACTGTCGGCAGAAATATCCTGATCTTCGAATTCGACCGCTTCAGAATCTTCGCAGAGAAAGTCTTCCCATTCGTCTTCTGCAGATGTATCAGTTGCGATTGCAGCCGATGCCGTCTCGGGCAGAACAGATAATTCGACATTGGTGACAGCCTTTACCGGTTTGGCGGGAACTGCAGATGTTGTGGCAGAAGCAGTGGCAGCAACGGTCTTGACCGGCAGCTTGCCTGGCACCGGCGCCTTTTTGGGCAACGCGGATTTTGCAGGTTGTTTTGCCTGAGATGCTTTTGCCGACTTTGTTGCTACGGCAGACTTAAGCGGCCCGGCAATCACTGCCGTCTTAGAAGCAAGTGCAGCTGCAGTCGAGGTTGAAGCTGCAGCGGTGGTCTTAATCTGAGCCGATCCTGTCGAAACAGCAGTCTTGATTTTTTTCAGCAGAACCGGGTCGAGAGCAGCGGGTTTTGCGCCCTGCAGAACTTCAAGACCTGCAACCGGCTGGGGCATAAGAATATTGAAAACCAGGCAGAACAGCACCAGGCGCATCAAAGCGATGCGCCAGCGGCCGTATTCTGCTGTGAACAGTTTCATTTGCCTCTTGGGTGTGCCTTTCGATGTATATTCTGCAGATCTTTGCTGGTTAAGTGCGTGTAAATCTGGGTCGTTGAAACATCGACGTGGCCGAGCATCTCCTGAACCGCCATGATGCTGGCTCCGCCTTCAAGCATGTGGGTTGCGCATGAATGTCTGAAGACATGCGGTGATACGTCGCGGTTGATTCCGGCCTGCAGTGCGTATTTTCTGATGATTTTCCACAGGCCCATGCGCGACATGGCCTTGCCGTATGGATTCAGAAACAGGGTTCTTTCGGTGATATCCTTGCACAGCTGCGGGCGCCCCTTGATAATGTATTCGTTAACGGCTTCTATGGCATAAAGGCCGACCGGCACGATGCGCTCGCGACCACCTTTGCCGATAACAGTGAGAAACTCAGCGGCCGCGTTGAGGTTGCCGATTTTCAGATCGATCAGCTCTGACTCGCGAATGCCGGTGGCGTAGAGAATCTCTAAAATAGCGCGGTCGCGCAACCCGAAAGCGGTCGAAAGATCTGGCTGCTGCAGAACCTGTTCGATTTCCTGCTGGCTCATCACCTTTGGCAGAGGTCGGCCAATCTTCGGCCGTTCGAGAAGGGCAGTCGGATCACCCTCTATGTGCCCTTCGCGCTGCAGGAATTTGTAAAAGCCCTTCAGAGCCGAAGATTTTCGTGCCATCGAGCGTGGCGAAAGGCCCCGGTCGTGCATGTGCACGAGAAAAAGGCTGAGCACGCTGTCAATTGAGCCACTGGTTACCGCCCTCTCACGTTCGGCCGCAAAGTCGAGCCAGTCCTGAAGGTCACGGCGGTAGGCTTCCAGAGATTTCGGGCGCAGGCCCTTCTCAATGGCAAGATAGTTCAGAAACTGCTCGAGCAGATCTGTCGACATGTTCGCTCCTGTTTATCGGTAAATCTTATCTTCTCAACTTATCGGTATCCTGCGAACTTTTATTGAGAAAATTCAATGGCTTGCCGCTACCAAAAGCTGCAATATTTTAATTGAACCTGCTTTTATTCAGGGGCAGTTTCGGCAAAGGAAAACCCGCCCGGGGGTCAGAGCCGGGCGGGCCTTTGAATTATCGATTAACGCTGCGGGGTCAGTCGTTTTTGCGGCTGATTACGGCTGCGAGGCCTTCGGCGTGGATGCCGGCTTCAAGTTTCTGGACCAGCGGGCAGGCGGCGGCGATGGCGCCGTTTCTGACCGGCTGATACTCTTTGCCGTCAACCTTAACGGTCAATGTCAGCTTTGGATCACATTCGATCGGCTTGACGCCGTCGAGATCGAGTCTGAATGGTTCGATCAGCTCGTTACGGCGGGAAATGAGCTTTTCGATAGCAAGGCGCTGCACGAAGATCGGCCAGCCGCTGTCGGCAAAGCATCTTTCGAGATCGGCGCGGGTGATTTTTGCGATGCGCAGTGCCATCCAGCGGGCATCAGACCAGCTGCAGGCTTTCCAGGAAGCGGGTACATAAAGTGGTTTCATCGAGAAACCGATGTTGTTGATCATGTTAACGACGAACGAACTTTCGAATGAGTTGATTTCGCCGGACGGACGCATGGCGCCGAGAGTGCAGCCCAGATCGCTCTGAAATTCAACCGGTCGGTCGAATTCACCGGTCTTTAAGTTGTAAAGCAGGGCAGCGCGGGAGTTGTCGTCTTTCATGTCTTTGTTTTTGATCCAGCAATTGAAGACAATCGACGAACGGGCGACGCGGTCACCGACAGCGCCGACATTGCTGAGAGCGATACCGCCAAAACGTTTTACAGCCGGATTGAAGAATGACAACTGGCATTCTTTGAACAGCACATAGGGGGCGCCGAGATATTTTTTATCGATCGATTCGCGTTCGAGCATCGCTTCGTCGACAATGCCGTGACCAAGAATCTTGCCACCGGCGTCTTTGACCAGTTCGCGACCGGGCAGCAGATAGCGCTCGGCATGAAACTGAAATTTGGAATTCAGCAGATTGGTGGCGAGCTGGGCAAAAGAGGTTACCGCACCTTCTTTGCTTTTTTTCGGGGAATCGAGTATGAGAATCGTTTCGCCCGGGCCCGAATAAAATTTGGGGTCGACATAGGTGCCGCCGAGATCTATGGCCAGGCGGGTCAGAGCAACGTCGGTATGCACTTCGTCGCCCCATTTGAGACCCCAGTTGATGCCATAGCGGTCTTTAACGCGAATTTTCGGTGAGGTCGCATCTTCTTTCAGTTCATCATAGAAAACGACGCGGCGGGCATAGTCGAAATTGAAGCTCGAAAGCTTTTTTGGCTCACAGGCTTTGATCAGGCGTGTGAGTTCAGCAAGAAAATCAGCATAGTGGTTACCGGGTTCTTTGCCGCTGAGTGCCGGGTGATCGGCGGCCGGCTGCAGGCGTGAAATTTCGAGTGCCGACATGCGGGCGAGCTCGGTCGCTTTTACCGGTGCTTTTTCGCCGGGCCGGAAAAGTCTTGCCGCTTCGAGTTCAACGGCTCTTTCGCCGATCGGTGCTTCGGGGTCGCGCATTTTCGGAACATTGAGAATCATCGACTTGCCGACGATGTTTTTCAGCATTTTGAAGTTGCGCTTCAGCTTCGGCTCGATCGAGCCATTGCCGCGGTCGGCAAGAATGGTGTAGTGCAGGCGCTGCAGTCTGACAAAGCTATGCTCAAGGTTTTCAGAGGCACCTTCTTTTTTGATGCGGCTCAGCAGCTCGTCGGTGCCGGAAATAATGCGGGCATAGCCTATGAATGCAGCATTTTTCGTAACTTTTTCGGGTTTGTCGGCATATTTTTTGTTCAGTTCAACGGTCACTTCATTCTGTTCAGCTGCGACCATGGTGCGAAAAGCTTTAACATTCGCTTCTGAAAAACTCAGGGTCTGGTAGCCATAAATGGCATCCTGGGCAGCCTGAACCGGCGCAGAAAGATTAACCGGAGACAGCAGTGTGGCTGAAGCCAGCAAAGCCGCAAACACGCTTCCCTTCAATACTGCTCTGGTAACGTGTTGAGTCATTTTTTTCCTCCGGGTATATAGTCTATTGTTTCGCCGTCTGAGAGAAACTGAATGTCGCCAAGTTCGTCAGTCAGAAGAACCCGGGCACCAGATTCTTTGAGAATACGTATTACTGAACCTTCTGGCGGATCGCCCGCCTTTTCGTCACTGGTGATTACCGCAAATTCAGGCTTGACCGCAGTGAAGAAATCGCGCGGCGAAAAGCCCCTGTAACGGCCATGATGCGGCACTTTGAGCAGGTCGGCACGCAGAGCCTTTTTATCTTTGAGCTTCAGCATATCAGCCATGGCTTCTGCTACCGCATCGGCAGCAAACAGAACGGCAACGCGGCCAAATTCGAGCCGGGTGACGAGTGAAGCATCATTTTCGTCAGCGTGATTTCGCACCGGGCCAACTGCCCTGAGCGTCAGATTTCGGTCATGCAGCAGCGTGGTGCCGGGCGCAACGAGGTTTTTGTCTTTCTGGCGCGGGTCGTAGGCCTGAATGACCTTTGTGATCGAAAAAGCCTCAAGCAGGTATGGGTAGCCACCGACATGATCTTTGTGGTGATGAGTGATGACAAGAAGGTCGATTTTACCGACGCCGAGGCGCTTCAGTTCTTTGATCAGGCCGGGTGCGGTTTCGGCGTAACCGGTATCGATCATGGCAAAACGGCCGTCTGGCAGGCGCAGCAGAGTCGCGTCGCCCTTTCCGACATTAAAAAAGCGGATCTCGAGCGTGCCTGGCTGCCATGCCTCACTTACCGTAGTCTCTGGTTCGGGATTTTTGATTTTGGCGGCAAAACTGGCGACCGGCAGTGGCACAACCGCCAGACAGATAAAAATACAGCATATAAGCCATAAAGAACGGTATGCCGGTCTCATCGGATTCCCCCTCACTCAAAGAGTAGATTTTAATTATATCATGTACATAAAAACCCGCCAGAGTAGATAAACGTGCTAATAAGCAATGTGTTACTTGCAAAATGTTTCGAAACTGCCATTTCAGGTTATTTCTTGATTATCTCGACGGTGAGCAGTTAGAATTATTGTTGAGACTAATTCAGAATGTGGGAAGGCAAATGAATAACAACCCGCTCGCTGCCCTGGCCGGCAGCATGGATCTTTTAAAGAAAATTCTCGAAACCACTCAGGATGTCTACTGGGTGATCGACAAAACCGGGCGTTTTGTCTACGTCAGCCCTTCGGTAGTGCAGCAACGGGGTTATACCCCTGAAGAGGTGATGAACATGCCGGCCCTCGACTCAATACACGAGTCAGACCGGCAGACCGCGCAACAGACCTTCACTCTTGGGCTTGAAATGATCGACAAGGGACTGACCAGACTGCCGGCCGGCAAGGTGCGTCTGAGACAGACCCACAAAAATGGCAGTTTTGTCTGGACAGAGGTTGTCAGCGAATTCTTCTTCAATGAAGAGCGTGAGTTCATGTTCGTTCTTGGTGTCAGTCGCAATATCAACGAACTGGTAGCTGCCGAACAGCAACTCAAGGCTTGAACCGGTCACAAAATTATTGTTGTTACCAATACGCACCCTCGATCGTTTATAAAATAATAAAGGGTACATTTCAAAGGAACATTCAGGAGGGAAGTATGAACATACTGAAAAAGTTCTCGGTAATAATGCTGCTTTTGGGCGCCATTTTCATGACCGGTTGTGATGCGAGCCAGATCATCGACGTCATTTCAAAAGTTGCCGAAGGCGTTCAGAAGGCGATACCCGCTATAAAAGAAGTCATCAACACGGTGAGCAATGCCGTAAGCAGCACCAACAATAATACCGCCGATAATACTGCCACGCAAAATACCACCAACACAGCCCAGGAAACCGACAAAAAAGAAAACGACGCGTCAGTTGTCGTAATCAACCCGACTGATGATGAAGAAGTTTCTGAGCAGGCAACCGCAACCTCTACTGCCACCAGCACCCAGACTTCTACCGCAACGTCGACTGCAACCGAAACTTCAGCTCAGACAGCCACCACAACTTCAACTTCTACAGCAACTCAGACCCAGACAAGCAGCGCTGCCCCAGCCATTTCTGAAAAGGGCCAGCAGCAGATGACCGATGTCGTTACCTATGCCCAGGCCAACCATCGTGGCGCCTCAAACGGCCAGTGTTTCAACGCAGTATGGGGCTATCTTACAAGCTCGGGCTACGGCAACCTCAAAGCCTGGGGCGATCTGCCCAACATGGGCAGCGACGAAGCCAGACAGTTCGCCGAATACATGAACAAAAGCAGTGCCAATCTCAACGAAGCCGGCTTACAGCGCCTCGATACCGCCTTCAATCCTCCGATCACCAGCCCGCACGACCCGAGAATCCCGAAGGGTGCGGTTATCGTCGTTGCCGCAGGCAGTTATGGCACCGCCCACGAAACGGCCGGCGATATCGTAATCAAAGCCGGCGAAGGGCGTTTCGTTAACGACGGCCCCAACATGGACTACGGCACTGCATCGAACTGGACCGGCAAGCTCCTTGGCGTTTATATTCCGAAATAATCGGTTACAAAAACCAAGCGACTGGTTGCGCATAACTGAAAAGGGCGAAAAGGGTTTTTAACTCTGCCGCCCTTTTTGTTACAATCGAACAATACTGAATTTAAAAACGGGAACGGGAACAATGCCAAATAAAAATACTGCATTATTGAACCTGGCTTATAGCTTCCTTTTGATAATTATTTTCGCCTCTGCCGGGCTTGCCGCGCCCCAGTGGGATCCGAATCTTCGCCCGATCAGGCTTGTCAGTCGAAGCGCCAATGAAGTGGTTCTCGATGATTTCCGCTGCGACTGAAAAAAGAGCAAGTCGAAAGCATTCTGAAAGC
>Ga0116178_10003984_pt1 | contig 10983 bp, 7 predicted proteins | sample AD_STIC12_MetaG_FD_89880 | JGI IMG/M metagenome (GOLD analysis project Ga0116178, IMG submission 89880) | Active sludge microbial communities of municipal wastewater-treating anaerobic digesters from USA - AD_STIC12_MetaG | ecosystem: Engineered > Bioreactor > Anaerobic > Digestate | place: USA... | reverse complement strand
TCTCAGGCGACACGGGTCTCTATAACCGGCTGAGAGTGCATGAGTTTATCACCTACTTCGGTCGCTTGAACGGCGTGCCGGATGCGCAGATCAAAAGCCGGATGGATGAAATGGCCGAACTCTTGGACATGAAAGACTTTATCGACCGCAAGATAGAGTTTCTCTCCAGCGGTATGAAACAAAAGACATCCATCGTGCGCTCCATCATCCACGATCCGCCTGTGATGATCTTTGACGAACCTACAAGTGGTTTGGATATTCTCACCGCCCGCAACATTATCTCATTTATCCGGGATTGCAAAGAAAAGGGCAAATGCGTACTCTTCAGCACCCACATCATGAGAGAGGCGGAACGCCTGGCAGACCGCATCGTGTTGATTCACCGAGGCCAAATCTTGGCTACAGGCACTTTGGAGGAGATGAGAGCCGAGACCGGACAGGTCGATCTTGACGACATCTTCGTGTATTTTGTCAACAAATCCAATACAGAAGAGGAGTTACAGGCACATGAATTTTAAGACAGTCTTAATCGTATACCGCAAAGAGTTGCTGGAGATGCTGCGTGACAAGCGCACCCTCTTCACTACCTTCATCTTGCCGCTTATCCTCTATCCCCTTCTGTTTATTGGTTTTGGTTCCCTCATGAGCCGCCAGGAGTTAGTCTTGGAAGAGCGTGGTGCCCAGATCGCCCTGGTCGACAGCGTGCAGACGGACATCTCGCAATCCATTATCGAAAGCATCAAGGATAATATGGGCTTCGAGCTGATTCCCTATACAAAAGAAGCCAAGATATTGCTGGACGAGGGTGAGCTCCAGGCCATTGTCAGCATCGCCGATTCCACGAATTCCGGTGGCTTTAGCTTCTACAAAGTAAGCGTGAGTTTCGACTCCTCCAAGGAGCGCAACCAGTTAGTTTACAACAAGATCAAAGATTCTGTAAGCAAAAGCAAAGACAGCAGCATCGCTTCCTATTTGGAGACGAAAGCCATCGACCCAGGCATCATGGACATGATTCAAGTGTCGAGTGTCGATATTGCCAGCAGCCAGAAGAAAGCAGGCTCATTCTTGGGTATGTTTTTGCCCTATCTGATGATCATGATGCTGGTTACCGGAGCTGCGATGGTGGCCGGCGACCTTGTAGCGGGCGAGAAGGAAAGGCACACCCTGGAAACCCTCTTGGTGTCTTCTGCTGGACGCAACGAGCTTGTGATTGGCAAATACCTCACCGTCATCACCGTCTCCATGGTCAATGTGGTCGTAAACCTCTTTAGTATGAGCTTTTCCATGCAGTATCTCTTGGGTAGTGCAGCGGAGCTGGGTGACTTTGCTTCTATACCCATTTGGGGGTTCTTGATTCTTCTTGCTGCCATGATTCCCCTGGCTACGCTTTTTGCTGCAATACTGATGTCGCTTTCCACGTTCTCTCGTAACCTCAAAGAAGCGGGATCATATCAGCCACCTGTGATGATCATCTCTATGCTTTTGGGCATGATTTCCTTCCTGCCTTCCGTGGAGATCAACACCTTGCTTTCACTGGTTCCAGTGGTCAATATTGCCCTCCTCTTCAAAGCTGTACTTACCAATGAATTCCAGTGGTTACACATCTTTCTGACCGTGGGCTCCACCCTGATCTTGGACGTGGTAGCCATCTGGATGACGATCAAGCTCTTCAACACTGAATCTGTCCTATTCCGCACCGATGACGACACCTCGCTCAAGAATGTACGCAAGGAAAAGCGCAACCTCTTCAACAGCTTCAACGGCACAGTCATCTATGCTATCCTGCTTGCTTTGCTCTATTATTTGGGACAGTATCTACAAAAAGGAGACTTGCTCAATGGCTTGATCCAGACGCAGGTCTTCTTGATCTTGATACCACCGCTATTGATCTTGCAGATTTTCAAGCTCAAACCCAAGGAAATCTGCCGCTTTAAAGCACCAAAGCTCAAGGAAGTAGCCTTAGTCCCCTTCATCGCAATTTCTGCTTCCGTCATGGTTATCATGATCATGCAGGTTATCAATATGCTTTTCCCCTTCCCAGAACACTATTTGGAGCAGATGTCCAGCATGTTTAAGATGACTGACAATATCTGGATTCAGTTGGCTGTCATCGCTCTACTGCCCGGAATCTGTGAAGAAGTCCTCTTCAGAGGCTTCCTGATCCGCTTCTATGAAGGTTATGGCAAGAAAGCGGCCGTAATCATCAGTGCTTTGCTCTTTGCCGCTTTCCACTTAGACCCCTTTAGGCTGCTGCCCACTTTCCTCCTCGGTCTGCTTTTGGGTTACCTCACCCTTCGATCTGGCAGCATTGTAAACAGCATGCTATCTCACTTTATCAACAACGCCTTTGCTTTGGTGATTTCTACATTTGCCACCAGCGCTTGGTTTAAGTATATTATTAGGGATTCTGACACGATTCATTGGTGGCTACTATTCCCAGCGGCTATCATATTTGTAGTTAGTATCGTATTATTTCATAAGGTTACATAGACCGAAGGAGAACAAAAATGGGAATCGTTGGATACGTAGGACACCGCAATGCTTTACCGATAGTTATTGAAGCCCTGAAACGCCTGGAATATAGAGGTTATGACAGCTCTGGTTGTGGAATTATCCACGACGGCAAGCTGCAAATATACAAAAAGACTGGCAAAATCGTTGAGCTGGAACGCTCACTCCCAGAACCCAATTCCTGCGATGGGAATGTGGCCATCGGACATACCCGCTGGGCTACACATGGAGGCCCCACTGAGATAAACTCCCATCCCCACGCCGATTGCACTGGCACCCTGGCTGTGGTGCACAATGGCATCATAGACAACTACCAACTGCTCAAACAACGTCTGGAAAAGCTGGGACACATCTTCAAAAGCGATACCGATACCGAAGTCATCGCTCATCTGATTGAGCAGTACCGCAAAACCACAGACAACATCGAAGATGCCATCCGCGAGGCACTTAAGGCCATTGAAGGCACCTATGGTTTGGTGGTGATTTCGGAGGATGATCCAGATAGACTCTTCTGCGTGAGGAAAGGCAGCCCCATCATCATTGGAGTGAGTGAAAAGGAGATGTTCGTCACCAGCGATGTCAATGCTATCGTGAGCCACACCAGTCGCGTCGTCTATCTGCAAGACCATGAAATGGCAGTCATTTCCAAAGATGGAATGAATATCACCACCATGGACAAGACACACGTCGATCCCCTGATTTCCACCGTGGATTGGGACATCTCTGCCATTGATAAGGGGGAGTATAAACACTTTATGCTCAAGGAAATATTTGAGCAGCCTACCACAATCGCCAATGGGTTCCGCACCCGCATCAATGAAGAGCTTTGCACCGCACGCTTAGGCGGTCTTAATCTGCCCATGAGCGAGCTGCGTAAGATAAAGCAAATACATCTGGTAGCCTGTGGAACCTCATATCATGCAGCAATGATCGGCAAATACATGATTGAAGACATGGCTCGCATACCCGTGTATGCAGATATCGCCTCAGAATATCGCTATCGCAATCCCATCATCCCGGACGACACGCTTGTCTTTGTAATCAGTCAATCCGGTGAAACTGCAGACACTTTGGCTGCTCTTAGAGAAGTTAAAGCCAAAGGTGCGAATGTATTAGGTATCACAAATGTAGTAGGAAGCACCATTGCCAGAGAGACGGATGGCGGCACCTACATCCACGCCGGCAGCGAGATCGGCGTTGCGAGTACAAAAGCTTTCACCTCACAGGTCACCATCCTGACCCTCTTATCCATTCTATTGGCCAGACAGCGCTCCCTAAACCCTATTCAGGGTTATGAATACATCAATGAACTCAAAAAGATACCTGAGAAGATTGAGGAAATCTTAAAGAAAAACGATAAGATTAGGAAAATAGCTGCCAGCATTAAAGATAGCACCAATGCCCTCTACTTAGGCAGAGGGATAAACTACCCCGTGGCGCTGGAAGGAGCCCTGAAACTCAAGGAAATATCCTACATACACGCCGAAGGCTACCCCGCAGCAGAAGTGAAACATGGTCCTATTGCGCTTATCGATGAACACATGCCCGTGGTCGCAATCGCCACGCACGATGCCCTCTTTGAGAAGGTTTATACCAACCTGCAGGAGGTCAAAGCTCGCGGCGCAAAATTGATCATCATCACCACAAAAGAAACCCCCGAGCTGAGAGAGATTGCCGAACACCTGATCTGCATCCCAGACACACTCTCAAACCTGCAACCCTTGCTAAATGTAATCCCCTTGCAGCTTTTGGCCTACCATGTGGCGGATTTGCGCAATCTGGACGTTGACCAGCCCAGAAACTTAGCCAAGAGCGTAACTGTAGACTAAGCAGATACTTCACGCCCGTTTTCTGGATGCTGGACAGCTTCGGGGAATGTGATTCGTGATTGGTTTATACATAAGCCCGATTTGTGGGTTCAGGCAAAAATCCACAAATCGGGCTCTCTTTTTATCCAGACAAGGTGATATGGCTTTCCCTTTGTCTGTTTACGTTTATCGTGTTTTCGCTTGCTCGGTCCTTACTTACCCGCCCGGTGATTTCTCGGTGATACTCGGGTTTTTCCCGGGAGGCTCCGAGTAATCACCGGGCGGGTAAGCAAGGAAGAGGCAGGAAACAAGTATGGTCTTTCTTGAGTTATAGAAGGGAGATGGTTGTCAGCAACCTTGCATCTACCCTTGATAATGTAAGGAGGAATTGTGGCGGCGATCAAGGGCGAGCATATGATCTGCTTTTTAGAGGGATATTGTTAGAGCCGGAGCGCAGTTAGTCCAGCATCGCTTTGGTGCTTTTCCAGCGTTTATGCACCCAAAACCATTGGGCGGGGTATTGGTGTATATAGCGTTCGATAACCTCGTTAACTTCTCTGAGCAGAATGGGATAGCTTTCTTCTTTGTCTTCCCAGTCGGGGTGATAGATGACCGGTTCAAAGGTGAAGAGAGTATTTCCTTCGGGTGTGAGCAGGGCAAAGCCGGGCAGGATGGGGATTTTGTAGCGCAGGGACAGCTTGGCGACACCCACCCAATGCGAGGCAGGAAAGCCCAAGAAGTCCATGATCAAGCCGCTTTTACCCGCATTTTGATCCATGAGAATAGCCACCATGTGGTTCTTTTGGAAGGCGGAGATGATGTCTCTCAGGCCTCTTCTCATGTCAATGAGCCCCACTCCATGGCGGCTGCGGATGGCGTTGTTAAACTTGTCAAAGTAGATATTACGCTGCTTGCGCACGATGACGGACAGCGGCATATCCAAAGCGGGGAAAATCCTGGCTGCTTCCCAGTTCCCCATGTGTGCGGTGGCTAAGATCACGCCTTTGCCATGGGAATAGGCTTCTTTCATGTGTTCTTCGCCCACGACGGTGCAAGATGCCTGTAGCTGAGAGTCACTCATCAGGTAAATAGAGGCAATGCTATGCCCCATATAGCGATACATATCTTTCAACACTTGGGCTTTCTGCTTCTCATCCCAATCCGGATAGACTTTGCTGATCTGAGTATAGGCCACGTTGCGACGCACGCCCAAATGGTAGCCTATGCCCACAAAGAGGCCTTGAATCAGCTTTCTGGACAGTTTCCAGGGCAAGAGCCTCAGCACAAACAGCAATCCACGCAGAGCAGCATACTCGACTGAGTTTTGCAGTTTGGAAAACAGGGGATTGCGTTTCTTATTGGCCACGGGTTTTATTTGAGAGCGTCTAACTTGGCTTGCACGATGTTTTTACCAACCACTCCGACGCTGCTATCCATGAGGTTGCCGTCTTTGAAAAAGAGCAGGGTGGGAATGCTCATTATATCATATTCTGCGGCGATGATGCCGTATTCATCAACGTCTATCCTACCCACCGTGATGTCTGGATTTTCAGTGGCGATTTCTTCGATGACGGGCGAGATAGTTTTGCAGGGTGTACACCAGATTGCCCCAAAGTAGATCAGGGCTACACCGGAAGCGATAGCTTGCGCAAAAGTCTCTACGTCTAAATATCTTAGCATTGGTATCTCCATTCTATATGAGATCGCGCCAGCAGAGCCAGCGCGATCCTTGATTTAACTATTGACATTATAACGCAGTTTCGACTTTAAGCAAGTCCTACGCCTTAGAGGTTTTCGATGTTCTTGAGTGCCTTTGGAGCCGTGGCGGGGTTGATTCCCTGAGCGCTCAGATAGCCTTTGAGGGGGTTGCCACTGGGCTTGCCTTCGGCATCCTCACGATATAAATCCACGTTGATTCTGGGGCCGATTGAGTCACCTTCTTCCAGTCCATCAGTAAGTTCAGGGATTCGATGCAGCCAAGCCAAACCTATGGCAGCAGTTCCTTGGGGCTCATTCACGTTTTTGCGGCTGGAATTGAGGGCTAATCGCTGCTCCAAGCTCAAGTTAGGAGAGTTGATGCTGGAGGTAACGGTGCCCAAACGCTCGCCGTTCAGATACACGCTGCGTCCGGTAGCGATGCCTTCAGAAACGAAGATCATCAGACCTTTTTGAGGATTGGTGGCCAATTCCTTTACTAAAGCTGCCTTGCCGGTAAAGTCTTCCTTTTCCATATCCACAGCAGCATCAAAGAGCGGAGCATTGATAGGAGTATGCTGTTGGTTGTATTCGCTGCCCATGAGCGGCAATCCCACTGCGCCTGCGGAGGTGCGGTTTTCATCTCTGCCACCTAAGCCCACGAGGAGGCCACCCAGTTCCAAAGCTTTGGTAACGATGGCTTTAAAGTGGTCTGCTGCCTTTGCTACGGGGAGGTAACACTCCCAGCCCCAGCGGTTGGTGTAGCCGGTGCGGCTGAAGAAATAGCGATGGCCGTCTTTGGTGACATCGTTGAAGGTGAAGAAGTTCATGTTCTTCTCTGGGTTGTTACGGTTCTTAAGCACTTCGACTCCAAACACCTCTTTGATCACTTTATAGGAAAGCGGGCCTTGGATGTCCACTTTTACCAATTCATCGGAAATGTCTTCGGCAAACACCTCTTCGTCATCTCGCTTGTGGCGCATGATCTGATCTATATCTGCCACCTTCTCGGTGCCGTCTTCCAAGGTGTCGGTAATGTCGTGTCCAGCATTGATCACCATGATGAATTCTTCTTCGGATGCACGCATCAGGATCATGTCATCTTCCACACCACCCCGTTCGTTGAGGAGCAAGGTGTATTTGCAAGAGCCTATCTTCATCTGGCTCATATTGCCGGATAAAGTGCGATCCAGCAGGGCGGCAGAGTCCTTTCCCCAAAAGCGCACCTGAGCCATGTGGTCAATGTTGTATACGGCCACTTTATTCACGGCGGCTGCCTCTTCCAACACGGATGTGAGGTAGTTTACCGCCATGTCATATTGGCCGAAATTGCTGCGCTTGATGTTTCCTTCTTTGAGCCCTTTGTGCTTGGCTAAAAGGGGAAGATACCAGTTGTCTTCAAGGTCACGCAAGAAGGTGTTGCGTAGCTGTTTGGGCATATCAAAGCCATACTTTTTCATTGTTTCACTCCTTAGTAAGTGTTTATTTTGTAGTGTATTATCTTTCCATTGATCATAGTCAAATATGAGCGTTGCTTTAACCAGAAGTCCGGAGGCTGATTACGCCAGTCGTCAATCACGCAGATGTCTGCCTCTTTGCCTGGCTCTAAAGTGCCTCTAAGATGTTGACTGGCGGAGAGTTGAGCTGCACCCAGCGTGTAAGCCTTGAGTGCATCAAAGGGCTCTATTATCTGCTGAGGCATCCAGGATTCGGCTTGGGGATTGTTATGCAGCTTGCGCTGTGTGGCTGCAAAGATGCCGGCAAAGGGATTGATGGTCTCGATCGGGGCATCTGAACCGAAGGCAAGCGGATTTCCCAGAGCTACCATGTCTTTAAAGCGATAAGCCTGATGCTGGATATCCTGCCAGTAGCTTTGGATCATGGGGATGTCATTGACCAAGTGCACCGGTTGCACACTGAGCGCAATGGAGCTGTCCTCAAGCTCTGCAAGGTCTTGATCCCGAATACATTGCAGGTGTTCGATGCGATGCAGCAGTTTGGGCTCTTGATGCCTCTTTAAGACCTTAATCACGGTGTATAAAGCCTTGTCTCCAATGGCGTGAACAGTGCTGGAGATGCCGGCCTTAGCGGCTTTGGAGACGATTTCGTCCAGTTCCGCTTCGCTATGGCGCAGGATGCCTGTGTTGCCATCTGAATTGGAATAGGGCTCAAACATGGCAGCGGTCTGAGATCCTAAAGCGCCATCGGCAAAGAGTTTTGCGCCTCCGATGGTGAAAGAGCCCTGATCTTGGTAGGATTTCACACCCCGAGCGATCATCTCATCCAGCATATCCAGAGGGAAGTGCCAAACACACTTGAAGTTAGCTCCATTCTGCTGTGCGGTTTGCAAGGCTTCTGCTGCCGAGCTTCCTTCCATGGAGTGGAAAGAGCCAATGCCCAGAGTTGCAAGCTCTTGCAGCTCGTTTCTTAGGGCAGTTTGCACCAGAGTGGGGTTTGCGGGTGTGTAAAACTTCTCAATCTGCAGGGTGGCATCTTCATAGATGATACCTGTAGCTACGCCTTCACTGTCCTGCCTGACTAAATGCTGCATCGAAGCGCTCGGCTTTAGCAGTCCGGATAGCTTTAAGGCCAAGGTATTGCACCACTTGGCATGATAATCCTTGCTGAAGAGAGCCACGGGTTTATCTGGGAAAAGTTCATCCAGAAGCTGTCGGTTCAGGGCCTGAGGCTCGTCAATAATGTTCACATCCCAGCCATCTCCCAAGACCCATTCAGGCAGTAGGGGATTGGCTTTGCGGTAGCTATCAGCCGCTTCCCTGATGGCTTGGATGCTGGTCAAGTCACGGAGTTTGAGCTGAAACCTGCCCTTGGCGAGTTCTACAAGATGTGTGTGTGCATCGCAGAAGGCGGGTAGGACAACCTTGCCTTGTATGTCGATGATCTCAGGGCCGCTCTTAGCCGCGAGTTTGCAATCCGACAGTGTGCCCAAAGCCCTGATCAAGCCTTCTTCGATCAGGATAGAATCTGCTCTTTCAAAGCTACGACCGTTCCCAGCCATGCTGAGGATTTGGGCATTGGTGAGGATATAGCTCATTTGTGATCAGCTCCAGTGCGGGAATGAGCTGTTCTGAATCATGTGTGCAGCTTCATTCAAAGATATGTCGCAGTTCATCTTCCAGCCTCAGGCCTTGATCTGTCTTTGCGTCTCTATACTTCACAATAATGGGGCAATAGATGTGAAAGTCTGGATTCAACTTGCTTTTACGGCTGCCAGGCACCACCACAGCTCCTTCTGGAATGGTGTAAGAACCGTGAGGGTCAGAGGGCAAAAAGCGGTTTTGAGTGAGGTCAAAGACGGGTGTGGAGGCAGTGAGTATCGTTCCGGAGGCGATCACGGCCGCTTTGGAAACCATTACTCCCTCATAAATGCCGGTGTTTCCGCCCACAAAGGCATTGTCTTCTATCACTACAGGACGTGAGCCGATGGGCTCCAACACACCGCCTATCATCGCTCCTGCAGAGAGATGCACATTGGAACCGATCTGAGCGCAAGAGCCAACCAAGGCATGCGAATCAATCAAGCTTCCAGAGCCTATCCAGGCTCCGATATTGATGTAGGCGGGAGGCATAATCGTCACACCTGCAGCGATATAGCATCCGGTTCTGGCAGATGTGCCACCGGGTACGATGCGCACTTGATCCTGCAGGGTAAAGCGCTTCTCCGGCATGGTGTCTTTCTCATAGAATTCCTTGTTTGAGCTGAGAGGCATAGCGGCAAGCTTTCCCATCCTGAAGCCCAGCAGGATGCCCTGTTTCACCCAGCCATTGGTGATCCAGCCTGCTTCAGTGGGCTCGCAAGCTCTGATACTGCCTTGATTTAGAGCATCTACAAAGCTATCGAACAGGGCTCTATCCTCAGAGGTGAATTCATTGCTCCCCTGCTGGTAAAGAGAGATGATCTTATCTTTCATGATTTCAAACCGTTAGCATGTTTGAATCGCAAGGTTTAGGCGACGCATAGCTTCCTCTAAGCAGCTACGTGGACAGGCAAAATTGAGCCTGCTGAATCCTGAACCGTCTACGCCGAACTTGCGGCCAGGATCCAGAGCTACTCTTGCTTTATTGGTGAGGAAATCAAATAGATCATTGTCGTTCATTCCCAGACCAGAAAAGTCTATCCAAGACAAAAAGCCACCTTCCGGAAGGTTGACCTTCAGCATTGGTAGACGCTCATCTATATAGGATTTGACATATTTACGGTTACCATCCAGATATTGGATCATCGCCGTGAGCCAGGGCTCGGCACAGGTGTAAGCAGCTTGTAAAGCGATGATACCAAAGGTGTTGCCCCCAAAGAGATGCAGACGGGTGTTGAGGTCGTCTATCTGCTTACGGATTTTGGGGTTGGGTATGATCGTCAGTGCGGTGCACAGACCAGCGATATTGAAGCTTTTGGAGGGAGACATGCAGGTGATGAGCACGTCTTCATAGCTCTTCATGCTGCCCAAACCTCTGAACGGCAGGTTGTCATAGATAATGTCTGCATGGATTTCGTCGCTGAGGACTGGCACGTTGTAGCGCTTGCACAGATCTGCCATAAAGCTGAGCTCTTCTGTGGTAAATACACGTCCCACAGGGTTGTGAGGATTGCAGAGGATAAAGAGGGAAGCTTGGCGGATCTTGGCCTCAAAGTCTTTTCTATCAATACGATAGTAGCCATTATCGTTGATCAGTGGATTGGTGAGCAGGCAACGGTCGTGATCTTCCACAGCATTGAAGAAAGGCCGATAGACGGGTGTCTGGATCAGCACCTTATCCTTGGGCTGGGTGAGGGCGAGCACGGCCAGATTGATGGCTGGAACAACACCGGGGGTGTGGATGATCCAGTCTCTTTCAATCTCCCAGCCATAGCGTTTGGACGCCCAGCCCTGCACAGCTTCAAAGAAGGCATCCGATCTGTAGTTGTAGCCACAGATGCCATGCTCAATGCGCTTTTTCAGCACTTCTT
>Ga0116178_10003976_pt1 | contig 10999 bp, 13 predicted proteins | sample AD_STIC12_MetaG_FD_89880 | JGI IMG/M metagenome (GOLD analysis project Ga0116178, IMG submission 89880) | Active sludge microbial communities of municipal wastewater-treating anaerobic digesters from USA - AD_STIC12_MetaG | ecosystem: Engineered > Bioreactor > Anaerobic > Digestate | place: USA... | reverse complement strand
GCCTCCACCCAGTTCAGGGCGATGATGAATTCTTGGTCGCTCGCCTGTTTGTCATGAACCGCCAGCGTGGCCAGCAGCGCGAAAGCGGCACGGCGCACGAACTCATCTTTGCGCACGGCCCACAGGGCCACTTTGCGCCAGGCCAGTGGCGATTTGCAAAACGCATTCAGGCAGGTTTGGTCACAGACATCCCAGGCGGAAAAGCCTTTGACCCAGGCGTCCATCTGGCGTGCACTGAGCAGCGCCGGATCGGCCACCATGCTGGCAACGATTCGGGCATCGGGGACGCCGGTTTCCCACAAAGCCTGCGCCAGTGCATGGTCGCGGCCCAGCGTACGGGCGATGCTGCGCATGGATGGCACCGACAGGCCGAGCCGGCTATCACCGACGATGCCAAAACGCGCCATGCCGGCGAGCTCCTTCGGCCGCGCATTTTGCTGCAGCAGCAGAAGTGCGGATGCCAGTAGCGGAGATGTTGCTATCACTCTGATAGCGGTTTATGTATATTCCATGAGGGCCAGAGGCCCTTTTTGTGCCTAATTTTTGCGAATGACCCATTGCCAGTAGCGCACCAGATCGTCCAGCCCTTCGGGGCCAGAGACGGCGGTAAATGCCTGCTGGGCTTTTTCAGTTTGTCCAGCCTGCGCGTAGGCTACCGCCAGGCGCAGTTTGGCGTCTGCCGGGCGCTTGGCCAGCCCTTTGGCAATGCCTTTCTCCATGAGTTCAAGGCCCTTGTCCACCTGCTGCAGGGCCACCATATTGAACCCGAGGTTGAACAGGGCCAGGCCGTCAGGTTTCTTCAGGGCTGCTGCGGTGTCGGCGGCCAGCGTCTTGCGGTCCTGCTCGACTTCCTGCGCCAGTTTGACTCGCAGCTTCTTGTGCGCATCGGTTGTGCCCATCAGGCCCGCGCTGGCTCCCTGGTCAAAGATGCGCAAGGCTTCGGCCGAGAAGCCGGCCTTCTGCGCAAAATCGACGTATTCGGCAAAGTCGGTGGCCTCCTCGTGGGTGCCGAGCTGGAATGCCAGGCGGAACACGTCGAGCTGCAGTTGGGTGGCCAGGTCTGCGCGTGCCCACAGGCGGTTGATCAGCGAGCGCCAGTGGTCTTTGTTGGGGTAGAGCTGCACCAGCCGCTCCAGCACGCGGGTGGCGCCCGCTGCGTCTTTGAGGCTGCTGCGCGCCTGGGCCAGAATTTCCAGATAACTTTGCGATGGCGCCTTGCCGGCTTTGTCGGACTGGGCAATCTCTTCGTCCAGCAGTTCGGCGCCGCGTTGCAGGTTGCCCGCCAGCAAGTAGGAGCGGATACGGGCGTCGCGCACCGCTTCGTCCGTGCCTCCAGCCTTGATGTTGCGCTCCAGCCAGACCGCAGCTTGTGCGTAATCTTTGGTGCGGAAGTGGGTAATGCCAGCGGCATGCATCAGGTGCAGCGCATCTTCCGGTTTGAGCCAGGTCTCGTTGGCGGTGAGCTGCAGGATGCGCTCCAGCAACTTGTTGGCGGTCGGTGCATCGTCTTCGGCATTGGCGATGGAGAGCAGCACCCGCGTGGTGATGTAGTCCTCATACGGTGTCTTGTTGGCTGCCCCAGCGGCCTCCTGCACCTTGAGCTTGGCGGGCGCGTATTTCTTCTCGCCAATCAGGGTTTGCGCTTCCAGCAAAGGCGTGCGCACCTCGTTGCGCAGAGTCGGCCCGGCTGGTGCCGATGCGGCCGTTGCGGGTGCGGCAGCGGCTTGTGCCAGGGCAGCAGGGGCAACCAGTGAGCACGCCAGCAGGGCGGCCAGATGCACGATTCGTTTGGTCATGTGTTCTTTCCGATCACGGTTGTTGGGTTGGACGGTGCTGTCGCTCAATTCTTGCCACCGGGGTTGCACAAGGCGCTTTGTCCCATTTGGACCACCAGCTCGCGCGCTTTGGTCACCTCGGCTGCGGTGGCAACGGCTGCCACGTTGGATGCCAGGCTGCCCACGTACTTGCCGCTGGCATCCGCGATGGACTTCAGTGCGGTGCAGCGGGTGCCCAGGTGTTTGCGGGCAATGGCCATATCGCCTGCGTCGCGCACTTCGGCTGCAACCACGCCCAATGCCAGCACGCCATCGGCCGTGGCATCCACCAGGCCCAATTGATTAGTGACCAGTTTGAGCATGTCCTTGTCATTGGGCGATGCGGTGGTGGCACGCTTGCCCAGGTCGGCCAGGCTCGTAGCCAAGCCTTGCGACAGTTTGTGGAATTCGGTGACGGATTTGCCAATGGCGGCCTTGTTCTGGGCCAAGGCCGGCTGCATCAGGACAGCAGCGGACAGGAGTGTGGCGGACAGGATTCGGATGGTGGACATGGATAAATATGGAGTGGGGTTGAACGTGGGCGAAACTTTACACCGGTTCGGGTGGATTACCGGGAGTCTTTCAACCAGCCCTGCAGGTAGGCGCCTGCAGCGATGCCGGCCAGCGCGATCAGAAGGTCCCAGTTGCCAGTACCCAAACCAGCAATGGCTGGACCCGGGCAAACACCGCACACGCCCCAACCCAGGCCAAAAATCGCAGCACCCAGCAGCGTATCGCGGTCCATCAGAGACGGCCGGATGGCAAACTGCTCTTCCAGCAGCGGGCGCCCCAGAAGACGCGGCGCCAATTGGTAGACCAGCAAGGTCACGCACACGGCGCCGCCCATGACCAGCATCAGACCGTAGTCCTGAAAGCGTAGAAAGCCCAGCACCACTTCGGGTGACACCATGGTGGACAGCGCCAATCCAAAACCAAATAGTGCACCACTGGCCAGGACCGCAAGAAATCTTGAAAACGACATCAGTGACCCCCCAGTAACAACACCGCATAGGCGGCCAATGCGCCTGTGGTCATGAAAATCAGCACCGCCACCAGCGACGGCAGCTGCAGCGAACTCAGGCCACAAATGCCATGGCCCGACGTGCATCCATTTGAAAGCCGTGCGCCGAATCCGACCAGCACGCCACCGGCGCCCAGTTGCCACAAGGGAATGCCTGTTTTCATGGGTACCGATGGCCCCATCCATGCCCACCAAAGAGCGGCACCCAGAATCAACCCTGCGGCAAAAACCAGACGCCAGGCCCGGGTCTCCACAAAGCGCGCCTGCTGAAAAAATGAACGCTTGGACACAAACGACCAGGTGCTGGAGAAGACACTGCTCATGCCACCGATCCAGCCCGTCAAGATAAAGAGAAGGCTGACGCCCATGCCGATCAGGAGCCCTCCCGCAAGGTAATGTCCCCAGCCCAGTGGGAAAAGCGACTGCATCATCCGGTTTCCTATGCTCTTTGAAAAACCGTTGAGCATAGCGCGTGTGGCGACAGAGCGTCCGCGGCTGTCTGTGCACGTCGGAGATCGTGGTTCGACATGGCAGAATCATTCAGGGCACCATTTCTGGAGATGCATCAATGAAGGGAAAAGTTGGCGGACTTTCAGCGCTGGGCGGATTGGTTTACTCCACCGAAACCGGGCGCATGTGCCCGACCTGCCGCCATGCGGTTGCCCAATGCACCTGCAAACTGGCCACCATCCCAACAGGGGACGGCACCGTGCGCGTGTCGCGCGAAACCAAGGGGCGGGGCGGCAAAGCGGTGACCGTGGTGAAGGGCGTCTTGCTGGACAGCGCAGCCCTCGCTGACCTGGGTAAGCAGCTCAAGGCGGCTTGCGGAAGCGGTGGCACGGTCAAAGACGGTGTCATTGAAGTCCAGGGCGACCATTGTGATCGCGTCTTGGGGGTGCTCAAAGCGCAGGGCTTTGTCACCAAACGGGCCGGCGGTTAGGTGCAGGGTGGCCAGCGGTTAGCATCGTTGTTTAACTGTAAGTACCCATGCCTCTACCTGATCCACACCGCAGCGGCTGCGTAGCCTTGTACTGGGACTTTGAAAACCTCCATGCAGCCCTGTGCGAAGCGCGTCTGGAGGGTTCATACAGCAAGCAGGACAACCGATTCAAGGTGCAGGAGCCGCTGGTCAACATTCAGGCCATTATTGACATGGCTGCAACCTATGGCCCGCTGGCTATCAACCGGGCCTACTGCAATTGGCAATACTTTGGCCGCTACCGTGACGTGCTGCTGCACAACACCATGGAGCTGGTGCAGTTGTTTCCGCCCGGTGCCTCTGCAAAAAATGGGGCAGACATCCGCTTGTGCCTGGATGCGATGGACGACCTGGGACGATGGAGCCACATAGAGACGGTTGTTGTTGTCAGCGGGGATAGCGATTTCATGGCCATTTCCCAGAAAATCAAGGCGCTTGGACGTCGGGTGATTGGCCTTGGCGCGCGATCGACTACCAATCCCCATTGGGTCACCAGTTGCCACGCATTTCACTTTTATGAGGACTTAATTTGCCCATAAACTTGACAAGGGATTACCCCGACAGAATTGCCCGTAAACTCAGAGAATAATGGTGCTAATGCCGCCTGGGATGGTCATGAGTGGGCTGGTTTCAAAACGGCAAGACAGACAGAATAGGGCAGTAAATGATTACCTCCGGATTGAGCCTTGGCAAAAGGCTGACTTTGAGTTTTACCGTCGTCATCGCCTTCATGGCACTGCTGGCCGCCCTTTCGGTGTACCGTATTGCCGGACTCAACAGCGAAATTGAGCTCATCGTCAAGGATCGTTACCCCAAAACCAATATCGCCAACAGCATCAAGGCGCAGATCAACGAAATTTCGCGCAGCATGCTGGGCGTATTGATCATGACCGACCCCGGTCAGATCAAGGCTGAAATTGACAAAATCGAAAAGGTCAATGCGGCCAACAACGAGGCTATTGCGACGCTGGACAAGATATTGACGGACGAAGAGGGCCGCGCACTGCTCAAAACCATTGTGGAGATTCGCGACAAGTTTCGTCCGCTGCAAGCCGCCTTTGTGACCCTGGTGAATGAGGACAAAAAAGACGAGGCTCAGCTGAAGTACCTGTTCTCCATGCGTCCGTTGCAGAAGAAGTACTTTGATGCGCTGGACGCATTCGTGAAGTACCAGGATAGCCAGATGGACAGCGCCGGGGATAAATCGGCTGAGGTGGCTCGACAGACCGAAATTTTGATTCTGGTGCTGGCCCTCGCTGCTGCCATTGCCAGCACGGTGGTGGGCGTCATGGTGACGCGCAGCATTGTGGGTCCTTTGCGCAATGCCATGTCGGTCACCCAGCGCGTTGCGGCGGGCGATCTGACCAGTGACATCGCCTCGGGTGGACAGGACGAGCTGGGTCGCATGATGGACGGTTTACGCCACATGAATGACAGCTTGCGCCAGCTGGTGGGCGATGTGCGTTCGAGCTCGCATGTGATTGCATCCACCGCGCAGGAAATTGCAGCGGGTAATCACCAGCTCAATGACCGTACGGTGGAGCAGGCTCACACGTTGCAGGAGACCACATCGTCCATGCATGAATTGACCCAAATTGTGCGGCAAAGTGCGCTCAGCACCCAGGAAGCCAATCAGCTGGCAGCCTCTGCGTCCAACGTTGCGGTGCGGGGTGGCGCAGTGGTGTCGCAAGTGGTGGACACCATGGGCGCCATTCACGCATCCTCCAAGAAGATTGCCGACATCATTGGTGTGATTGATGGCATTGCGTTTCAGACGAATATTTTGGCGCTCAACGCCGCAGTGGAAGCCGCCCGTGCGGGTGAGCAGGGACGGGGTTTTGCGGTGGTTGCATCCGAGGTGCGCAGCCTGGCGCAACGCTCCGCAACCGCAGCGAAAGAAATCAAAGGCCTGATTGACGTGTCCGTGGCCAACGTGGAAAACGGCAGCCGCCTGGTCGGCCAGGCGGGCACCACCATGACCGAGGTGGTGGAGAGCGTCAAGCGGGTGACCACCATCATGGCAGAAATTACTGCCTCCAATCACAACCAGAATGCCAGTATTGAGCGGGTCAACCAATCCATCAACCGCATGGATGAAGTGACGCAGCAAAATGCAGCCATGGTTGAAGAGGCGGCCAGTGCCGCGCAGTCCATGCACAACGAGGCAGATCACCTGGGTGGTGCCATCAGTGTGTTCAAGTTGGGTAACAGTGATGATGTGGGCGCATCCGCGTCGTATTCGGTCAAGGCATTGGGCCACCGCGGGTAACTGATTTTTTGCAATTTTTTTGGAGAGAAGCGATGACATTTGGTAAGCAGCTGAAAGCATGGATTCCTGTCGGTGCGTTGGCAATGGCCTGTGCCGTGCCGTCGTGGGCAGCGGAGATTAGCGGTGTCAAGTTCGAAGACACTGCCACCGTGGGCGGGAAGTCGTTGGTGCTTAACGGTCTGGGCATGCGTCAGATCGTCATCGTCAAGGTCTATGCCGCTGGCTTGTATTTGACTGAGAAAAAGACCAGTTCTGCAGACGTTCAGGCGCTCACCACTCCCAAGCGCATTGCCCTGAATATGCAGCGCGAGGTCAATAGCGATGAGTTCGGTCAACTGTTCATCACCTCCATGAACAAGAATTCGACCAAAGAGGAAAAGGCCAAGGTCATCAACCAGACCGTCAAGTTTGGTGAAATGTTTGCCAGCATGGACAAAGTCAAAAAAGGCGATGTGATCACGCTGGACTGGGTTCCGGGCACTGGCACCGTAAGTTCTCTCAATGGCAAACAGATTGGTGAAACGATGCCCGACATTGCCTTTTTTAACGCGGTACTGCGCATCTGGCTGGGTGACAACCCGGTTCAAGGTGACTTGAAGCGCGGTTTGTTGGGCGAGAAGTAGTCTTAACCAGGCTCTGTTCATGCCGCCACGCATAATCGCGGCATGAAAAAAACATTCCAACTAGCCATCGAAGGCAAAAACCGCGACCGTGTTCTTGACGCCGTCAAACACGAGGTGCGCAAGTATGTTCGCCGCGAGAGACGACGTGCCTTACCCGATGGCGTGGACTACTGGGACTTTGACTGCCGCTTTGGGCCCACGGAAACCGATGCCGTAGTGGTTCATTTCGCCACACTCACCGAACGCATGGACGCTGCGGCTGCAAGCGGTGCAAGTCAGTTTTATGTGGAAATACTGGCATCGCACGGCCGCCGACAGCAGCGGCCCAAGCTTGAAAATCAGGACTGACTTCACAAAGCGTGCACGGACCGCTTTCAGGGAGTGCCGTTACGACTGGCCGCTGCGCGCAGTTTGTCTTTTTTGCTGGGGCGTTTGCCTTTGATGCCGCCGTTGCCCGGTGCTGTTTGCGGTGTTATGGGGGTCGGGGTGTCGGTGGGTTCAAAACCGGCAATGGTCTCCAGCGGCAAATCCATTCCCTGTCGCTTCTGGATCAAAGCAAAGTGCGCCAACGCATCAGCACCCACGAAACTGACCGCCAGTCCCGGCTCACCTGCACGCCCTGTGCGACCTATGCGGTGGACATAGTCAACCGCTGACCGGGGCAGGTCGTAATTCACCACGACGGGCAGTTTGGATATGTCAATGCCGCGCGAGGCCAGATCCGTGGTGATGACCACTTCCCACTGCTCATCCTTGAACTCGGCCAACACCTGACTGCGTGCGCCTTGGCTCAAATCACCGTGAAAGGCGGTTGCGTAAACCCCGGCTTTGTAGAGTTTTTCGGCCACCAGTTCTGCAGCGTATTTGGTCGCCACGAACACCAGTACGCGTGTCCAGTGGTGTTCTTTCACCAGGTGACGTAGCAATTGGGTTCGGCGCTTGTCATCGACGCGTATGGCACGCTGGGCAATAACACTTTCCTGAAGCAGGTTGGGCTCCAGCGCGAGTTCGACCGGATTGTTCAGCATCTGCGCCACCAGTCCCCGGACTTCTGGCGGGAATGTGGCTGAAAACAGCAGCGTCTGGCGGCTCGGCGGCAACAGCGTCAGTGTGCGAGCCAGTTCATCGGCAAAGCCAAGGTCCAGCAACCGGTCCGCTTCGTCCAGTATCAGGATGCGAACCGTGGCCAGCTGAATCGCATTTTGCTTGGCCAGATCCAGCAGCCGCCCTGGCGTGGCAACCAGCACGTCTGCACCACCGCGCAGGGCCATCATTTGCGGGTTGATCGAGACGCCGCCCGACGCCATGACCACCTTGGGCGCGTGGGGCAGGGCTTGCGCCAAACTGCGCACCACCTCGCCCACCTGGGCCGCCAGTTCCCGGGTGGGAACGATGATGAGGGCACGGATGGCACGCCCGTATTGGTGGCGGTTTTCAGCGGGGAGCGCTTGCAGGCGCTGCAACAGTGGCAGGGCAAACGCTGCCGTTTTACCGGAACCGGTTTGTGCCGAGGCCCAGACATCGGAGCCCCGCAAGATCGGAGCAATGGCTTCGCGTTGAATCGGTGTTGGCTCGGAGAATCCGAGTGCCTTCACTGCGTCGCACAACGCAGGCGTGAGCCCCAGGGCAAGAAATGGCATTCGGGTCGTTTATCCGGGTTGGGCCTGCAACATGGAGATGTCGCTCAACGACTCCGCGCTGGGCATGGTTTTCTGCAATTTCTCGAGATTGAGCCCCAGCGATTGGACGACCGCGAATGGCAGCTCGGCCAACTTCAGGGCTGATGGGGTCGCAGGGTCGCTCAACAGAGCCGCAAGGTGCACGATGGCCCCCAGCGGAGAGTTGCCTTCTGCCATGGGATTCGCGCTGGCCTGTAGCGCCAGGCTCACCACTTCGGGGAAGTCCCAGCGCCGCGCAATTTCGGCGCCGATTTGTCCCTCGTCAAAGCCAGTGGCCTCGCGCTCGCGGGCCCAGCGGTCCCCGGGACTACACGGTTGGGCTTCTATGACTTGCAGTGCCTCGGGCTTGCTCTGTGCGATGACCAGTTCGCCCAATCGCAACATCATTCCCGTCAGCCAGGCCTGCTGCTCGTCCTTGGCGATGCTGTTGGCCAGCCACCTGGCATAACCCGCACACACCATGCTGCTGCGCCAGAATTCGAGGCGGTCAAGATGGGGCGGAAAAGTAAAGGCATTGGCAAGGCAAATAGACAATGCGCGGGCACGTATGTGGGCCATGCCGACCACGCTGACAGCACTGTCCAGCGATTTGACGCTACGTGACAGCCCAAAAATGGCGCTGTTGGCCATGCGCAGCAGCGTGGCCGTCAGGCCGGGGTCTTTCTCAATGATGCGCGTCACGGTTGTGATGTCTGCATCGTCATCGCTCAAGGTTCTGATGAGCGCATGGGCTACCTCGGGCATGACGGGTAGCTTGACCGACAGTAATAGGGTTGCGATGTCTGGCATTTTGATTCGATGATACCCTTGACCCCGCCTGAAACTTTGAAATTTTGCGCCTCGATGACATCCCCAAACACCCCCGCGATGCAGACCACGGCCGGACCCGCTTGGGCTCATGGCATGCGCAGCCTGACCCAATACCTGTCGCAGGATTGCCTGGGCGGCCCCAGGCCATGGAAGGCGGCTTGGGTGATCAACTTCCAGAAGGCTGGAACATTCTTCTTTATGGCCCTGTTGATGTGGGTCTACGAGAACAACACACCCGCCGCCTGGGTGTATTTGGCCTTGCATGGCAGCTATGGCCTGGTCTGGATTTTGAAGGATCTGGCCTTTCCGGACCCCAATTGGCAGAAAAAGGTGACGATTCTGGGTGGGATCAACAGCTTTCTCTTTGTGCTGGGCTGGTATTGGGTATTCGGCTGGTTGTTGATATCGGGTACAGCCAAGCCCGTGTACCCGTTGCCGGACTACGCCTGGTTTTGCCTGGCCATCACGCTGTGCATTCTGGGGTGCGTGCTGATGATTGCTGCGGATGCGCAAAAATTCTTTACGCTGCGCGTGAAGCGTGGCTTGATCACCGATGGCATGCACCGCTACGTGCGCCACCCGAACTACCTGGGTGAAATGATGATTTACGGCAGTTTTGCCATGCTGGTGTGGCACTGGTTGCCCGTCGTGGTGTTGGCCTGGGTCTGGCTGGGTGTCTTTGCGGTCAACATGGTACTCAAAGAGGCCAGCATGGCGCGCTACCCGGAGTGGGCCGCCTACAAGCAACGTACCTGGTGGTTGATTCCGTTTCTACTCTGATGAAATCTGCAACCGCATCCCCATCTATGCGCATTGATGCAAAGGAATTGCGATGACCCATGCCCTGAAAATTGATTTTGTATCCGACGTGTCGTGTCCCTGGTGCGCGGTCGGTCTGGCTTCCCTGCAAACCGCGTTGGACCGGGTGGGTCCGGCGGTCACGGCGACCATTGCATTTCAGCCTTTTGAACTCAACCCCCAGATGGTGCCCGAAGGGGAAGACACGACAGAGCACCTGGCCCGCAAATACGGCTCCACGCCTGAGCAGGCAGCCGCTATTCGTGAAACGATTCGCGCACGCGGCGCCGATTTGGGCTTCACCTTCAATCTGGACAAGCGCTCACGCATCTACAACACCTTTGATGCCCACCGCCTGTTGCATTGGGCGCATCTGGAAGGATGTCAACTGCCATTGAAGAAGGCGCTGCTCAAGGCCTATTTCACCGATGGTGAAGACCCCAGCAACCACACCGTCTTGCTGCGTTTGGCGACTGAAGTGGGGTTGAATGCCGGGCGCGCAAAAGACATTTTGGCGGGGGATACCTATGCCGCTAAAGTGCGAGAACAGGAGCAGTTTTACCAGCAGCAAGGCATCCACTCAGTGCCCGCAGTCATCATCAACGACCGGCATTTGATCTCAGGGGGGCAACCGCCCGAGGTGTTTGAGCAGGCACTCAAACAATTGGCTCGCGCGGGCTAACCAGACCAGGTTGGTCAGGCTGCGGCTTCTGAAGCAGCAATCTGCGCGTTCAGCCACGACTGGGCGCTGGCCTCATCGTCAAAAAAAGTGCAGGGTTCACCTGCGTCTGCGTACAGCTTTTCAAACATGACTTTGACCAGGCTCGCCGCACGGTCCACCTGCAACAGGATGGCGGTTCCGCAACGCCCCACGAGCCGATGGCGGCGCACCGTTTCCACCAGGGCGAGACGGGACTCGGTGGTGTGAATAGCTTCGCCCTGAATCGTCGCCAGCACGCCCCATGGGGCTCCAATCAATGTGGCGATTTTTTGTTCCATTTCCCGG
>Ga0116178_10003972_pt1 | contig 11004 bp, 3 predicted proteins | sample AD_STIC12_MetaG_FD_89880 | JGI IMG/M metagenome (GOLD analysis project Ga0116178, IMG submission 89880) | Active sludge microbial communities of municipal wastewater-treating anaerobic digesters from USA - AD_STIC12_MetaG | ecosystem: Engineered > Bioreactor > Anaerobic > Digestate | place: USA... | reverse complement strand
GTTGCGGTCGACACTGCAGATCAGGCCGCAGCCCACGGAGCAGTAGCAGCAGACCGTGGTGACCTGCCTGGCCGCCATCACGCGCTGCATCTTGTTGATCTCGGCGGCGTACGCCTTTGCCGGGCCCAGGTCCACGCCCAGGGAAGACAGGGCCACCCCCGATCCCAGGGCGCCGGACAGGGCCAGAAACCCTCTCCTCGTGATCTCCATGTGAACCTCCCTCCTCCGCCATATGACAAGGATGATATATGTCAGGCGTGGCATAGTCCATTTTGCCGTTTTTGTCAATCGAAATCCCGGGGCAAAAAGAGGGAAAACGAAGAACGAGAGACGTGACGAAACCCTTGCCTGGTCACGACTCATATTGAATTCGCACGCTTTAGAAAGTATGGGGAAACAAATGGAGCAAATGATCACTGAGAAAGTGAAAGGCCGCGGGATGATGCATGGAGCCCGCTCCGGGCCGCATTGCGTCCTCGGCCGTTGCCGCGTCGTCAACAATTCGCCCATGCGTTCAATATGAAAATGGAGCTCAGAGGTCCGATCAAGCCACAACGAACACCCATCCGCCGAATCCGAGCTTGACCCGGGCCTGAATTCTTCCTATACTACGTTTTATGCTGAAATCATTGAAGAAAATCACCGTGCCGAAGAAATCGGTCCGGGGCCGAAGGGAGGTGACCTCTTTCCGAATGCCGTGGTGGGCACGCTTTCGATCGCGTTCGGACCGGACGCCCTTTCCGGAGCTGCCGGGGCACGAGGAATTGACGCAGCGCGCGGAATTGTTCGGCGTTATCCAGTTGGAGAACCACGCCCGGTTCCTGGCTTCCAAGCACGAATGCGAGTCCGTTCGGGGCAGCGAGCTGCTGCTGCGCCAACTGTCAAAAAACGAGGTAGGCATCCGCCGCTGCCACCGGACCATCGCGGAGAGCGTGCGGCAAAGACATCGGATCTCGCCGGCGGCAGAATGGCTGCTGGACAACTTCCATTTGATCCAAGAGCAGATCGAGTTGGCGCAGGCACACCTGTCCCCGGGCTACAGCCGAGGATTGCCCCGCCTGACGACCGGGCCACGCCGAGGATTCCCCCGCATTTACGACATTGTGCTGGAGGTGGTCCGGCACACCGACGGCCAGGTGGGCCATGAAAATCTGAGCCTCTTCATCCGCGCCTATCAGGAGACGCACCCGCTGACGCTGGGCGAACTGTGGGCGGTGCCGATCATGCTGCGTCTGTCGTTGATCGAAAAACTTCATCTCGTGACCCAGCGAATCGCATGGCGGAGCAGCCAGCGGGACGAGGCCCTGCACTGGGCGGACCGCTTCCTGAAAAAGGTTGAAACGAACCCCCGGATGTTCGTGACGACGCTGGGCGACTTCGTACGGGCGGCTCCGCCCCTGACGTCACCCTTTATCTCGGAGCTGGTGGCCAACATTGACGGCGTGAACCCCACCCTTGGCCTGGCGCTCAACTGGCTGGAGCAGGAGCTCTCCGAACACGGGCAGACCATCGACCTCGTTTTGCAGAACGAAAATCAGGCGCAGGCCGCCGACCTCGTCACGATCAGCAACTGCATTACCAGCGTGCGCACCATGGCCGCCATCGACTGGGCGGATTTCGTCGAAGCCGCCAGCGTGATCGAGGCTGTCCTGCGGCGCGACCCCGCCGGGGTCTATCCGCAGATGGATTTCCGCACACGGAATCGCTACCGAACGCTGGTTGAGAAACTCGCACGCTACGGCCGCAAGTCCGAGCCGGACGTGGCCGAAGCGGCGGTGATGCTGGCCGCGGAGCGTCGGCAGGCGAACGCGGACCGCCACGAAAGCCACGTGGGCTATTTCCTGCTGGACACCGGCCGCTCCGAGTTGGAAACCCGGATCGGCTGCCGCCTCCCGCTGCATCGACGGTTCAGCCGCTGCCTGGGGCGCCATCCCCTGGCCTTTTACCTGACCGCGGCGGTCGTGATGACCCTGGTGATGGCGGCTGTTCCCGCAGCCAGCCTGCGCGGAGCGGGCCCCGGTTGGGCCGTCACTCTCTGGGTGGCCGCCGCGTTGCTGGTCGCATCCCGACCTGCGATCGCGCTCATTAACTGGGTGAGCACGCTCCTGGTTCCCTCCCGTTTCCTGCCGAGTGTCGATTTTGCCAAGGGTATCCCGCCCGAACACCGAACCATCGTGGTGGTGCCGACCATGCTGGGTTCCCCGACCGAAGGCATGCATCTGCTGGAGGATCTTGAAATCCGCTACCTGGGGAACAAATCCCCGAACCTGTTGTTCGCCCTGCTGACGGATTTCCTCGATGCCGATGCCGAGGAACTTTCCAACGACCGCGAAAGCGTCGAGGCGACAGTCAAAGGCATCCGGAGGCTGAATGCGCGCCATGCACGGAAGGGCGATCCGATCTTCTTCCTCCTGCACCGTCCGCGTCGATGGAATCCCGAAGAGCGAAAATGGATGGGCCACGAACGCAAGCGCGGTAAACTCGAGGATTTCAACCGCCTAGTGGTCGAGGGCCGCACTGAGGCGTTTTCAGTGATCGAAGGCGACCCCGAGTTGCTTCGTTCCGTGCGCTACGCCATTACCCTGGATACCGACACGCAACTGCCGCCGGGGTCGGCCGTCCAGCTGGCGGGCGCAATGGCGCACCTGCTGAACCGTCCGCACCTTGATTCCGTCCGCCGGATGGTAACCCGCGGCTACGCCGTCCTGCAGCCGCGCATAGCCGTCAGCCTGACTTCCGCACGCCAATCACTCTTTGCCCTACTCCTGGCCGGCGAAGTGGGCATCGACCCCTACACGAGGGAAGTCGCCAGCGTCTATCCCGATTTCTTCGGCCGGGGCCAGTTCATAGGCAAGGGCATTTACGACATCCACACCTTCCATGCGGCGACGGGCGGGCGCTTCCCTGACAATCTCATCCTGAGCCACGACCTGATCGAGGGTTGCCACGCGCGCTGCGGATTCATCAGCAACGTGGAGTTGGTCGAGAACGAACCCTCGCGGGTGGTTGCCGACACCCGGCGACGGCACCGCTGGGTGCGGGGCGACTGGCAGATCGCGGGCTGGCTGTTTCCCCGCATCCCCGGACCCGACGGCCGCCGGGTCCGCAATCCCCTCGACGGACTGTCCCGATGGATGATCTTCGACAACCTGCGGCGCAGCCTGGTTCCGGCCGCGCTTTTCCTGACCCTGGTTTCCGCTGGGTATGCCTGGACGGCGAGTGCAACCGGGCGCATTGCGGTCCTGCTGGGCGTGTATTTTCTGCCGTCGGCGCTGCGCACGCTACGCGCTTTTCTGCTCAAGGGAAAGCCGGTCCCGCTCCCCGTCCATCTGCGAGCCGTCACAGCGAAAGAAGGCCGTCAATGGGGGCTCGAGCTTTTGGAGCTGGCCTTCACGCCCTATCACGGGTGGGTCTATCTGGACGCCGTTGTCCGCGTGTTCTGGCGGATGCGGAGCCGACGGCGACTGCTCGAATGGAAGACCGCCAGTCACAGCGAGAGGACGGCCGGGACTTCGGTCGGGGACGTTATCCGCGAGATGTGGTCGGCCCCCGCCCTTGCAGCGGCCTGTGCGGCGCCGGCGCTGGCGGGGATCGAACCGGCCAACCCTCTGCTCCTCGCGCTGGCGGGACTGTGGTTGGTTTCCCCCGGCATCGCCTGGTTCGTCAGCCGCACCCGCACCCCGCGTGTCCTCCCGTTGGATGCAGTCCAAGCCGCCTTCATTCGCCGGCTGGCGCGGCGCACCTGGGCTTACTTCGACCATTTTACAGGAGAAGCCAGCCATTGGCTCCCGCCCGACAATTTCCAGGAAATCCCGGCGCCGGCGGTCGCACCGCGGACCTCGCCGACCAACATCGGGATGGGCCTCGTAAGCGGCCTGGCCGCCTGCGATTTCGGCTACCTCTCGCCCGGACGCTTCCTTTTCCACACGGCCCGCACCATGGACACGCTGGAACGGATGGAGCGGTACCGCGGTCATTTCTACAACTGGTACAACATCCCCACCCTCAAGCCGTTGCACCCTCTCTACATTTCCTCGGTGGACAGCGGCAACCTTGCGGCGATGCTGATCGTCGTCCGTGAAGGCTTGCGGGAAATGATGCGCGGCCCCTTCCTGCCAGCGCGCTGGCGGGAAGGGCTCGAAGATGCCGCCGGCATCCTGCTGATGGAAATCGAATCGGCCCGGAAACGGCCGGAATGCCCCGTATCACCAGACGTATTTCCGGCGGCAGCCGACCGGATCCGCGAACGGATCGAGGCCGTCCGCGCTGTCCCGCCGTCTTTGCGCGACATTCAGCGGGAACTGGAGACCTTCCGCGCGGGGCTCGAAGGCCTGGCCGGCGCGTTGGCGCCGGACGAATCTCTCTCCTTCTGGTGCGAGGCACTGCAACGACAGTGTACGGACTTTGTCGACGAAATCCGCTATTTCGCACCCTGGACCTGCGCCGAGCTTCCCTATTCTCCCGCGGCGGAGGATGCCGGCGCCGACGCGTCTCTGTGGAAAGAGTTGCAGCAGGAAACCGGGACCAGTCTCCCTCTGGACGCGCTTGCCACCCTGTTGCGTCGCTGGGAACCGCGTCTGACGCAAAGGCCGGCCGGGGATCCGTCCCAGCGCTGGATCGAGTGGCTGACGCTCGCCAGCTCACGGGCCTCCCAACGCATCACGGAACTCGGCGCCGTCGCTGAACGCTGCACCGAGTTCAGCGAATATGACCTGGATTTCCTCTACGATGCCGACCGGCATCAACTGTCCATCGGGTACAACCTCGACGCGCACAGCCGGGATCCCGGCTTCTACGATCTTCTGGCGTCGGAGAGCCGCTTGGGCAGCTATGTCGGCGTGGCCCGCGGTCAACTGCCGCTGGAACACTGGTTCCACCTCGGACGCCGGCTTGCACCGGGCGGGGGCCCGCCCGTGCTGACCTCGTGGAGCGGCTCGATGTTCGAGTACCTGATGCCGATGCTGGTCATGCCGGTTTACGACGGTACGCTTCTGGACGTGACCTGCAGGAGCGCGGTGCACCGCCAGATCAGCTACGGCAGGCAGACGGGCGTCCCCTGGGGTATTTCCGAGTCGGGATACAACCAGCTGGACTCGAGCCAAGCCTATCAATATCGTGCCTTCGGCGTCCCGATGCTCGGCATGAAGCGCGGTCTGGCAGACGATCTTGTGATTGCGCCCTATGCGAGCGCCCTGGCCTTGATGGTTGAACCTGTGAAAGCCGTCCGCAACCTCCGACGCCTCGTCGATGCCGGAGCGGTCGGCCGCTTCGGCCTGTACGAGGCGGTGGACCACACACCCGCACGCGTGCCCGCCGGTGAACCTTTCGCCATTGTCCGCACCTGGATGGCGCACCACAACGGGATGTGTCTGCTGGCGTTCGGTCATCTGCTCCATGGCCAGCCGATGCAGCGTCGGTTCATGACCGATCTGCGGTTGAAGTCCGCAGCCCGGCTGCTGCAAGAACGCGTCCCGCTTGCGCGTCCGCGAATTCATCCCACGGTGGCGATGGGTGAAACCGCCGGTTTACCTGTCGGGGAAACCTTCGAATCAATCTCGCGCTCTTACGACACCCCCGACACTCCCGTGCCGGACGTGCATCTCCTGTCCAATGGGCGCTATCATGTCATGATTACCAACGGTGGAGGCGGCGTCAGCCGCTGGCAGGGACTCAACTTGGCCCGCTGGCGCGAGGATTCCGCGCAGGACGTCCACGGCTTCTTCTTCTATTTGCAGGAGGTGGGTACCGGCAAGACCTGGTCGCCCACCGCGCGGCCCTTGGTCGCTGATTTCGACCGCTATGAGGCGGTGTTTGCGCAAGGCGGCGCCGAGTTCCAGTCCGTCTCCCAACAGTTCCAGAGCCAGTTGAAAGTGGTCGTGTGTCCCGAAGACGATATGGAACTGCGGCAGCTGACCCTGACCAACCTCTCCCGTCGGGCGCGAACGATTGAAATCACCAGCTACGCCGAACCCGTAATGCTTGCCGGCCGCGCAGAAGCGGCGCACCCTGCCTTCCACAAGCTGTTCGTGACCGCCTCGACCGTTCGCGACAAGGCCGCGCTGTTGTTTACCCGCCGCCCCTCGTCAGCGGGCGAACATCCGCCATGGATGTTTCACTTCCTCGGCGTGGCGGGCGGCCTCATCCTGCGCGGACCTTCCTACGAGACCGATCGCGCGGCGTTCATCGGCCGCAACCGATCAGTGCGCAATCCGGCCGCCCTCGATCTGCCCGGTCCACTGCCCGATCGCACCGGATTTACATCAGATCCCGCTGCAGCCATCCGCTATCGAGTACGCATCGAGCCGGGCCGTTCTATTCAGCTCAACGCCTTCCTTGGCGTTGCTGCCACACGGGAAGCAGCCGAAATCTATGTGGACCGCTGCCGTGATCCGCGTATGGCCGAACGCGTGTTTTCGCTGGCATGGACTCGCAGCCAAGTGTTCCTGCACCAGCTGCGCATCCGCGAGACGGACGCCCAGAACTATGCCCGCCTGGCCGGGTCGCTGTTTTTCGCCGGTCCCCATCGCCGCGGCCGTGCCAGCATCATCGCCGCCAACCGCAAGAACCAAGCCGCGCTTTGGAGCTACGGCATTTCCGGCGACCGCCCCATCGTTCTCCTGTCTATTACGGACATCGCCAACCTGGGTCTCGTCCGCAGCCTGGTGCAGGCCCACAGCTACTGGCGGCAGAAGGGGGTCGAGGCGGATCTGGTGATCTGGTCCGAGGCCTATGCGGGCTACCGCCAGGATCTGCTCGACGCCATTATTGGCCTCGTGCAGGCAGGCACCGAAAGCAAGCTCCTCGACCAGCCTGGGGGTATCTTCGTGCGCAACATCGACCAGGTGCCCGAAGATGACCGGATCCTTTTCCAGGCCGTCGCCCGGCTCGTGTTCAGCGACCGATACGGGGCCCTGGAAGAACAAATCGACCGACGCGTCGTGCCCGAAGCGGACATTCCCGAACTGGCGTCCGAACGCCAACAGGAGACTTCCGAACCTCTGCCTTCCCTGACCTCCCGGGAATTGGAATTCTTCAACGGCCTCGGCGGATTCACCCGCGACGGTCGCGAGTACATCATCCAGTTGAAGCCCGGTCAGAGCACCCCCGCCCCCTGGGTCAATATCCTCGCCAATCCGTTTTTCGGAACCATCATCAGCGAGTCGGGCAGCGCATCGAGCTGGAGTGAAAATGCGCACCAGTTCCGCCTGACGCCGTGGCACAACGACCCCGTCGAAAATCCGAGCGGCGAAGCGTTTTATATCCGGGACGAGGAAACCGGCCTCTTCTGGTCCCCCATGCCCGCCCGCGCGTCCGCCGAGGCGTTCTGCGTCTGCCGACACGGGCACGGCTACACCGTCTTCGAACAGACTCATGCGGGGCTGTCCTCTGAAACAACCGTCTATGTTGCCATCGACGACCCGCTCAAGTTCACGGCCATCACCCTGCGCAACACAACGGGCCGTACACGGCGCGTATCCATCACAGGCTACTGCGAATGGGTGCTGGGCGAGCACCGCGACCACAGTGCGATGCACGTGGTCACACGTCTTGATCCACAAAGCGGCGCCATCTTCGCCCAGAACGCCTTCAGCCTGGATTTTGCCGACCGCATCGCTTTTTTTCATTGCAGCGGCGAGGATCGCACCCTGACCGCCGACCGCACTGAATTCATCGGCCGCAACGGCTCGCTCGCCGACCCCGCCGCGCTCCGGCGAGAACACCTTTCCAATCGCGTCGGCGCCGGGCTGGACCCCTGCGCCGCCATCCAAACCTGGTTTGAAATCCAGCCCGGCGACCAGATCCAGGTCGTGTTCTGTCTCGGGGCCGCGCAGACCGAGGACGAAGCTCGCGCCCGGCTCCGTCACCAGGCCGGCACGAGCGGCGCCCGCCAGGCGTTGGAGAAAGTGTGGGACTTTTGGCAGCGCCAACTCGGCGGCGTCTACGTCGAAACACCCGATGCCTCCGTCAATTTCCTCGTCAATCACTGGCTGCTCTATCAGATCCTCTCCTCGCGCTTCTGGGGACGCACCGGCTTCTACCAGTCCAGCGGCGCCTACGGTTTCCGCGACCAGTTGCAGGACTCCCTGGCTTTCCTCCGCGAATGCCCGTGGCTGACACGCGAGCACCTGCTGCTGAGCGCCTCCCGCCAGTTTCAGGAGGGCGACGTGCAGCACTGGTGGCATCCGCCCGTCGGCCGTGGCGTGCGCACCCGCATCTCCGACGACCTGCTCTGGCTGCCTTTAGTCCTGTGCCGCTATGTCGCCGTCACGGGCGACACAGGCATCCTTGATGAAACGCGCCCCTTTCTCGATACCCGTCCTCCCGCGGAAAACGAGGAATCCGTCTATGACCTGCCCCGCGTTACCGAGGAAATTGCCTCGCTTTACGAACACGCCGCGCGGGCCATCCGCCATGCCCTGCGCTTCGGCACTCACGGACTGCCCCTGATCGGCTCGGGTGACTGGAACGACGGCATGAACCGCGTCGGAAATGAAGGGCGCGGGGAAAGTGTCTGGCTGGGCTTTTTTCTGCTTCAGGTCCTGCGCGAGTTCGGCCCACTCGCCGCCCGCCACGGCGACAGACCATTCGCGGCCCTCTGTGAACAAGAAGCGCAAAAGCTGGCGGCCCGCATCGACCGTCATGCCTGGGACGGCCAATGGTATCTGCGCGCCTTCTTCGACGACGGGACCCCGCTTGGCTCCGCTCAAAACCCCGAATGTCAAATCGATTCCATCCCGCAAAGCTGGGCCGTACTGGGAGGCGCCACCGATCCCCAACGTGCCCGCACCGCCATGCAATCAGTACTGGACCGCCTTGTGGATCGCGAGCATCGCCTCGTCCGGCTCTTCGATCCGCCCTTTGACAGCGCGCCCTGGGATCCCGGCTATATCAAGGGCTATCTCCCCGGTGTGCGCGAAAACGGCGGACAGTACACCCATGCCGCGGTGTGGACCGCCATGGCCTTTGCGGCCCTTAGGCAGGGCGATGTCGCCTGGGAAATCTTCCAATACCTCAACCCTGTCCGCCACGGAGACACCCCGGAGCACGTCAGGACCTACAAATTGGAACCATACGTCCTCGCTGCCGATCTCTACACGATCAAGGGCCGCGAAGGCGAAGGCGGCTGGAGCTGGTACACGGTTCCGCTGCCTGGCTCTACCGACTGCTCGTCAAAGACCTCCTCGGCATAGGCCTTGAAACCAATACCCTCTCCTTCAGCCCACTTATCCCCGCCGGCTGGACGGGGTTCAAGCTCACCTACCGCTACCGCAATACCTTTTACCACATCGAGTTTAAAAAAACGGGCGATGCAACGTGGAACACCCGCCGGGTTTGGGTGGACGGTGTCGAGCAGCCCGATCGGAAAATCCATCTCGTGGACGACGGCCGCAAACGCCATGCCCTCGTCGAACTCGGTTGAAATCTTTCCGATGGCTCGATGCTACGGCTCGGGCCTCCACGCAAGATTCCCGGTCAAAAGGGCGTGTCCTGCACGGAGGAGGATTGGGTCGATCAAGGAGCCACTGCCCACCCGAGGCCTGATGATTGGGTGATCAGAGGGCTGGACATGGCGAAAGAACACAAACGGTTGCCGGCCGGGATATCAGGCTCTACCGCCATCTGGCCGACTTGTACCCGGTCTTCATTGACTCTGTCCGGCGCAAGGGAAACCCGCTCCCCGAGGTCAGAACGAGCTTCGAGAATGACTGCCCGGCCATAGGCCGGGTTCCGGATGTCTTGGTTGCAATCGAGAGAAGCGGTTTTCTCGCTCATCGGGCATTTCATCCTGCCGGACGAGGCTTGGTGGGGTGTTTTCTACGCATCGATGGAGATTCACATAGGGGAAGGGAGCCGAAAATAGGCGAACGATAACGAAGCGCTGGCCGTGCATGTTCCCCCCGCGCGGGAGCCCGGGATGCACCGGAAGTATTCAGGCTGCTGCGCTTACGAGTTCTTTGTGGTGCGCCGGAGGGGCTGAATGGACCGCTATCCCCGTGAGGTACGTTATAAGAACTGTGGCCGTACACCCTGGGCGGAGAGGCATGCACGGAAAATGTATGGACGAGGGTCTACAGGTTTTCAGTTACCGCCGGGCAATGCTTTTTTAGCATAGTAACGTGTGCCCTGTCCGGGTCAAAAGGTGTTCCATTCGCACCGGCACATGGGGGCGAACCCCCTTTCCTGCATGATCAGGTCGAGGTGCACGAGGCCCATGGCCGTCACGTCGCGGTCGGTCTCGCCCAGGTCGCTCACGTGATTCAGGGTGATCAGGTAGCGCTTGCAGGAATCGCAGGTGAAGGCCGTCTCCTGCCGCCTGTCGTCCACGTAGAAGTAGTCGATCCCGCTGGGGCTTTCCAGTCCGCAGCCGGGGCAGATCATCCGGGTGAATCGCCACTCGTGGCCGCACCGCGAGCAGTGCAGCCAGCGCTCCGTGATCTTCTCGCGGATGACGGAGAGGGTCGGGCTGGCGCCGCAGATGGGGCAGGTCCCACGGTCCCAGCCCGTTTTTTCGACGTCCCCGCCGATGCCGGCGGACCGGGCCCGGAGGATGATTCCCGCCACGGCGCCCAGCAGGAGCGCGACGGCCTGGGGCTTGATGTGCGTTTCCGCCGTCCATCGGTCGAGGGCCGCTCCCACGCTGTCCGGGTAGTCCGCAAAGGCATCGAAGAGCCGGATCTTGCCCGCCTCGATCGCCCCCGCGAGCGTCGCCGCGTCCTCCGCGAGAGCCGGAAACCCTTCCCGGACCGCCCCGGCCACCGCAAGGCCGACCGCTTTCCAGGGGTCGTCTTCGAAGAAGAAAGGAGTCTGTCCGATGCAGGGGATTCCCCGGCGGAGTTTCTCCCCGTCGATCCTCGCGCGGTCCGCGGGCTTCAGCTTCAACTCCCCGATCAGGCGCTCCCGGACGACAAGGAGAGGCTTGAAGGCCGTGAGGAGTTCGCGGCTGTGCGGGTTCTTTCCGATGGCATCCTCGATCAGGCCCTCCACGCGGGACGGCTTGCGCTC
>Ga0116178_10003971_pt1 | contig 11005 bp, 5 predicted proteins | sample AD_STIC12_MetaG_FD_89880 | JGI IMG/M metagenome (GOLD analysis project Ga0116178, IMG submission 89880) | Active sludge microbial communities of municipal wastewater-treating anaerobic digesters from USA - AD_STIC12_MetaG | ecosystem: Engineered > Bioreactor > Anaerobic > Digestate | place: USA... | reverse complement strand
CGTATACATCTATCCCTTCTTTGAAGGTTTTGAAGAAGGACAGACGGATGGTGTACAAGTGGGTGGTGTCTGGACACAACTTAGTAACAACAAGTATTGGACAGCCAACTCCTCCAATACCAATTACGAACGTGCCCCGCGCAATGGCTCTTTTAATGCTACTTTGGCGTGGGATGGCGACGTTATGCTGGCAAGGCCCTTCTCTATGCAAGCAGGAAAAACCTACGATGTGGAAGTCTGGGCCAGACAAAATACAACTGTCTTAACTGATGCCACTGTAGGCCTCTATTATGGAACAGAAGGCACACTTGCTGCCATGACCAATGTAATTACATCCCAAACCGGTGTTGAAAATGGAGAATACCAGCAGATCTTTGGTAGTTTCACACCTGAGACCACCGGCATCTACTGGATTGGTATCTATGGTATGGTCGAATGGGATCCTATGTATCTCAGCATGGATGACATTACGGTAAAGGTTGCGCCCGACATCTACGCCGGAGAGCCCTATGATGCTCTGAATGTTGCTGGTGCTAACTTCTACTCCACCCATGACCTCTACAAGGTCCCGGGATTTGATGGAACCACAGGCCCGGTGTCTGAATTGACCAACCTGGATCCCGCGACATCCCACATCGCTGCCTACACAGCGGCAAGCGGCGTCTTCGACTTGACCTTCTTGCTCTCTGAACCCGGCACCTATTACCTGATGGGCTTCTGGGGTGGAGAGTGGCACCATGCTGATCCTTGGCCTATCACCATTGCACCCTGTGATATAGCTGAAATTGTACTCGCAGGCATTGATTTCGGAGCCAAGGGAGATGTCTTCATCGTCCTCACACCTGGAAATGACCCCACCGTGCCCGTAGAGCTCTCCCAATTCGCAGCTACCATCACCGCTCAAAACTATGTGCAGATCACCTGGACAACCCAGAGCGAAAGCAACATCTCGGGCTACAACATCTATCGTAATGATAGCATGGACCTCAGCTCAGCCATCAAGGTCTCAGACCTGATAGAAGGAACCAACACCTCTGAAGCCCACACCTATTCCTATCTGGATCAGGAACTGGAGCAGAGCGGCACCTACTATTACTGGCTGCAAAACGTGGAACTGGATGGCTACATCAGCTACCATGGCCCCGTAAGCGTGACCTTCAAGGTTGATGATGAGGGTGGCACTCCTGACATTCCTTTCGTGACCAAGCTCGAGAATGCCTATCCTAACCCCTTCAACCCCAACACCAATATCCGTTATCAGCTCAAGGAAGCTGGCGATGTGAAGATCGACATCTTCAACGCCAGAGGCCAATTGGTGCGCAGCCTTAGCCGCACCCATGACGCTGCCGGATACTATCAGATCAACTGGGATGGACGCGACAGCTCCGGCAAAGCCGTCTCTTCCGGTGTCTACCAATACAAGATGAGCAGTGGTAACTACCACTCCACCAAGAAGATGGTGCTGAAGAAGTAGTTGTGAGTGGCCTTGTACGGGCGGTCGCCGAACCGCCGCCTCCCAAGTAGTCAGTTGCCAGTCGTCAGTCGCTGCGCTGGTTGCAGGGATGCGCGTGTTATTGGTGGCGATGCGAACAGCTCTGGAGCTCTTTCTTTTGCCCACGAATTACACGAGTTAACACGAATTATAAAGAAGAAAGTCCACTGATGGACACTAATTAACACGGATTGAGAGGCCGGCAAAAGCTGGCCTCTTTTATGTACGGGCAGTCGTCGCGCACCGAAGGTACCGGCGTTGTAGGGTCGGTCGCCGAACCGCCGCTGTCCAATGATAGCACGCGCATCTCTGGAGCGTGCGTCAGCCACTCAAAAGATAATAGGCTAAGTGCTGATCAATGTCAGACCTCCAAACGACAGAAAGCTGCTCAAGTGGCGTGGAAACCACTTGAGCAAGAAACAAATCGCTGTTGATCTTGATGGTTGGCTATGCTCCGACAATCATTTCTTTGTTCTGCAGACACGCAACCCTTGGGTGAAGAAAGGCCATGATGGGTCGCCGGGGATGCGGCAGGACACACGACACATTTCCGCGCTGGAGTCCCAGTAGCCGCCCCGCATCATTCGCTCCATCCCATCTGCGCCGTCCGGGCCGGTGGGATTGGTCTGCGGGTTTTCGCTGTAGCCACCAAACCAGTCCCAGCACCATTCCTCGACATTACCGCTCATATCGTAAATGCCGAGGCTGTTAGGGGCTTTTTGGCCAACAGGGCGGCTGCCCATCAGCGATTCAGCCGTTTCATAATACCATGCTACGGCGTTGATATCGTCCGAACCACTGTAGAGGTAATTGGGGTCGTTGGTTCTACCCCGGGCGGCGAATTCCCATTCCGCTTCGGTGGGTAATCTGTAGCCGTTGGCGTTAAAGTCGCAGATGACGGCGTCCCAGGTCGGCCTGTTTGGATGTGCGAAGTGATTGGGAACTTCACCCCAGTCAGCAGGATTTTTGGAGCCGTCGATCGTGTAGCAAGAGTTGAGCCCTTCTGCTCTGCTGCGCAGGTTACAGTATTTGATGGCATCATACCAGGAGATATTGTAGGCGGGATAGTTGTCTCCCAAACCATCTTCGTTTGACCACTCATGACTCGGTAGCATATACCGGGAATACTCAACCTGAGTCACCTCATATTTGCCGATGTAAAAAGAGGACAGGGTGACGGTGTGGGTTGGATATTCATGCGGGAATAACTCCCCTCTGGTATTTCCCATGATGAAGCTGCCGCCGCGGACATAGACCATGCCCGTGGGAACGTCATCAGGCTCGGTGGTCTTTTTACCACAACTCGAAGCTGTTATAATGAGCATAACAGCAGCAACCAAGATCAGAACTAATCTCATCTTACGCATTTTGTACCTCCAGTACATATCGTATATTTTATTGTTGGAGTAAATTCCAACATCTGGCTTACAAAATCTATCCATGTTAATGTTCAAAATCCCTGTCTTCTGCGTCGGCTAAAAACACTATGGGTGCATTATTATTAAACAGCAACTACCTGTCAAGTATATTCTTGACATCCGAGGTGTATTTGTGAGCGATTTCGTCGCAGTCGTCAGTCGCCAGTCGTCAGTAGTCAGTCGCTGCGCTGGTTTCGGGGATAAATGTGTTCTGTGCCGGAGATTGAGGTCACGGTGCTTTGTCGGTGCGGCTGACGCCGGTACCTTCGGTGCGTGATGAGCGACCCTACTGCGACGGTATGGCAACCGCCGGCTACAAAGGTGGGTCGCTAAGGGCAAGCGACCATGCTTTCCCTTACTTCATCAAAACCAGCTTGAGCAACTGATGCTCTTTTCCGGTGGTAAAACGCAGGAGGTAGATTCCAGAGCTGAGCTGTTTCCCAGATGCGTCTTTGCCATCCCAGCTTAATTGGTGCTCTCCGTGTGTAAAAGCACCATTGGCCAGGGTTCTCACCTTCTGCCCGCGGCAGTTAAAGATTTCTAAACGCACCCGGGCTGCTTTTGCCAGGCTGAACTCTAGAGTAGTGGATGGCTTAAATGGATTGGGTTTGGCGCAGATGCTCATGGGTGCAGCGGGCAAGATCAGATCATCCTGACTGGAAGTGTGATGAATGATGTTGCTAAAGGCGAAGTCGGAGATGTTTTCCTGATCATACACAGCCACAACTGCATATTGATACTCACCAGCCTGAGAGGGTGGCCAGAGCGGGTCGTAGAAGCAGAGTGAATCAACGGGTTCAGGATTGAGCAGCAGCCACTGGCCGGGATCGGCAATATCATCCTGATTCAGTCTCCAGAGCCTAAAGCCCGATAACTGGCGGCTCTGTGAGCATTCCGGGTGTTGCCAACTGATGAGAACCTGATCCTGAGCTCCATCCATACCCGGCAGCAAGGCAGCCTGCACTTCGGTGGGTGCCAGCATGACTGTCAGCACAAAATCCTGGTTGAGGTCTTGGTTGGCAATGACGGTGATGCTGATGCTGTTGCTTTGATAGTAGGGATGGCTGCAGGTGATGGTGTAGGAGCCATAGTGGACATCTGGGATGCAGTAGTAACCGCTTGAATCGCTCAGCACTTGAAAGGGGCCAAAACCTGCGCTGGATGAGACAGACAACAGCGCTCCTTCAATGGGTTCGCCGTTGAGATTACTGATGTTTCCCAGGATCCGCCCGTCTGTAAAGCGTTGAACCACAGGCGAAAATGCAGGTACGGACTGACTAACGTTATTGTATTGGGTAGCAACGGCATAGATGTATTCACCTGAGGGTAGGCTGTCCCAGCCGGTGTCCTGATAGCTGCGGGCGTCGGCAGGCACACTGGATAAGAGATTCCATGTATCAGGCGAGTTCTGTTGTGAGGGCTGCATTCGGTAGATGATAAAGCCGGTTTGGGCTCTTGTTGGTGCGGATTTCTGTTTTGACGAGAGATTCAGCCTCGTTCCCTGGCTCCAAGTCCAGGATACAATGCTGCAATCGTTGGCGTCTGAGACGGTAACGCTCACATTCTGAGGACTTATGATCGTCAAGTCGGCAAGAGGGATGTTTCCCAGGTCCAGATTAGCAGTGGTGGTATTGAAGCTTCCGAAGAAATCCTGGTATCCGGGTGCTGAGATGAAGTAATCAAAGGCACAATTTACCGCCACACCGAAGAATCTGAAGTGGCCAGTATTGTCAGTATTTCCCGTGTAAAAATCATCACCGATGAGAATGATTGATGCGTCAGCTATGCCACAGTTGCTGTTTTCACTGCTGACCACCCTGCCGCTTACCTGCACCGATGGATTGGCGGGCTGGATATTCAGAATGGCTCCGTGATAACTGTTGAAGCTGTGACCGGCGGGATTGAGATTGTCGAGGTAAAAGAAACCGTTATAGTCGCCTCCCCAGCCCCAGTTGAAGTGGAAGTAATCATTGTTTTGATAGCCGTCCACGTTGAAAGCATGTCCTGAAGTACTGCTATAACCTTCGTATACGATGGGGCGTCCCGCATCCAGATTGGCCCGCAACATAGCGCTCCATTCACTTGGGTAGTAATTGATTTTCTGAGCATAGGTGCAGGGAGCATAGCTGAAGTATTGTGTCAATGCGGTGGCAGCATCATCGAGATAAGCACCGGAGCCGTTGGGACTGTATTGCATATCAGTTGCAACACCGCAATGGTAAAGCAGCAGCGGGATATCCATGTTACCAACAGGACAGGTGTTGGGCATATTATTCCAATTGTAGGTGGTCTGCCCAAAATTCGCTGTAAGCACTCCGTAGCTTCCGGCATAATAGCTATGGGAGCCGGTGCCCTGCAGGGGACAAGCCCAGTATCTCATTACCTGAGCCATGGCGACGGCTGTGCAACCCGCCCAGACGTGACCACCCGGACCCTCCGCATCCTCTGGACACAGTATATTGTAAGGTTCTCCCTGATTCCATATGGTTGTGAGCAGAGGGGCGACGCTTCTGGATTGGTTCCTTTCCGGCAAAGTGCCCTCTAAGAGCGTGTCCCATGCTGCCCTGGTTTCGCTGTTGTCCAGTTTTTGGGTTCGGATCTGCCAAAGCTCTTCCAGTAGAGCTTCAATCCAGGCTGACACAGCGGGTGAATCAATCGGATAGTTGAATTGAGATTGGAGGTCATAACCCAAGATGGGATGCGCTGCGTCATCCCCCGCGACCAAAACAAAGCCGGCATTTTCGGTATGGATGAGCCAGATCAAGGGATGGCCTTCACGCTTGAAACTCTGGATATCTGCAACCCTGAGAGGATTGGCAGCACCGGAATTGTAGGCCCACCAGCGGCCAGCCGCCTCTACTGCCTGATCTACCGTGACGGGAACGCCAGGAAGCAGGCTGATGGCGACAGCTAACATGACTGTCAATAATACTAACTTTCTCATGATCGAACCTCGCAAAATTTCTGTGCAGCCCAAGATAGTTATCTCAAAGCTCGCGGTGGCAATGAAATCTGGATTTCATAATATGTCAAGTTTATTTTTGGGTTTCAGGATTGATCTGCGGTAGGACTGCTCTGTACAACAGCGCTTCCCACCTACATCTTGGGATGACTCACAACTCACTACTCACAACTCACAACTGCAGCGGAGCTGCCATAGCGAGCGCCCGTACGGGGGTGCTCTGTACAACAGCGCTTCCCATCTACACCTTGGGATGACTCACAACTCACCACTCACAACTCACAACTGCAGCGGAGCTGCAACAGCGAGCACCCGTACAATGGCCTTACATCCCCGAAACAGCGCTTTCCATCTACATCCTGGGATTACTCTCAACTCACTACTCACAACTCACAACTGCAGCGGAGCTGCCACAGCGAGCGCCCGTACAATGCCTTACATCCCCGAAACAGCGCTTTCCATCTACATCCTGGGATGACTCACAACTCACTACTCACAACTCACAACTGCAGCGGAGCTGCCACAGCGAGCACCCGTACAATGGCCTTACATCCCCGAAACAGCGCTTCCCATCTACATCCTGGGATGACTCACAACTCACAACTCACAACTCACAACTGCAGCGGAGCTGCCCTTAATTACCCCTGAAAAACCGATAATATATCGAAACATTTGACTTTTTGAAAAGGTTCACCTCCTTTCTTGGCTCTTCCCCGCCCAAACGTGTAACCTCCTGCAATCCTATGCCATTCCTGCTCGATGGAGGAGGAGCCGAGCAGGGGCAGGGCAGGGACGCCGCATAAACAGCGGCTTTGAGGGGTATCAAAAAAGGCCGTTTCCTGTTACTTTTTCTCGCCCGACAGTCAAATTTTGCAAAAAAGACCCACTTTTCCCTACACCCGTGCTCGGAAATGAACTCCTACTAAAATAGTAGGTGTTTGAAAGCTTCTTGTGTTTTTGCTTCTATCCACCCTTGATTGAACTTGAGCCTTCTATATTACACTTTCAGGCACACAAAAGATAATGGAGCCAGGCATCAATCAATCTTAGACCTGCAGAGGCGGAATCCGTTTAGTGCGACTTTGTTGTGTGGACTATCAGAGATGCGGGAAGCTACACGGCAGACTTGAGTTTCTCCAAACCAGTTGCCACCACGCAACACTCGATCCTGTCCGCTGTCTGGGCCGGTAGGATTATCCTGCGGGCTGCTCTCGTAGTAACTCCGGTCATACCAATCCCAGCACCATTCGTTGATGTTGCCGCTCATATCGTAGGTGCCGATGCTGTTGGGTGATTTTTGCCCAACAGGTCGGCTGCCCCAACCCGCATCATCCAGATCAAAATACCAGGCTACCGCATTGATATCTTCCGAACCGCTGTAGAGGTAGTCAGGGTTGTTGGTAGCTGCGCGGGCGGCATATTCCCATTCCGCTTCGGTGGGCAATCTGTAGCCGTTGGCACCAAAGTCGCAAATGGCGGCGTCCCAGGTTGAGTCTTCCCAAAAAGGAACCTTTCCCCAGTCAGCGGGATTTGTGCTTCCGAGTATCGTATAGCAAGGATTTAGCCCCTCTGCCAGGCTGCGCAGGTTGCAGTATTTGATGGCGGCATACCAGGAAACTCCATAGGCCGGATAGTTTTTACCCAAGCCCAATTTGGCTACCCACATCTCGCTTGACGGCATGTATTTGGAATACTCCGATTGGGTTACCATATATTTGCCGATGAAAAAAGGATTGACGGTGACGGTGTGTGTCGGCAGTTCGTTGTCATTGAAATCCTCATCCACCACCTGTCTTGTATCTCCCATGGTGAAAGTGCCGCCGGGGACGAGGATCATCTTCCCGGCAGAAATGGTCGGCTCGGTGGTCTTTGTGTCACAACTCGTGGTCGTTATAAGCATCATAACGGCAGCGACAAAGATCAGAGCCAATCTCAGCTTACGCATTTTGTACCTCCAGTAGTACTAAGGTTTTTATAAGTGATGGAACCCTGCTCAGGTGGCATGGCAAGCACTTGAGCAAGATATAAATACCGATTTGTAGTCATGAGTCCAAGGTCTGTCATCAGTCAATGGTTGATCTGCAGAGGCGGAACCCGTTGATTGGGGCACTGTAGTATGGGTTGTTGTTCGAACGTATGGACACACGACAGGATTTTGCATTGTAAATCCAGCAACCGCCACGAGCCACTCGTCCCCAGGATTCTGCCTGGCTTGCACCGGTGGGATTGTCCTCTGGGCTATTGCTGTAGTATCTCCGGCCATACCAATCCCAGCACCATTCTTTGACGTTGCCGCTCATGTCGTAAATTTTGAGGCGGTTAGGGGCTTTGGACCCGACAGAACTGCTGCCCCAACCCGTTTCATCTTCATTGCCATACCAAGCTACGGCGTCGGGATCGTCTGAACCGCTGTAAAGATAGTCAGGGTTGTTGGTAGCTCCGCGGGCAGCGTATTCCCATTCTGCTTCGGTGGGCAACCTGTAGCCATTGGCATGAAAGTCGCAGATGACTTCGTCCCAGGTATCGATGTCTGGATGATCATAGTCAGTGGGAACCTCTCCCCAGTCTGCGGGATTTGTGCTTCCGGCTATCGTATAGCAGGGAGTGAGCCCTTCTGCCAGACTGCGCAGATTGCAGTATTTGATGGCGGCATACCAGGAAACATTGTAGGCAGGATAGCTTTTCCCCAGTCCATATTTGGCTCTCCAGGGCTCGCTGGGCTGCATGTATTTGGTGTATTCCGTCTGAGTTACCAGATATTTGCCGAGGTAAAAAGGTCTCAGGGTGACACTGTGTGTTGGCAGCTCATCATCATATTCATTCCCGAAATTATCCACCACACCTCTGGTGTTGCCCATGGTAAAAGTGCCGCCGGGGACATGGATCATCTTACCGGCAGAAATGGTCGGTTCGGTGGTCTTTTTGTCACAACTCATGGTCGTTATAAGCATCACAAGGGCAGTGACAAAGATCAGTACCAATCTCAACTTACGCATTTTGTACCTCCAGTAGTACTAAGGTTTTTATAAGTGATGGAACCCTGCTCAAGTGGGATGGCAAGCACTTGAGCAAGATGTGGACATCTATTTGTAATCATGAGACAAAGCTGGGCATCAGTCAATCTTAGACCGGCAGAGACGGAATCCGTAGGAGCCATCGCCGTAGCATGGGAACCCCTCATCACGGTAGAACACAATACATCTCCAGGCATCGGCAGACCAGTGGCCACCGCGGGTCACGCGTGTATCAAAACCAGCAGCCGGCCCGGTGGGATTGTCCTGAGGGCTTCTCGCATAGTAAGTAGCGTCAAACCAATCCCAGCACCATTCCTGGATGTTGCCGCTCAGATCGTAAATGCCAAGCGCATTGGGAGCTTTCTTTGCAACAGGATGGGATTTCAGCTCCACGTGATCATCTCCGATCGGTTGATTCTCATACCAAGCCACAGCGTCGATATTGTCAGAGCCACTATAACGATAATCGGGGGTGTTGGTAGCACCGCGGGCGGCATATTCCCATTCTGCCTCGGTGGGCAATCTGTAGCCATTGGCCTCCCAATTGCAGGTGACTCTATCCCAGGCTCCTGTGTTTGGGTGATCGAAATCATCGGGAACTTCTCCCCAGTCAGCAGGATTGGTGCTCTCGGATATCGTGTAGCAGGGAGTAAGACCCTCTGCGATACTGCGAAGATTGCAGTATTTGATGACAGTATACCAGGTGATTCCATAGGCAGGATATCTGGCTCCCAAACCAAAAAGTTCTATCCAGGGGTCGTCCGGCTGCATGTATTTGGAAAACTCAGCTTGAGTCACCTCATATTTGCCGATGTAAAAAGGGTTCAGCGTGACTGTGTGGGTTGGTTGTGTGCCGTAAAATTCCAAATCCTTGGTATCCCCCATGGTGAAGGTGCCGCCGGGGACGAGGACCATCTCACCGGGCTTAAACGTAGGCTCGGTGGTCTTTTCACCGCAACTCGTGGTCGTTAAAAGCATCATGACGGCAGCAACAAAGATCAGGATCGATCCAATCTTACGCATCTCGTACCTCCTGTACGTATTGTAAATCTTGATATTGGAGCAAGTTCCAACATCCGGGCTTGTCTATCTATCAAAGTAAAATTCTAAAATCCTTGTCTCTTGCATCGGCTAAAAACACGATGGGTGCATTGTAATTAGAAAGCAATTACCCGTCAAGCATAATCGCGGGTGATTAAGGAGTTGTGAGGTATGGTCGCTCACTGCAGCGGACAAGAAAAGTAGCTGGCGGTTGCCATACCGTCGTCCAGATGTTGGTATCAAGCTTAGCTTATTAAGGTCGCTGCAACTAAAAACTCTACCAGAGTCTGCTTAGCATTTGACATCGTAATCAACGACTGCCGTAGTTTTCCTAAACCTTGGAGGCACTACCCGCCGGAAGTCTTGCTTTTCCTTATTTCTATTTCGAGCGGAAAAGTGGAATATGGATTTTCTTATTATACTTTCAGATCCGTAAAGTATGACATGGATTTCTATATTATACTTTTAGGCTTCTAAAGTAAAATATGGGCTTGGAGTCTTAAGCTTGGGTAACCCACACATCATCTTACTTTCCAAAAGCATCAATGTAATCACCAAATCTAAAGATTCGATTTCTGGAGTATCCAGTAGTCTCTTGCAGGATGTTCAGTTCCACAAGGCTTTTCATAAGATTGTTGGCAGGGTCATATTTGAGCTTCAGAAGGTCTTGGACTTCGTTGATTGTTGTTGTCGGAGACTGGTACAGGTGCATCAGAAGTTTACGGGCATTCTCCGTCCTTCGACCAAGCGTTGCCAGCTTGTTTTCAATGCCTCTATGCAGTGTCAAGATGTTCTCAAATGTCTCTATTCCCTTCTCTGAGGTGTCTATAACAGCCCGCAGAAAGAACCGCACCCATTGTCCAATGTCATTTGAGGTTCTAACTCTGGTAAGCGAGTCATAGTAATCACCTCTATGTTTTTCAAAGAAGTCCGAAAGATATAGGGTGGGCTTGAGTAGAAACTTATTGCTAACCAAATACAGGGTAATGAGCAGCCTGCCGATACGCCCATTGCCATCCAGGAAAGGGTGTATACTTTCAAACTGATAATGGGCCAAGGCACATTTGATCAGGTGAGG
>Ga0116178_10003967_pt1 | contig 11008 bp, 9 predicted proteins | sample AD_STIC12_MetaG_FD_89880 | JGI IMG/M metagenome (GOLD analysis project Ga0116178, IMG submission 89880) | Active sludge microbial communities of municipal wastewater-treating anaerobic digesters from USA - AD_STIC12_MetaG | ecosystem: Engineered > Bioreactor > Anaerobic > Digestate | place: USA... | reverse complement strand
TGACTGTCCAGTCCGAGAACTTGTCGGATTGAATAATAGTTGATTTTTCCTTCTACCGGTAGAGGGGTCGTGACTTAATATTAGTAATATTGTTTATTTACTAATAGTTGATTTTTCCTTCTACCGGTAGAGGGGTCGTGACAATGGTTCTACTAACTTTACTTTCATTTTTTCCTCCTGTTGATTTTTCCTTCTACCGGTAGAGGGGTCGTGACTTTTGTGTAACTCATTATTAATCTAGTTCTATGTTGATTTTTCCTTCTACCGGTAGAGGGGTCGTGACTCTTTAAAGGTCTTTTATGTCTTCTAAAGACAGACCTTGTTGATTTTTCCTTCTACCGGTAGAGGGGTCGTGACAATGACGAACAGGGCTCGGGCTGACGATTCTTGACGTTGATTTTTCCTTCTACCGGTTGAGGGGTCGTGACAGTGTTCGTCCAACCAATATGCTCTATCCAAGTTGATTATTCCTTCTACCGGTTGAGGGGATGTGGCCAGCTTCGCTGGTAGTTGTGAGCAGCGACAAGAATACAGATGGGAAGCGGTGTTTTAGGGATTCGGGTCATACGATTGAGGATTGATGGGGGATCACAGCTATTTTACTATCGCCTGAAAAGAGACAATATTTGCTCGCTATCGTATCGTGAGCTTTGGCACATGGTTATGAGTTTGGGAAAATCGGTTTTTCTTCGTGGGGGCAACATCGTCAGAGTATATTATGAAGGGCGTTTTCTGAAAGTGAGAAAGTGAGTGAGGCACCCTTATCAAAAAAACACCCGCAGTCATGCCTCACCGCCAAAAGCACCACCATCCATTCGGTAAGGACATCCCCGCCATCACTACCCCACACAGAGCACCTCCATCCCTCCAGAACACACACCCCACCCACTCGACACTCACTTTGAGCTTGACACATCTTCGCCCTTCCTTTTTTCTTGGCTCAGCTTGAGATTATCAGATTGATGAAAGGTATTAGATATGGCTAAGCATCGAGTATTTATAGTAGTTACGCTCCTGATCATTTTGGGATGTGGTCTGCTGTCCTGCAGCAAAGCGGAGAGAAGTATGCGCCGGGACAGGCATTGGGCCAAGGAGTATTTGAATAGCCTTGGCAGGGAGCACTATAACGTGGTCTTATGTGCCGCAGCGCAGAGCATGAGGATCACACGCATCCCCAGCGTCAAGCGAAGAGATTACAGCTTTGCTGAGATCAGCAATTCCCGCAGTGTGGAGACGATTAAGTTGCTTTCCCGCATGGGCTTGAATCTGGATTATGGGTGCGAGGGCAAGACGCCTCTGATGCTGGCGGCGATGGCTTCGCATTATTCGATCGTGCAGATTCTTTTGCAATTGGGAGCCAATCCTTTGGTGCGGGATGAAAAGGGAAAGACAGCGCTGGACTATGCACAGCCGGATTCCGAGGTAGCCGCAGCGATACAACAAGCTTTGGACAATATCCGCTCAGCTTCTGTAGAGAGACCCAAGCCGCAGAAAAGAAAGATCGAGGAATATGAGCTGATCGAGGAAAGCAGCGTTGACAGTCTTGCGGATTCGCTGACTGTGGACAAAAGTTATCAAAAGCAGGCGGAACAGGCGGAATTGGAGCAAAGAGCAGCTTTGCCGTAGTTGTGAGCTGCTGCTCTGGTTGCGGGAGCGTGTGTTTTTTTGGTATAGATTCGCATGGCGGGTTTCTTTGGTCGCTACGACTAACGACCGTACATGCGGCGGTATGGCAACCGCCGGCTACCAGGTAGTTGTGAGCTATCCAGCCAGGAAGAGCGGGGCCAAGACAGCAGCCAAGCGAGGGTGGTGGTAAAAGAGGTTTTTTTCAGAATTGTCTTGACATAAAAGCCCATCGAAAAAGAATAAAGCAAAATAGTTTGGAGTAGCAATGAAACACCTCGCAACATTGATATTTTTGAGCGTTATGCTCGTGCTGATTATACCCCTGCAGGCACAGGCGGATATTTCATTTCAGCCCACGATCAGGCACAGGAGGGGTGCATTGGGCGTAGGTTATGGCTTGTGTTATGCGGGCTTGGGCTTCAATGGAGACTTCAATTTCAACGACGACATCGCCGTGAGTGGCAGCATCGGCTCTTTCAGTTATGTGGGTGGTTATGAGCTGGGTCTGAAATACTACTTTTTGGCTTTTGACAAGCATGTGCGTCCAAAGTTGAGTGTTTGGTATGGCGTGAATGGCCTCGTGCATGTCACTCCTCCCGAGACGACGGGTCTTCCCAGGATCACAGAAGCGCATCAGGGCTTTACCATTGGAGCCGGAGGGGAGTGGATGTTTGGCTCCAAACGCAGGCATGGAGTGGATTTTGACATATTGTATATCGTCTACACCACCCAGAGCAAGCGTATCGAGGAGCTGGAGAGTCAGGGCTATCCCAAGTTTGTCAGGAGCACTCCAATACTATACTCCCTGGGCTATAGATACGCTTTCTAAGTTGCTTTAGTATTTGATGGTGAGCTCTGCGGTCAGCCTGTAATCTTTGGTGTCTTGCAGAGAATGCCTGTAGTTGAAGTGCAGGTAGGCGGGATGGGCGTCCAGCCTGCTTCCCAGATAGACCTGCTGATCGTTGCGGGTGGAGATTGACCAGCCTTCATAGCTGTCATCGAGGTAGTAAAAACCGTATTTGTTTCTGAAGAAAGCGCGGTAACCGGCATCCAGACTCAGGGTCTTATGTTTGAGTTTGAAGCCGCTGTTGAAATAGAAGCCGTTGTTTTTGTAACTCTCTTTATCTTCAATGTGATAGCGGCAGTTGAGGTTCAGTTGCAGGGCTTGGATGGGCTTTTGACTGAAGCTGAGTTCAAAACGCCAGTGCTGAGGGCGGCTGATGGTGTAGTTTTGCAGCGTGTGAGCCAATACTTCCCGATCAAAGTGGCTGACCTTGAAGCCTAAAGCAGAGGTCTTGTCTGCATACCTGAGAGCGGCTACCAGTCTGCTTTTGAGTGAATTGCTGGATGCGGTGGGGTTCTGATGTTGATTGGCGGCAAAGAGCAGTTGCAGCTTCAGGTGCTTGGCTAAGGGGAAAAGCGCATCGTAGGAAAGTTCCAGGGTATCCGGATTGCGGGTGATGACTTGGGCGAAGTTGCTGTAGGCGATCTTGGCTCTATCGGGGTCTTTGGCGAGGCTGATCTTTTGCTTGAAGCCGGCATGTTTATATTGCAGAGCGGCATAGGCGTGCACTTCTTCCCCGATCTTGCCCAGTTCCAGATCAAAATCAAGCTCCGAGAGGTAGAGCTTTAGAGCAAAGGCGGGGATGAGCAGGGTTCGCTTGTAGTAAGCGTTTTGGTGAGACCAATCGTGCTTTTGCTCATAGAGAAGGGCTCCCAAGCCGATAAAGTCATTCTCATATGCCAAAGCGCCGCCCCAGATGCGCTCTCTATCCAAAATGTGATTGTTGGTTTTACGCTTGGCAAAAGAGACAATCTGATTGTTCTGATCGAACAGCAGGGGTCGATTTTGGATGGAACCGAAGGCGAGGGTCTGGATTTCCCAGATACTTGCAATCATCGCAGCACCCATGGGGCTATAGAGATCTACGGGGCCCATGGAAGCGAGCTCCAGCATCGAGCTATGGCGAGAGCTGCCTGAGCTGCCCAGAGTGAGACCAGAGCCAAAACGGGGGCGGTAGTTGCCTACCACCATCTCTTCGATGGCGGAGAGACTGTTGATCTTGAGTGAAGCAGCCAGATAGCTACTTTGTTCATCCCAATTGTGAAGCAAACCGACATCCAATCTCTGGCTGGAAAAGCTGCCGCCAAAGTGATGCAGGTTTTGCAGCTCGCCATCCCACCAGAGCTGGTTTTTGAGAGCCCAAAGCCGGGTTTGCTTGAGGAGATTGGCTGCATCCTGTTGCCAAGCTTGTATTTGAATGTCGTCCAAAGAGAGCTCAATCAGCTCAGGGCTCTGAATTTCTTCATCAAAATCGGGTACCTGAGCCCAAAGCTGAAAGCCGAAAAGAAGGATGAAAACGAGGCAGTATCTCACCATCGGAATCTCAGTTCCAGACTGTGATCTGGGGAAAGCTCCTGATGGGTGCGGATGGCGTAGACGAGCGACAGGGATTCGTAATTGAGGCGCAAGCCAAAGCCAAAGCGGGAAGGATGACTCTGCCAGGAAGCGGCAAAGTGGAGTAAGTCACTCGCTTCCAGAGAGATGCAACTGCGGAAGCTGTCATCACCATGGGGCTGATGGACGTAGCTGATGGCAGATGCGGATCCCTGAGCAAAGCGATATAGCGCAGAAAAATGCCACTGTGCATCCCGGCTTGCCACTCTGAGCCAGCGGATTTCCGCTCCATAGTCGTCAATATTGGAGGAAATTCCGATGTCCGCCAGCCACCTCAAGTAGGAATCATCGGTGCTAAAAGACTCATGCACAAGGTGTTGAGTGTAGCCCAACACTATTCCCTCATGCTCCAGATTGGCATTTAGATAATAATCCCGGTAGTTGTAGTCCGGGTGGTTCATCCAAGCGGAGCCAAAGCCGGCGTGCAAGATCTTGTAGTCGGTGGCGTAATGCACTCCCCAGATTTGAGCCTCAGCCTGGCCGAAGGGGAGGTGATAGTTGAAGCTGACGCCGCTGTCCCGGATCAGAGGCGAGAGTATCTGGTCTGAAGGGCCATCCGAGAGAGCCGTGATGCCGCTCAAGGCGATGGCTGAGGCGCTTTCTTCGCTCAAATCCGCCAGCAGCGGACTGGGCATCCCATCCCAGCAGAAGATCAACAAAAACAGCAGGATGGGGTTGATAAAGCCTTTGCTCATCACAGGCAGCATGATGCAAACCGGAAGGAGGGCTGGTTTTAGTTTAGATCAAACTCAGCTCGGTTTCAGGATCAAAGAAATGTGCCTTGGCCATGTCTACGCTCACCTCAAGCTGCTGTCCCGCTTTGGGCAGTTCTTTGGGATCGAAGCGGGCGGTGAGGTCGTAGCTGCCGACCTTGAGCTGCAGGTGATATTCGTTGCCCAAGGGCTCCACGATGTCACAAAGCGCCATGATCTTTTGTGGAGCATCGGCCATGCTGTCAAAGCGGGCGTCGTAGATGTCCTCAGGGCGGATGCCGAAGACTATCGCCTTGTTTTGATATGACTTAAGCGTTTCTTCCTGCTTTTTGGTGAGAGCTACGCTGACGCCTTCGGTGACGAAACAGAGCTGCGAATCTTTGGCCTCCAATTTGCCGCTGAGCAGGTTGATTGCAGGACTGCCGATGAAGCCGGCGACAAACATGTTGGCGGGGTTGTTGTAGATGTCCAGAGGTGTGTCTATCTGATGGATGACACCGTCTTTCATCACCACGATCCTGTCCGCCATGGTCATCGCTTCCACCTGGTCGTGCGTCACATAGATCATGGTGTTTTCCAGATGCCTGTGCAGTTTCACGATTTCGGAACGCATCTGCACTCTCAGCTTGGCATCGAGGTTGGAGAGGGGTTCGTCAAAGAGGAAGACTTGAGGATTTCTCACGATCGCTCTGCCGAGGGCGACGCGCTGTCTTTGGCCGCCGGAAAGCTGTGCGGGGCGGCGTTTCATCATGCCTTCAATGCCCAAAAGCTTGGCTGCGTGATCCACCTTCTTGCGGATGGTAGCCTTGTCCTCTTTGCGCAGCTTGAGGGCAAAAGCCATGTTGTCATAGACCGTCATGTGCGGGTAGAGGGCGTAGTTTTGAAACACCATGGCGATGTTTCTGTCTTTGGGATGCACGTCGTTGACCAGTTTGTTCCCGATCCAGATTTCGCCGCTGGAAATCTCTTCCAAACCGGCGATGAGCCTGAGGACGGTGGTCTTGCCGCAGCCGGAGGAACCCACCAGCACCATGAACTCTTTGTCACGCGCTTCAAAGCTGACGTCTTTAACGGCGTGAACACCGTTATCATAAAACTTATTGAGGTTTTTTACTGTAATCTTGGCCATCAAAATACTCCTTTGGACTTGGCTAAAATATGGGGCATATATGTCAATACTTGTTTTGTCATATTAAGAAATCCTCACCTGATTGCGGCCTTCGTTTTTGGCTTTGTAAACGGCTCTGTCAGCCGCTTCGATGCAGCGTGCCAGATCCTGATCATTGTAGATTCCGTCATCGTGTTTATTGACGCCGATGCTGATGGTGATCCGGATTTCTTTGTCTTTGTAGCGGAAGACGTGCGCTTCCACTTTGGCTCTGAGCACTTCCATCTTGACCAAGGTGTCTTCCAGCTTGGAATCGAACAGGATGATCAGAAACTCCTCGCCTCCATAGCGGATCACCACGTCACTTTTGCGGAATTCCGAGCTGATGATCTTGGCCAAATCTGCCAAAACACGGTCTCCAGCGGGATGGCCATACTTGTCGTTCACGCTCTTAAAGTGGTCTATATCCACGATGGCGAAGCTGATAGGCGTCCTGTGTCGCGTGGCCAAAAGCAGGGTTTGGATGAGGTTTTCCTCCAGATGACGGCGATTTTTCAAACCGGTGAGGGCGTCGGTGAGCGAGAGCTCTTCCACCTGTGTGAGCAGGGATTCGATCTTGTCATAGTCTGCTTCCAGGGATTCCACATAGGCGTTGTTATACATGCTCACCTGGTTTCCCAGCATGAGGATGCGGTTTTCAAAATAGGGCATCACTAAGGCAAATTCCTCTGGGGAAAGCATGCTTCTAAAGAACTTGGAGGTTCTGATCTGCTGGCTCCAGACCTTGTTTAGATAGTAGTTTGAATACTGGAAATACTGGATGCTTGCCTTGAAGTCGGTACGCACGGCGGAGTAGTAGTTTCCCAAAAAGAAGTGCAGCTCTTGCAGTTGATTCATGCTCAAAAAGCCGCCCAAGCGCCGGGTTAAAAGCTCTGCGATCTTCATCTTTCTATCAGGCGGCATGAGGCGATCCTGCAGGCAAAAGATGTCGTAGAGCACCAAGGCGGTGTTGATATTCATGCGGCTTCTCACCGCAGTGTGGATCTTGGAAAGCAGTCTCTGCTTGAGGAGAGAATCGTTTGGCCATTGCATGGCTCTGATCCAGAGGATGAGGAGGAATAGCGCCGTATCTGCGCTGTCCGTGTGATAAAAGTATAAGATCAGCTCCAGCCATAGGCAGGCACATTCACGGCCTTTGTTCTGGTATGCGAGGATGTTTGCTTTGCAGATGCCATAGATGAGCAGGGTGAAAGGCTCAGAATTGTAGATTTTGTCACCATTACGCTCACTGATGCGGATGGCGGATTCGAAATCTCCCAATTTCACCATCAAATAGAGGAGCTGCATCTGGTCAAAACGCTCCAGGTTATCCTCGTTGGTAGTGCCGATCGGTTCCCAAAGCCATTGCAATAGAGGATGGCTGTGTTTGCGTACATCCACCGGCAGCTTGGTTATCAGCAACAGAGCTTTAAAAAGTGTAGATTGCTCGGCTGATTTGATGGCAACCAGATACTCCACCATGCTGTCGATCACCAGAGCCCAAAAGTCCTTATAGTCATCTCTATGAGGGTCTTGCACCATGTCGGAGCCGCAGATTTCCATCAGTTGATCCATCAACTCCGGCCTCAAGGCTTCCGAAGCATCCATGAGCGTGGTCACCAAAGATGGTAACTCTCTGTGGTTCTTGATGATCGGGTCTTGAGTATCCTTTGTCATGGCTATTTGTCCTTTTTGGCAGGGCTGCTGGGGAAGAAGATATATTTGGTCTCATTTTCCTTGGTGAGCCCAAACTTCTCTCTGGCGATGACTTCGGCGGCTTTGGGGTCGGTTCTCAGGCGGTGATTTTCTTCTCTGAGGCTGTCGTTTTGCGCTTGTAAAACCTTCATCTCCTGCTCCAAGGTCTCCATCTTCTTGCGGATCTTGTTTGCCTTGTAAAAGCTGCTCTCGCTGAAAAACAGCAACCAGAGCACCGCGATGATGAGCAGTACCCAAAAGATCAGGTTGTAGAGCTTGTGATACTTGGGTTTCTTCTTTATTCTGGTGCTCATGAGCCAAATACCTTTGCCACGAAGGAACGCTTGATGTCGATGGCATGATAAGGACACATCTCGTGACAGCACATACACTTGATGCACTTGGAGGTGTCGATCAGGGGGAAGCCGTCAGCCTGCCAGTCGATAGCCTTGACGGGGCAGCTTTTCACGCAGACGCCGCAACGCTTGCAATCTTTCCCGATCACCGGCCTGGCGTAATAGAGCTTTTTAAAGCTGTGCCGGATCGGTTGAGGCAGGTGTTTGAGCAGGTCTTTGCGCAGCTTCACCACTCCCAATTCCGCTTGGAAGGAGGGGTAGTCTATGAAGCTTTTGGGGATGTTGATTGCCGAAGGGAGCACACCTTCAGCATGGAGGATGGGCGAGAGGTAGGGCACGTCTTTGAGCTTGAAGCCCATCATGGTGGCGGCGATATAATCCAGAGCGGCGATAGAGGAGGAGCCAAAGAAAAGCCCGAAATGACGCGGGTTTCCAGCCGAAGGCCCAGCTCCATCCATGCCCAAAATACCGTCGATAAAATTGTAAGTTATTCTGTCCTTGGTGAGTTTCCACAGGGCGATCAGGAGGTCTGAAAAGCTGTGTGTGTCAGGGTATTGGCGGTGGTAATCACTCTTGATCAAGCCCGGAACGAGGCCATAGAGGTTTTTGAAGGCGCCGGTGAAGGCCATCAGGCTGTGGGTCTTATATTTGGCTACGTTGATGACGATGCCGCAGCGCCAAAAAGCCTCGGAGATGCGCAGCGTCTTTCCATCTATCTGCAGTTCTCTAAAGCCCATGGTGGAGAGGTTTTGCAGCTTGATCGGATAGCGTCTTGCCAAGTCGGCAAAGCCTGTCGTTTCCCATACGTTTTCCACCGAGACACTGCCTCCGGGCGAGTCTCCCACCCAAACTTCCTTGCCTGCATCCAAAAAGTAGCGCACTATCGCTTCCACCACGAGAGGATGCGTGGTCACAGCCTTTTCAGGCGGGTAAGCACCCAACATATTGGGTTTGATCAGGACGCGCTTGGCCTTCTGCAGCTTGGGGTTGCGGCAGCTTTTGATGAAGGTTCCCACAGCATCCTGCAGCTCATCCAGGTCATAGCTGCTCAGCTTGCGGATCTGGACTCTGGGTTGTTTCATTCTGCGGGATGGGGTTTTTTGCGTTTGAAGATATCGGGATTCAAGCTGGCGGAAAGTGAGATTTGAGACATTGGCTCGGCGCCGATTATTTGATAGGCAAAGGCCAGGTTAAACTCCACATACTTGATGTGAGTTTCCAAGCCGACGGTGAGGAAGTGCTGATCGTTTTTGGGGATTTTCCCACCTTTGGGCACATCATTCCACCAAATAGAGGTATCTGCGTGAGCGATGGTTACGGTGGGAAAAGTGTAAAGGCCGTTGTAGATGCCAGGATGGTAAATGTAACCCAGCCTATACTTTGTCTTTTCATTGCGGGTGTTTTCGTAGCCGGCTTTGAGGGTGAGGCGGTCTTTGTATTTGGGATGAACGATGGAAGTGTTTTCCCAGTCTGCCTGAGCAGAAAAGCCATGCTTGCTGCCCTGATATCTGGCACCAAAGGTAGCTAAAGCGGGTAGCTTGCTGCTAAAGTTGATCAAATCCATGTCCCAATCCAGTTTTGCCTGAGGCATGTAGGTGGCGCCCGCTCCCCAGTTGTCCTTGTCATACAAAAATCCCGCTTGAGGACGCAGCATAAACTTGGTCTTTCGGATTGCGGCAAAGCTGCGCAGTATAGCCAAGTCATCGATGTAGTGGAATTGGCCATGAAGATTGAGTCCCAGATTGAAAGCACCCAGATGGAAAGCCAGGTTTCCCGTAGCCTGGTGCAAGCTGTAGTGCGGATAACGGCTATAGACGGATCTTCCCGAACTACTGCCGGCTATATCAAAGGCTATGTTTCCCGTGTTTTGATGCAAGCTGTTGGGTGGATCGTGCCTATGGAAATCTTTGGACTGATTCATCACTATGTTCATGCTGTTCAAGGTAATGATCTTGGGCAAGCTATACGCCGTTCCCCAAGTGAACGTTGGGACAATTTCGCCTCCCAAAGCCACTATTCCAAGGGGCAGGGGAGCATTAAAATCGCTTTCAAACTGATAGATTTTGGTGGTGCTGGGCGGTTTTACCAGCATTTCAAGGTAGATAGAAGATTGGCCTGCCTTGTAAGCGGCAGGATTGGTCAAGATGGACTCTTCGCCTCCGGTGAAACTCACCGAGGAGTGTCCACGCCCCAAACTCTTGCTGCCCAGATAGCTGAGACTATAATAGTCAAACACCGGATCCATAGCTAAGGGCAGGGAAAAATGCAAGCTGTCGGCAGCCTGCGCAAATAGGCCTGATGTCAGGATCAGCGCTACGATGATGAGTATGTTTCTCATAATGAAACCTCTTTATTCAATAACGATGGTTTGTTTGCGTTCTTTACCCACGGAAACCAGTTGCAGAGGCTTTTCTACCAAATCCTGCACTGCTTCCAGGTATTCAATCGCTACCTTGGGTAGGTGTTCAAGCTTGGTGCAGCCGGTGATATCTTCTTCCCAGCCAGGTAGTTCCAGATATTCACACTCCACTCTGGCAAGGTCGAGATGATGTGAAGGATAGCCCTTGAGTCGATCGCCGTCCAGCCAATAGGAGGTGCAGATCTTCAAGGTTTCGATGCCGCTCAGGACGTCAAGCAGTGTGAGAGCGAAGGAATTGATGCCGTTGATTTGGGAGGTGTAACGGGCTGCCACCGCATCAAACCAGCCTATGCGTCTGGGTCTGCCTGTGGTGGAGCCAAATTCGTTGCCCGCTTTGCGGATGTAATCACCCACGGCGTCGGTTAATTCCGTAGGCATGGGGCCTTCGCCAACACGTGTGCAATAGGCCTTGTAGATGCCGATGATTTTATCTATACAGTGAGGCGGCAAACCTGTTCCGATGCTGATTCCACCGCTCACTGTGTGTGAAGATGTCACGTAAGGATAGCTGCCGTAGACGAGGTCTAAAAGCGTGCCCTGTGCACCCTCGAAAAGAAAGCGTTGGCCCTGAGAATACCAATCCCAAAGCAGGCT
>Ga0116178_10003966_pt1 | contig 11008 bp, 7 predicted proteins | sample AD_STIC12_MetaG_FD_89880 | JGI IMG/M metagenome (GOLD analysis project Ga0116178, IMG submission 89880) | Active sludge microbial communities of municipal wastewater-treating anaerobic digesters from USA - AD_STIC12_MetaG | ecosystem: Engineered > Bioreactor > Anaerobic > Digestate | place: USA... | reverse complement strand
TGTGATTGATCAACAGGCAGCGCTCTCAGAGAAATTGGCCTTGGCGTTGCCGGAAATTCAGAGCATTTACAAATGCTGGAATTCTGACCTGAGTGTGATCAAAATAATTGCCCGGCACGCGCCACAAACCGCGGATTACGAGCGTGTGTCCTGCTATTTTTCGGCAGGTGTTGATGCTTCGCACACCGCTCTTCGTCATCTGGACAAAATATCTCATCTCGTAATGATCGGCAATTTCGAAAGTTCTGGAAATTCTCCCGAATCCTGGCAAAGAAGTATTGAAAAACAATCACGGTTTGCTCAAAGTATCGGAAAACAGCTCGTGCCGATTTGGACAAATGCCAAGGAATGGATTCATAAGAAAAAAATATTTTGGGGCTTTGCTCAGGGATTATTTCTGGGGTCCATGGCGTCACTTTTGCAGTCTAGAATTGTATATATAGCATCCACATTCACATATAGTGAAATATTACCCTGGGGTTCGAGCCCTCTTTCAGATCAATTATGGAGTACTGAAGCGACACAAATAGTGCATGATGGTGCAGCTTTCCGGCGCGGGCAGAAACTGGAGGAACTTTCCAAAAATCAGTCATTTCTTGACAATCTTAAGGTATGTTGGCTGAGTGAAGACGAAAATTGTGGCCAATGCTCCAAATGTTTACGAACAATGCTTGGTTTGAAATTACTGGGGGTAACCTCAAAGGCCCTGCCCGAACTGAACAATGAATCAAAAGTGTTAAAAATATTAAAGCCTGCCGGTGATACTGATCTGACAAATTTGAGGGATTTGATAAAAATGGCCTACGCAGCCCGAGACAAAAGAGTACTAAAAACACTGATTGGCTTTCATCGCAGATATCTCATTCGGAATTTGATCGTTCAATTCGATAAATACATACTTAATCCAGTTATTAAACGTATTTATCGAAAGGTTTTTAAAGACATGTGGGCTGGCGGTTATTATAAGCTGCGGGTTACCATGTTGTCGGATAATCATTTAAAAAAAGATTGACCTTCTCTGACCGGTTTTGACCTGTTTCTGAGACAATGTCCCAGAAACAGGTCGACTTGAAATATCAGAAATAAAGGGAGCGATTTTCTCTGTCACGCCGGTTGGGTCATGAGCAAAAACTTCTTAAAAATTGACTATCGGGATTATATTGCAGTGCAAAAAACATCTTGACAAAAACTTCTAAATTAATTAGACAGACCTCCTTGAGTATCAGGCTCGATTGCGGTTAACCCCCCATCTGGCAGAGATTCTTCCAAATGAGGGGTTTTTTTTACGAAAAATTGTGAATAATTTTAAAAGGACAATGTTATCATGAAGTTCGACGATCAGAAGATAAGAAATATCGGTATCAGTGCGCACATCGATTCCGGTAAAACCACTCTCAGTGAGCGGATTTTATTCTACACGAAGAGAATTCACGCCATTCACGACGTCAAGGGCAAAGACGGGGTCGGAGCGACCATGGATTCCATGGCCCTGGAAAAGGAGCGAGGTATCACGATTGCCTCGGCTGCCACTTACTGCGAGTGGAAAGGCTATGAAATAAACCTTATCGACACGCCCGGCCACGTGGATTTTACTATTGAGGTGGAAAGATCGATGCGTGTGCTTGACGGTGCGATCCTTGTTCTTTGTTCCGTGGGCGGAGTCCAGTCCCAGTCGATAACCGTGGACCAGCAGATGAAGCGCTACAAAGTCCCCACGATCGCTTTTATCAACAAATGCGATCGCACAGGGGCCAATCCGTTTCGCGTCATCAGTCAGTTACGCGCAAAACTCGGTCATAACGCCGTGGCCATGCAGATTCCCATCGGGCTCGAGACAAATCTTGAGGGAGTGGTCGATCTGGTAGCCATGAAGGCTGTTTATTTTGACGGAGAAAATGGTGAGGACGTGCGGATCGATGAGATACCGGCCGGGCTTCTCGACGAGGCGCGTTCCAGACGCGAAGAACTTGTCGATGCCGCCTCTCTGTTTTGTGATGAATTGACGGAGGCCATTCTGGAGGAGAGGGAAATTTCCCCGGAGATGCTCTATGGGGCCATACGCAAAGGGACGCTCAAGCGTGAAATCACACCCGTTTTCATGGGATCAGCCTACAAAAACAAAGGGGTTCAGCCGCTCCTCGACGGTGTGACCAGCCTGCTTCCGGCTCCTTCCGATGTCGAGAACGTCGCTCTGGATATGGATAACAACGAGCAGCCGGTCGTCCTCAGTGCCGATCCCGCAAAGCCTATTGTTTCCCTTGCCTTCAAACTGGAAGATGGCCAGTACGGACAGCTTACCTACATTCGTGTCTACGAGGGAACCATAGAAAAAGGCTCGACCATCGTGAATGTGCGAAATGGCAGGAAAGTCAAGGTTGGTCGTGTGGTCAGGATGCACGCCGACCAGATGGAAGACGTCGAAGAGCTCAGGGCCGGCTATATCGGCGCCCTGTTCGGTATCGAGTGCGCTTCGGGAGACACGTTTGTCTCGCCCGGTGTCAATATGACAATGACCTCCATGTATGTTCCCGCACCGGTGATTTCGCTGGCGATTGTTCCCAAAGACAATAAGGCCCAGATGGCCATGTCGAAAGCGCTCAACCGTTTCACCAAGGAGGATCCAACCTTTAAGACGCATGTCGATCCGGAAACCAACGAGACGATTATCGAAGGGATGGGCGAGCTGCATCTGGATGTTTATGTGGAAAGAATGAGGCGCGAATATAACGCGGAAGTCACCACCGGCAACCCGCGGGTGGCCTATCGTGAGACGATCACGCAGCGCGCTGATTTCGACTACACGCACAAAAAGCAGACCGGCGGCGCCGGCCAGTACGGTCGTATTGCCGGATATATCGAACCTGTGGCGGACGAGGATTTCGTTTTCGACAATCAGATCTTCGGCGGCGCGATACCCACCCAGTTTATCCCCGCCTGCGAAAAAGGATTTAAAGAGAGTATGGCCAAAGGCCCGAAGCTCGAATTTCCCATAACAGGAGTGAAAGTGGTTATAAATGACGGAGCAGCACACTCTGTGGATTCGTCGGATATGGCCTTTCAGGCCGCTGCACGCGGGGCTTTCCGCGAGGCGTATCAGCGCGCCAAGCCTGTTGTTCATGAGCCTATTATGAAAGTAGTCGTGGAAACGCCTACGGAATTTCAGGGCTCCGTGATGGGGCTTATCAATCAGAGACGCGGTATCATCATCGGCACGCAGGATGAGGGATTCCAGTGTGTGGTTGAAGCGCAGGTACCGCTGGCGGAAATGTTCGGTTTTTCCACCGTGCTGCGCTCCGCAACACAGGGAAAGGCACAGTTCACCATGGAATTTGCGATGTACCGACAGGTACCTCAATCGGTAGCCGAGAAAATCGCTCTGGAAGTTGCACAGAAAAAGAAATCCGTGGCGTAAGGACATCCGGAGAAAGTTACCCATGGCGGCTGGTGTGGCGTTTTGGCGTGAAGGCAACGTAATCCATTTAATTTGTGAGGAGATGGTGATGATAAAAAATGAAATCATTGCGCGCAATCCGTTGATCAACCTCGGATATGACAATGAATATATACTCAACGATGGCACTCTGGGTGCGGTTCTGGCGCACGCTGGTGTAGGCAAGACCGCGCTTCTGGTTCAGGTGGCGCTTCATGCCATGCTTCATGAAAGGCCGGTTTTGCATGTGAGCCTTAATGATGCGGTAAGCAAGGTGGATGTATGGTACCGGGAACTGTTCTATGACATTGCCGGAAAAATACGACTCGGCCGAAAGCCGCGATCTGTGGGAGCAGGCGCTTGTTTACCGCTTCATCATGACGATCAAAGTGGAAGGCTTCAGTGTTGCCAAGTTTGAAGAGAGACTCACAGACCTGATGCAACAGAATATTTTCAAACCGCATACGGTCATCATCGATGGATTGAAGTTTGACGAATCGGGCCGTGGGCCGCTTCTGGAGCTCAAAGAAATGGCTGCCCGTTACGCGATGCGCATCTGGTTCACTGTGCATACGCACCGCCATGAACCTCCCCAACAAGACGGGATTCCCATGTCCTTCAGGCATGTGGCGGATCTCTTCGACGTGCTTGTTGAATTGAAAGCCGAGGGGCAGCAAATAGAGATAAAACCTCTCAAAGGGCAGTCGGCCGAGGCCAAAAAGGACGCGATACGGATAGACCCCACCACTATGCTGATCAAAGGTTGAAAGGCCTGCGCGAAAGCCTATACCGGCAAAGCATTTGTTGGAGAGCCACAGTTTCGTGTCAAGCCAGGAAAAACACGATGCCGAACTAAATTATCGGGGCTCTGTATGTCTTCTTTAAATCGCCTGATAAATGAAAAAAGCCCCTATCTGTTGCAGCACGCGAGAAACCCGGTGGACTGGTATCCGTGGGGGGACGAAGCGTTTGCCGAAGCCAGAAAGCAGGAAAAACCGGTTTTTCTGTCTATCGGCTACTCCACATGCCATTGGTGCCATGTCATGGAGCGGGAATCTTTCCGGGACGAAAAAGTCGCCTCCCTCCTCAACGACACTTTCATCAACATCAAAGTCGACCGCGAAGAGCGCCCGGATATAGATGCGCTTTACATGAAAGTTTGCCAGATGCTCAACCGCAGCGGCGGTTGGCCTCTCACCATCATGATGACACCTGACAAAAAACCTTTTTTTGCCGCCACCTACATTCCCAGGCAGACCAGATACGGCTATGTCGGTCTTCTGGAGATGATCCCGGAAGTCAGGGCTCTGTGGAGAGACAGGCGCACCGAAGTTCTTTCTGCTGCAGATAAGATCACAGCCGGGCTTATCGGCATGGATTCCGTCCGCACCGAAGGTGAGGCTGGTGAGCAGGCACTGCACAGAGCCTATCACGATCTGAACAAGAGCTATGACCCCGTATATGGGGGCTTTGGACAGGCGCCGAAATTCCCGTCGCCGCACAACTTTTTTTTCCTTTTGCGCTGGTGGAAAAGAACAGGCGAACAAAAAGCCCTGCATATGGTTGAGCATACGCTCCGGAATATGAGGCGCGGCGGTATATACGACCAGGTCGGTCATGGCTTTCACCGCTATGCCACGGATGCGGGCTGGGTGGTCCCTCATTTTGAAAAAATGCTCTACGATCAGGCGCTCATGGCAATGGCTTATGTCGAGCTTTTTTTGGCCACAGGTAAAAGGGAATATGAACTGACGGTACGGCAGATATTTTCCTATGTCCTAAGAGACCTCGCTGACCCTCAGGGAGCTTTTTACTGCGCCGAGGATGCGGACAGTGAAGGCGTGGAAGGAAAATTTTATCTGTGGACGGAAGATGAGATTAAAAGCGTGCTGACCCATGAGGATGCAGAGCTTTTTTTAGCCGGCTACCGGCATGAAGCAGACCGGGGAGTCCCGGCCATGCAGGAGGTGCCTCCCGGTACTTTTATCCCTCATTTGAAGCACTTGCCCCAAGATGCAGCCCTCAAGGATGAGAGCCCTGTGTCGGACAGGATGAAAAAAATCCTCACCACGCTTTTTGAGGTTCGCAACTCGCGCATTCACCCTCATAAAGACGAAAAAATTCTAACGGACTGGAACGGCCTGATGATTGCGGCGCTCGCCCGCGGCGGCCAGGCGTTTGACGAGCCTGCTTATATCGATGCGGCAAAACGGGCCATGGAATTCATTTACCACAACCTGCAAACGCCGGAAGGAAGGCTTATGCATATGTTTTGCGACGGGCAGAGCAGGGTGGATGGAAACATCGATGATTACTCTTTTGTCATCTGGGCGCTTCTGGAGTTATACGAGGCGACATTTGAGGCAGGGTATCTGTTAAAGGCACTGGAGTATCAATCACACTTACGAGCCTACTTCCGCGATGATCACCGGGGCGGGTATTATTTTATTGCCTCTGATTCGGAAAAGCTCCTCAAACGCCCCAAAGAGCTCTATGACGGGGCCGTCCCGTCGGGTAATTCGCTGGCGTTTTTAAACGCACTCAGGCTGTCTCGTTTCACAGGTGATGCCGCACTCGATGAAGAGGCTCATGAAGTTTACAGGGCATTTGCCGCTGTGGCCGATGCCACGCCCACCGCATTCATACAGTTTCTCTGTGGGCTGGATTTTGCCATCGGACCGACAAGCGAAATCGTCATTGCCGGAAAAGAAGGCGCCCGGGATACACTTTCGTTGCTGGGTGCTTTGCGAAAAAGCTTTCTGCCGGGCAAGGTTGTCATTTTCCGGCCGGAATCGCCTGTGCAGACTGATATAGAAACCATTGCCCCCTTCGTTTCGCCCCTTACAGCGGTCAACTCTAAGGCCACCGCTTATGTGTGTAAAAACTTCACCTGCTCGTTGCCGGTGAACGATACCGCTGAGATGATGGCTTTGTTAAAAGATTGAGATGACCGGTGATAAAAGGGCAAGCTCAGGTAACATCTGCCGTCTGGTTTTCCCCCGATGATTTCGTGTCCATTGTTTTGTCTTCGTTCAACAAAAGCAGATATTCGTATTTGTGCAGATCATAAAAAAACTGCTGGATGATTTCCTGTTTTTCAGTTGCCGCGGCAGGCGCGCGCAGTGCTGTTTGTGCCTTCGGATTCAAGCCGAGGGGTAAAATGTCAATATAGCGACCGCGCATGACGCGATAGCCCAGGCCGCGCGCGACTTTTTCCAAATGGGAAAATTTTATCGTGTATTCATAGTGGCCCTTGAGTGAGATCTTTTCCGGCCCGGGACTGGGCCCGAATGTGAGACGCGGATAGTTGCGATCAGAAAATGATGCCTCACAACTGTGCTCGCTCAAATAAATATACGGAACACCAGCCTCGCAGAGTTTTTCAACTGCTTCGAGTGCCCCGATATTGATCGTTTCATCGGGCGAAAATTCAAGCGAAAACCTCCTTTTGTAGTCGGCCGCTTTTTCAAGAGCCCCGGCGACGGAATGGTCACAATCCGGCATGGCCGTCTCCCCGAAAACAAGCGTCGGGAAATCGCCCAGATTCTCATTGAGGATTGCCAGATCAAAGGCGTCAAGCTCGGAGCCGGGCATGGAAAGAAAATCCATTTCCCGAAACTCTACAGGAAGGCCCGCCAGTTCTTCGCGCTGCTTTTGGAGTAAAACCGGTGATATCTCAACCATCGTGGCTTGCACATGAGGCGCAAGCGTCAGAAAATCTTTCATAAGATATCCCAGCCCCCCTCCCACTTCCAGCACACGCTTAAGACTTTTGAGGGGGAGGTGATGCCCCAGAAACTCAAACAGATGTTTACCGAAAGAAGCATTTGATCTCAAAAGCAAACGGCAGGGGCTTTCTTCATGCTGGAGGCTGTTACATACGGTAAGCTCCCAGCCCAGTGTTTCAAGTGCATGGCGGTGATACCAGTCGGTGGTATTGAGAAAATATCGCATAGGTATTGTTCGTTCATCTCCCGTCAGGCCGTCTGAAACGGCGTTGGCAACAAAAATCTTTTATCCATTCTTTTGCCAAAAGCCGTTCGGGCTCAGGTTCAAGATATTTTGTCCGACAAAGCGCATGGGCGGAAAAAAAGTCTGTAAAAAATCATATGCCCCTATGCGTTTGCCCAGAAGAAAGAACCGATAGGCTCCGGCCGTTTGTGTGCCGAAATCACGGTAAAAACCGGCGGAGATAAATCCTGTAACAAGGGCAAAAAATGAAAATAAAAGACAATATCGCACTATAAAACAAAAGCGCCGCATATATATTATTTCCATGTTGAAGGATTTGCTAAACTATAGATATTCCCAAATAATTTGTCAATAAAAATCCTATGATGAAAATTTGAGAAAACAGGCCGGCCTTCTTTTCTTGCCTTTATGGCAGCCTGGTGCTAACAGGGATTCACCTGAAGTAATCGTCATTTCCTCTGATGCCCGGAGGCGTCAGTCCTTCTTTGGCTGGAGATTGATCCTGGCAACGCCTGCTGCAGGAATTAAAATTTGCCGGTGATACAATTTTTGGGATGCCGGACATCGTGTTGGAAACGGACTCGGCCAAAGCTGAAAACCTTCGCGTATTTAATTATACATCGCGTATTGTATGATAGAAAAAGCCCTCTGATTGATAAAACAGCCTCATAAAAATATGGGAGGCACAATGACCCAATATTCAAAAGAGATTATCGAAACACTTCGCAGGGATCACCCGGATCTGTCCTCCTGGAGCATCATTTGTGCAAGCGAAACGGCGGTTGCCCCAGTGCAGTATATGATTCATCGTGAACTGGGGGGCATTCTCCCCACGGTGGGCAGCTTCGATTCCTACGCAGCCGGAAAGATCGCCTCTCTTCTGGGTCTGGCTCAGGTTCCCGGGGATGAAAGGCTCCTTTACTTCACCGAATTTATAGCCGGGTATTTTCCGGATGAACCAAGGCCTGCCCGTCTGGCCGGGGCTGTGCTGCCCCTCATTACCAAAATGGCCGCCTATGGGGTGAAGAAGGGAACAATTGCCGCAAGTGACCGTTTAACCGACGAGCAGTGGGAGAGCCTCATGCTGTATCTCGATATGGCTTCGGCTTTCCGGGAGTGGCTTGGTGAAAAAAAGTTGTTTATGGCGGAGCTCGAAGCGGGAAGGGCGGGGGATATAGTGCCCGGCGACAGGGAGATTTTTGTCGGACTGCCGGAGATGACACCCTCACGTGAAAGATTTTACAAAAAGATAAATGCAGAAAGACTTTTTGTCGGCCGGCCTCTTTTCGGGCGCCAACTTGCGGGCATTGATGCTCCCGGGTATGACTCGGCTGCAAATCTCGTTTCGTCTTTCGGCGGTGATGTTCTGTATTCGGACGGCGAAAACATTGAACTGGTCAGCCTCGCCGGCCTTTTCGATCTTGCCGAACTGGTTTTGCGGGAAGTTTCCGATTTTTTACGCGACAGAAAACCGGATGAGCAACTGTTTATTTTCCTCCTCGACGAGTCCCTTACCCCGATGCTGTGGAGCATAGTCTTCAGAAATTTCGGTACTCAAGTCAATGTCGCTGTATGGCTTCCGTTTTCAGCGATGTCGGCCGGAAAAAGGCTGGGGCTGGAGATCGAACAGGCCCGGATCTCCGGGAATGTTCCGGATTTTAAAAAATACGCACGCCGCGCCGCGGCGGAACTGGCGCAAAACAGGGAAAGTTATGTGCGTGAGGAATGCGAGGCGCTCGAAGCGGCAATTTCTTTTTCCCATCTATTGGATCATTGGAAAGACAGGCTGGGGCCGCATTTGCCGGATGCGGCAAAAATGCTCATCGATGCTGGAAAATTCCGCGTCACCGGCAGCCGCCTGGCTCCCGTTCAGGTGGTCGGTTTCGGTCATGCCTCGGGACAGAGCTTCAGCAGGGCGCTCATACTTTCACTCGACAGCGGGATCATGCCGGGCCAGCCTTTCGAAGGGCCCTTCATCAACCCGGTGCATGTGCCGCGTATGCGCAAGGCTGTTTTCGAATATGAAGATCTTATTATGAGGCAAATTCTCGCCGGGGCCCAGAAAATTAAAATCGTTGCCACGCACGATGAGGCAAGGGAAAGAACGCCAAGTTATTATATGAATCTCCTGGCCGAGGAATTCAACCGGCCGGTAAAGAGCGCCGCCTTCTCCAGGGAAGTGCTGCACGGTGTATATAAGCCCGAGGCGGTGATCGTTCTTGATGAGCCTCTGCGGGAAAAGCTCCGCAATTATACCTATTCCTACTCCAGTTTGGCAAAAATCATGGCCTGCCCCTATTTGTTTTACCTGAAGTACATTGCCCGCCTCGAACCGCCGGCATTTATGGACGATGAAGAAAAAATCAATCTGCTGATGGGCGATTTTATTCATAAATTTCTCGCTCGGTTCTCATCGCTGGTTAAAGCCGGCCCTGTAGATTGGGAGAAGCTTTTCGAGCAAATGTGGGAAGATGAAAATAACGCATCCGTGCGCGACACTAAAGGAATAAATATTCATGCCTTGAATGCAAAGATCTTTCTGCGCGGGATTTATGAGGAGGAGAGCCGATCCGGCAGACAGGTGATCTTCGGTGACAATGCGCTGGCCTGCGAAAAGTCCTTCCACGGAACGATTGCCGGCCGCTACCGGTTAACAGGTGTGTGTGACCGTCTGGCGACGATCGATGGAAAAACCGAAATCATCGACTTTAAGTATTCCAAATTGTCGGACAAATATAAATTTCCCTCCAGGCAGTCCGTAGCAGAGCGTTTTTTGGAAAAAGGGGCTCTGCATCCGGCGGCGCAACTGATGATCTACCGCCATTTTCTGCCGGAGGCCACCGCCGCGCGGTTTTATTTTTTGAAAGAGACGGGGGGGATGCGCGAAAAAGAACTGCCCAAACGAGAAATTACCGGGACAGAATTTTTACTGGAGCTTATCGGCAGACGCCTCGATGAGATCATCGCTGCGGATGAGATCCTGCCGGTTACAAACAGTGATGAGTGCCGGTATTGCCGTTTCCAGATTTTCTGCGGCCGGGACGGCTTTTATAAGGCCCTGCGGAGGAATTACTGATGGAAAGCGTTTTACTGCAGGCATCCGCCGGATCCGGAAAAACGACCCGGCTGACTCATGAAGTATTCACAAGGATCAGCGGCGGGGCTAAGTTCATCTGCGCGCTGACCTTTACACGCGCGGCCACCACCGAGATGCGTGTACGCATCATGCAGAAAATCGCACAAAACAAAAACCTGTCGCTCACGGAGCGTCTTGCGCTGATCATGGAGGCGGGCCGGGTCGGCTATTCAACAATAGACGCCTTTTTCTACCGTCTTTTCACCGCAACCGGCAAGGTGGCCCGACTTGCCGATGAAAAGATGCAGGCGAGACTAATCGCGCAAATAGCTGCACGCTGGCGTGACCGGGTGATCAATGAGGGCATTGCCGAAAGCGTCATTATGGTCGCCAGGATTCTCGGAACTGATATAGAATCACTTTTTGAGTTGCTGACCGGTGAAGACACGAGCTGGCGCTTCGGTGCCAATGAGCCTTCGGTATCCGACCTTCACGATTTGATGGCGGAAAATGCCATTCTTAAAAACAAG
>Ga0116178_10003956_pt1 | contig 11023 bp, 10 predicted proteins | sample AD_STIC12_MetaG_FD_89880 | JGI IMG/M metagenome (GOLD analysis project Ga0116178, IMG submission 89880) | Active sludge microbial communities of municipal wastewater-treating anaerobic digesters from USA - AD_STIC12_MetaG | ecosystem: Engineered > Bioreactor > Anaerobic > Digestate | place: USA... | reverse complement strand
GGAACATCAGGGGTTGCTCCTCCATTCGGTGTATCACCGGCCAAACGGCTGGGACTTCGTGCCTGAAGGGCGGCGCGTTCCCTGCGGCGAATCCAGCATGTGGGGTGATTACCATCTGCGGGAAGCTCTGCTGTTCGTTCAGCGGGTCGCGTTGAGACAGCCGTACTTGACTTTCTACACCCCGTAACGGGAATTCCTGCCGTGAACGAGATACGCCCCATCAAGGGAATCAAAACAGTAGAGGACTTCCGCGCGTACGTCGAAACGCGCGGGTTGGACCTGCGTTGCGAGGATTCGATCGCACCGGCGGCTTCTTCGCCTCTGTGCGAACCTCTTCGTGTGTACGGAAGAACCATCGGGAACCGCTGGGCCGTGCACCCGATGGAAGGGTGGGATGGAACAACTGATGGTGGAGCAACGGAGCTCGTTGTCCGGCGATGGCGCCGCTTCGGTGAAAGCGGCGCAAAACTGATCTGGGGTTGCGAGGCGATGGCGGTTCGTCCGGATGCCCGCGCAAACCCCAATCAGTTGATCATTTCGTCTCACACGGAATCTGATCTTGCACGGCTGCGGGGCGTTCTTCTTCACGCACACCGGGAGAGGTTCGGAACTACCGACGACATGATGATCGGCTTCCAGTTGACCCATTCGGGGCGCTTCTGCAAACCATGGGACAAAGGGAAATTCGAATCCCGCGTGGCATACCGGCACCCGATCCTTGACAAGAAGTTCGGTGTTACCAGCGACGCACAGGTTTTCCGGGATGAGGAGACAGGCCCCCTTGTGGAGGACTACGTCAAGGCTGCGAAAATAGCGCGCAACGTTGGCGCCGACTTCGTTGACATCAAACACTGCCACGGATACCTGTTGCACGAGTTCCTGGGTGCAAAGACGCGCAACGGGCCGTACGGCGGCTCATTTGAGAACAGAACCCGGCTCCTGCGGGAAATAGCAATGGGAATCCGGGCGGAAGTTCCCGGGATGCTCCTCGGAGTACGGCTGAGCGCGTTCGATACGGTTCCGTACAAACCGGATCCGGAGAAAAGCGTGGGCGGTGTCCTGGGACCCGGGGTCCCCGAGGATTACTCGGGGTGCCTGCCCTACGTGTATGGATTTGGCGTCAACGAAACAGATCCTGTGCAGTACGATCTCACAGAGACGTGTGCGTTCCTTGAGCTTCTCCGTGAGCTGGACATCCGGCTTGTCAACATTACTGCCGGAAGTCCGTATTACAATCCGCATATCCAGCGCCCGGCGATTCGGCCTCCCAGCGACGGGTACGCGCCGCCGGAAGACCCGCTGGTTGGCGTCGCACGGCACATCAACGTCGTCAAATACCTGAAAGCGAGGTTCCCCGACCTCGTTCTTGTGGGAACCGGGTATACCTATTTGCAGGAGTACCTCCCTCACGTAGCACAGTACTATTTGCGGCATCGGCATGTGGATTCAGTTGGAATCGGGCGGCTGGTGTTGACGTACCCGCATTTCTTCGTTGACGCGACTACGAAAGGCGTGCTTGATGCGAGGATCATCTGCCGCACGCTTTCGGACTGCACCACGGGTCCGAGGAAGGGCCTTCCGAGTGGCTGTTACCCATTGGACGAGTTCTACAAGGAGAGCGAATTCGGTGCTCGACTGCGTGAACTTAAGAAAGCACGCTGAATTCTGGGGGTGTGATGAGCTCCTCACGTGAACTTACGATTCAGGACGCTCTCAATGAAGCGTTGCGGATGGAGATGCGCCGCGACGAACGCGTTTTCTGCATGGGTGAGGACATCGCGATCTACGGTGGCGCGTACGGGGTTACAAAGGGCCTTGTGCAGGAGTTTGGCGAGGAACGCGTTCGTGACACCGCAATCAGCGAAGCAGCGATCATCGGAGCCGGCATTGGCGCTGCGATGACCGGCATGCGACCTGTCGTGGAATTGATGTACGTGGATTTCGCCGGTATCGCCATGGACCAGATATACAACCAGGCAGCGAAAATCCGGTACATGTTCGGCGGAAAGGCGAAGGTGCCCCTTGTAATCCGTACGCAGGGGGGAACCGGGAAGCAGATCGCCGCTCAGCACTCCAACAGCCTCGAAGCGTGGTTTCTGCACACGCCCGGCTTGAAGACAGTGATGCCGTCCACACCGTACGACGCGAAAGGGCTTCTGATTTCCGCGATCCGGGATGATAACCCGGTCATGTTTATTGAGCACAAGGCAGTTTACAACGAGAAGGGGCCTTGCCCGGAAGGCGATTATACGGTGCCGATAGGAAAAGCCGCCATTCGCCGCCCCGGTAAGGACGCAACGATCGTGAGTTACTCCCGGATGGCGCTGAGGAGCATGGCCGCAGCGGATATGCTGGCCGGGGAAGGCATCTCCTGCGAAGTGATTGATTTGCGGACAATAAGCCCGTGGGATACCCACGCGGTGGTTGAATCCGTGGCCAGGACGCACCGCGCTGTGATTGTGGAAGAGGGTACGCGCACCGGAGGGGTGGGTGCGGAGATCTCGGCGAGAATCATGGAACTGGCATTTGACGAGCTTGATGCGCCGGTCGAGCGCGTTGCCGGCGTGGATACAGTCATTCCGGCAAGCGCCACGCTTGAAGCGGCCGCCATTCCGAACGTGGAATCCATCGTCGCCGCCGTTCGGCGGACTCTTCTATAGCGGACTCTTCTATAAAGGAAACGGCGCTCAGGAGCACCTCCTGAGCGCCATTCTTTGCCGATGTAGCCTTCGGATCACTCGCTCTGTTCGGTGGTTCCTTCGGGCTCCGTTGTTTCCGTTTCTTCCACAGTTTCGGGGGCTTTCTGTCCCGCTGCGTCGACCACTTCCCCTTTCATCGTCGCCGTAACCCCGTGGGGCAACTTGACGAAGAACTCGAACGCTCCGAGCACGCGAACGGGTTCTTCTATGACGATGTGACGGTGGTCTACCTCAAAGCCGTGCGTTTTCAACGCTTCCGCAAGGTCGCGGTTGGTAACGGAACCGAAAAGTCGTCCTTCTTCACCAGCCTGCATAGGAATGACCAGGTGCACCGGTTCGAGCGCGGCTTTGACGCGTTCGGCTTCCTGGGTTTCTTTGGAAACGCGCACGAGGAACTTGCGCTTTTCGTCTTCCCACACGCGCAGATTCCGTTCGGTGGCCGGATACGCCAGGCTGCGGGGAATAAGATAATTGCGTGCATACCCGTCTTTTACCGAAACGACGTCTCCCGCCCGCCCGAGTGTTTCCACGTTGTCTCTCAAAATGACTTTCATCGTTCTACCTCGTATCGGGGCTTGTCTACTTGATCATTTCGGATACGTACGGAAGCAACGCGATCTGGCGCGCACGTTTCACCGCAGTGGTCAGCATGCGCTGATGGCGTTCACACACGCCGGACATTCTGCGCGGTATGATCTTGCCGCGATCGGAAAGAAACCTTCGCAGAAGCTTCTCATCTTTGTAGTCAATGTGGGTGATCTTCGCCTCGCAGAACTTGCACACCTTCACCCGGATCTTCTTTTCCCGTGGCATTTGTTCAGCCCTCCTCTTCTTCGTCAAGGGCGTCAACGTCAACACCCGTGTCCTTCACGCGTTCGCGGTCTCCCCGGCCCCGCTCTTCGTCATCGTCACGCGAGCTGTCGACTGCTTCGATGGCGTTGAGGTCCGCGGGTGTGGCAGGCGGCATGCGATCGTACCGGACGGTCATAGTCCGCAGCATGTCTTCGTCAAGGAGAAGCTGCTTCTCGAGGATGTTGACAGCGGTTCCCGGGGCTTCGTAGAAGAGGAACGTGTAGTCAGCCTGAGTCCTCCACTGACCATCTTTACCTTTGATGTCATACGCCAGTTTCCGGACGCCGCGGCGGTCAACCTGCAAGTCAACCGCCCCGGCCTTTGTTACCAGGTCTACGTATTTCTGCACCTTCTCGGTGATAACAGTCTCCTCAAGTAAGGAGTCTATCACCAGGGTTGTTTCGTACAACGGCATACGCGCTATCCTCCCGATGGATCGACGTTCAGTCAAGCCTCCGCTAGCAAGGGCGGAAGCCGAGAGGGGAAACGCCGGCGAGCGATTCCCAGGAAAGACTTATAAAGATAGCTATTTGAATCGTTCTTTGCCAATTGCTGAACAGACCCGGAAAGGTGGGACCTCCGAGGCTATCACCGGGAAAACGCAGAGGGCGGGGTTTGCACCCCGCCCTCTGCACACCGCGCACGCGCGCCCACTAGATGAACAATGGGGCGAGAACGAGAGTAATCGTCGAAAGGAGCTTGATCAACACGTGCAATGAAGGCCCTGCGGTGTCCTTGAACGGATCACCGACGGTGTCACCCACCACGGCTGCTTTGTGCGGATCAGAGCCCTTGCCGCCAAGATAACCGGCTTCGATGTGCTTTTTCGCGTTATCCCATGCGCCGCCGCCATTGTTCAGGAACAACGCCATGAGGATTCCAGCGATCGTGCCGACCATAAGCAGCGCAGCAACGGTTTCGGCGCCAACCGGCGACTTCACCACTGCACTGGCACTTTTCACACCAGTAACGACAACGGACGCCGGCTGGATTGAAAGCGCTGAATCGGCACCGTACGAACGCACGACCTCAACGCTGGTGGCGCGGATACGGCTCTGTCCGATTGCGATGAGGCTATCCTCATCCACGTACTTCTTCTTGGTGATCGCCCATACCTCGTCCACAAGAGGCCTGGAGAGGTACGCCGTGTCTGCGGCAAACGCGAAGGTGTTCGCTGCGCCGTATGTCATTACGGATTCCGCGGCACACGCGACGGCCGGCGTCATTTCCTCCGCAGGCGGTTCCGTCATCATTTCGCCTTCCGCAGGAGCAGCAGTATTCTCTTCCGCGACCGCAGCTTCCGGCAGAGCTTCCGCGCCAGCAACCTGTTCAACCGCCGGGATGTCCGCCTTAAAGCTTACAATACCCAGCGGGCGCCACGCGTCTCCACCGAAAACCATGAAGCGGAACACCACACCCACTACGATCGGCATAAGCACGGCGAGGAGACCCGGGAGAACCATCTCACGCAGTGCACCCTTTGTAACGATATCTACGCACCGGCCGTAATCTGGCTTCTCCGTCCCTGCAAGAATGCCCGCCTTCTCCTTGAACTGGGCACGCACGTCCTGAATGACATACTGAGCCGCGCGGCCCACTGCACGGATCGCGAACGCCGAGAAGAGGAACACAAGCATGGCACCGAGGAGAGCGCCAACAAACACTTCCGGTTTGGCGATATCCACGGTGGAAAGAATCATGCCTTTGCCCTGGAGGTAGATGTTGACCTCGTCGATATACGCGCTGAAAAGCAGGAACGCGGCCAGTGCCGCAGAACCAATCGCGTATCCTTTCGTCAACGCCTTTGTCGTGTTGCCGACAGCGTCAAGGCGATCAGTCTTCTCACGCACCTCTTCCGGTTGCTGGCTCATCTCCACAATGCCGCCGGCATTGTCGGTAATGGGTCCGAAAGTATCCATCGCGAGGATGTACGCCGCAGTAGCCAACATACCCATGGTCGCGACAGCCGTTCCGAAGAGGCCGGCATGCTGAAAGCCAGAGCTCGCGCCGAGATAGTATGACGCGAGAAGCGCGATGGAGATGACGATGACAGGCATCGCAGTGCACTCGAGACCAACGGCGATACCAGAGATGATGTTCGTGGCGGGCCCGGTTTTGCTCGCGTCGGCAATCGACTTCACCGGCCGATACTTCGATTCCGTGTAATACTGGGTGATGTAGACAAATGCGATTGACGTGACGACGCCAATGATGCCGCACAGGAAGAAATGCCACCACGCGCTTGGTGCCGACGGATGGTTCAGCAACCAGTAACTTGCGATGCCGAAGCCGATCATCGCGAGAACGACGGCCCAGTAATAGCCGCGGTTAAGGGACGACATCGGGTCTTCGTGTTCTTTCACTTTCACCATCATGATTCCGATGATGGAAGCGATGATACCGAAGGCACGGGCGATCAGCGGGAACATCATAACCCCGAGAATCCAGAGCGGGCTGGCGCCCGGAACGGCCTTTGCCATGCTGGCCGCAAGAATCATCGCGCCAATGTTCTCCGCCGCGGTGGACTCGAATAAGTCGGCGCCACGGCCGGCGCAGTCACCGACGTTGTCTCCCACGAGGTCCGCGATAACGGCAGGGTTGCGGGGGTCATCTTCCGGAATGCCTGCCTCAACCTTACCCACGAGGTCGGCGCCGACGTCGGCAGCCTTCGTATAAATCCCACCGCCGAGCTGAGCGAAGAGGGCGACGAAGGACGCACCAAATCCGAACCCGACGATCAGGAGCGGAATCTTGGTGGGATCAACCGCGGTAGTCAGTTTGACCGCGGTGTACAATCCGGCGATGCCCAGAAGGCTCATTGAAACGACCATCAGGCCGGAGACCGCCCCACCGCGGAGAGCGATCTGAACTGCTTCGTTCAGATTCTTCATTGCGCCCGTTGCCGTGCGGATGTTGGCGCGGATGCTGACCCACATTCCGATGTACCCGGCAAAGAGCGAACACAGGGCGCCCAGCACGAAAGACAGAGTGATCCAGAACGCCAGACCGGTGGCGGTTGTCACCGGGTCCGTCGGCATGTGATTGCGCAGGAATCCGTAGCCGATGAAAAGCAACACCGCGAAGGCCACCGCGAGCCAGATAATCGTTTTGAACTGCCTTCTCAGAAAGGCCTCGGCGCCTTCCTTGATGGCGTTCGAGATATTCTGCATCGCCTGGCTTCCCACATCTTTCTTGAGAACCCATCTGGCAAGCGCCCAGGCAACGATCAGCCCGAAAACGCTGATGCCAAGGACGATACTCAGCAACATGCTTTCGCTCATTCGAAGAGCTCCTTTCCCAGGAATGGAGTTTTCCACCAACCCCAACGGGAGGCGCGTTCAACGGCCTCCCTCTCGTTTCGTCATCGTGTGCGAGAGCCTCGTCCTCCCTTCATCCGATGACGCAGAACTCTATGCTCCTCTTACTTCACTCCGTGTTCGCGAGGCCGTCTGACGGTTCCTCGCTCATTCCGGCCGTTCGCTTATCCGTTTTTTCCGAACCTGCCACCGAATCCGACCGGGATCCGGATTTCCATCGGCTGTACAGCTCGGCCGCGCCTTCAAAACCGCCTGAACAGAAGGCGCGGACAATTCCACCCGCCTCGGTCACAGCCTGCCGGACGACCGGTTCTTCGTCCTCCAAAAACGGCGAAAGGACATAGTCGACCAGCCCGCCAGGTTCCGACGGACGGCCAATGCCGATTCGTAACCGCGGCACATCCTGCGTCCGGAGGGCTTCCCCTATCGACGCCATCCCGTTGTGCCCGCCCGCGGAACCACTTCTTCTGAGGCGCAGATCACCCGTCGGCAGGTTGACATCGTCAAGAAGCACGAGGAGATCCGCCGGACCGACCGCGAACTGCCTACACACCCCAACTGCCGCTTCTCCGCTCAGATTCATGAAAGTAAGCGGCTTCACAAGGATGCATTCGGACCCGTCGACCGGGTAACCAGAAAAAAGAAACGGTCCGTCTCCACGTACCCACCGATCCAAAGGAATCAAGGAATCCAGAACGAACCAACCCACGTTGTGGCGAGTCCGTGCGTAGGAAGGCCCGGGATTCCCCAAACCGATCACAGCTTTCACGCTGTCTACGACTCTTCCTCTTCCTCGGTCGCCTTCTTCCGCTTCACCAGTTCCGGCTCCGCCGCAGTCGGCTCCTCTTCGGCAGGCGCTTCCTCTTCCACTCGAGGCGCGGAAATGGTTACGATGGTCTGGTCCGTATCCGTAAGAATTCGCAATCCCTCGAGTTTGAGTTCTCCGACCGTTATGTGATCGCCTATTTCGAGTTTGGTCACGTCAACCGGTATGCGCTCGGGAATGGCCAGGGCCTGGCATTCGATCTCGAGTGCATGCAGAACGTGGTCGAGAATACCTCCGGCAAGCACACCCTTGGAACTCCCCACGATTTCTACGGGCACTTCGACCCGCACCATGGACGTGCTCGACACACGCATGAGGTCCACATGGAGCAATGTGTCGTTCAACGGGTGAAACACCGGCTCGCGGAAAAGGGCCTGGCACGTTTCTCCGCCTTCGACAGTCACGTCGATGATTGCGGTAGTGTGGGCCTGGTGGAATACTCTTGCGAGCGTCCGCGCATCGGCCTGCACGGAAACCGGGTCCGCACCGGCCCCGTAAAGCGTCGCCGGAACAAGTCCTTTGCGACGAGCCTGCTTGGCATACTGCTTTCCGTGCCGTGTACGCGCCTGAACCGTGAGGCTGAACTTGTTCATGCTGGGTTGTCCTTACGTGAGAAAGTCGTCTGTTTTGGTCGATGAATTATCCCAGATGGTGGTTGGGGCGGGAGGACTCGAACCTCCAAGTGCAGGATCCAAAATCCTGTGTCTTGCCATTTGACGACGCCCCAGAGACCGCGTCTTCATGGGGATTCACGGGCAATGTAACCCTGTTCTTGGGGAATAGATAATTTTAATGTTATTTGGCCGCCCTGTCAAGCCTGACACGGCCACCCCGCAGTCACATTCCGTCGCATGATCCGATTGCGCCAGTCCGCGGTTCCCGCTAGTTTCATACGGGAACCAGACACGTTCTGACGTACCTCCATCGGGAAAGACCCATGATCGCGATTCTTGACTACGAAGGCGGAAACCTCGCAAGTGTTCTCCGCGCGCTGGACCATACCGGATTTGATGCCTGCATCACGCGGGATTTCGAGACGATCCGCCGCGCCGACCACGTGATCCTGCCCGGAGTGGGAGCGGCGAGGGCGACAATGCACCATCTCCGGGCGCGAGGTCTGGACAAACTCATACGAGAAGAGGTGATCGGGGGCGGAATCCCCTTCCTCGGTATCTGCATCGGGGTTCAGGTCATTTTCGCCTCGAGTGAGGAGGAGGAGGCGGAATGCCTTGGTATCCTGCCGGGTTCGGTACGGCGGTTCCCTTCCGTTTTTGCAGGCGAGCAGCTCAAGGTCCCGCAAATCGGGTGGAATCAGGTGCGTTTTTGCAAACCACATCCGATTTTTTCCGGTGTGGAGGACGGGGCATCGTTCTATTTCGTGAACTCGTACTACCCGGTGCCGGCATCTGAAGAACTTATCTACGCGAAAACGACGTACGGCGTCGAGTTTGCGTCGGTAGTCGGCAAAGGGAATCTCGTCGCGACGCAGTTCCATCTCGAGAAAAGTGGCGTGCCTGGTCTGCGCATGCTGGAGAACTTCTGCCGGTGGGATGGCTCGCTGTGCTGAACGGCGTTTGGCAACAGAAAGGACGCTCCATGGAAAAGAAGACCTGTCTCATGCTGGGCGCGGGTGGGATGGCCGGCTGGTGGATTCGCAACGCATTCCCGCGATTTGTGGATCGAATGACGGTCGTCGGGCTGGTTGATATCCGGGAAAATGTACTCCACGACTCAGGGAACCTGCTCGGAATCCCCGGAAGCGCTCGTTTTACGGACATGGAGGAGGCATTCGCGAAGACGGAGGCGGATTTCTGTGTCATCGTCACGCCGCCGTGGGTGCACGAGCAGGCGGTAATGCTGGCGGTAGAGAAGCGGATGGCGATACTGAGTGAGAAACCGATCGCCGACTCATGGAAGGCTTGCACGGCTATCTACCGCGCGGTTGCGGCGGCGGGGCTCAAAATGGAAGTGATCCAGAACTACCGGTATGAACCCACCATGTTGACGGTTCGACACATCCTTCGCAGCGGACGGCTGGGACGCATCAACTACATCGTCGGCCGGTTCGCCGATGACTACCGGAGGTACGGTTCCTGGGGACAATTCCGGCATGAAATCCCCCACAGCCTTCTCGTGGAGGGCGGCGTCCACCATCTGGACATGCTGCGGAATCTTTCGGGGGGCGACACGGCGTTGATTAGTGGCTCGGAATGGAATCCGCCCTGGTCGAGTTTCAAAGGGGAGTCCAACGCACTGTTCACTCTCACGATGACCAATTCCGTCCGCGCCCAGTATGAAGGGAGTTGCAACGAGGCGGGCGTGGTGAACGGATGGCACAGGGAGTATTACCGCGTGGAATGCGAGTACGGATCGGTGACGGTGGACAGCGACCTCGTGGTGCGAATCTGGGAGCGCTCCGAGGGAAGGTCATGCAAAATGACGGAAGTGCCTTTGCTGAACCCCACGTACTCAGGCCACCTGTGGCAACTGGATGAGTTTCTTTCCTGGCTGGACGGAGGCAGGGAGCCCGATACGGTGCTTTCAGACAACATGCAGAGCGCAGCTACGATGTTTGCGGCAATCGTGGCTTCGGGTGACGCCGCAACGGTGGACGTTCAGAAGATGGTTCAGGCGGCGATGCAGGTTTGAGCGCACCGAAACGAAGTAACCAGCAGCTGGCTCCTTTTGTCGGCATGGCGCGGCTGTTTCCCCTTCAACGGAGTCTCACTCAGAATCAGGATCGGCAAAGTTGATGAAAACCATCCCGCTTCTGGATAGCAGAATCGTCGCGCAGGCGTTTGCATTGCGCCGTGTTGTGCAACACCCGGTGCTCGTTTCAGCGGATGTTGTTCCCGGAGACACGCAGGCGTACGGCAGCGTTCTGAGGGATCGCGGAGGCGTGTGGCGGATGTGGTACCTCGGCCCGCCGATCTATTGCGAGTACTACGCGCAGAGCGCTGATGGTTTGAACTGGGAGCGGCCGCATCTCGATCTTGTGGCGCCGGAGGTGAGAAGCGACGTTGACGGGCCCAACGCGTTTCTTTGCCGCAACCAGAAGGACGTCAACGGCGCGTGGCTGGTCGGCTCATACGGGCCGGAAGGATTCTGCGTGCTGGATGCCGAGGAGACCCCTCATCCCGCGGCGAAAGCGAGGTTCACGGCGCTTTACCTCGCGAGGACCGAGACGGAAAGCGGGATGTATATCGTCCACTCGGAGGACGGCATACGATGGGTTGCAAACTCCGGCATGCCGGTGATCCCCGGCTGGCGGGATACGTCAAGCGTCTTCTTTTTTGACACGAAGAAGCAGAAATACGTCTGGTACGGGC
>Ga0116178_10003946_pt1 | contig 11032 bp, 10 predicted proteins | sample AD_STIC12_MetaG_FD_89880 | JGI IMG/M metagenome (GOLD analysis project Ga0116178, IMG submission 89880) | Active sludge microbial communities of municipal wastewater-treating anaerobic digesters from USA - AD_STIC12_MetaG | ecosystem: Engineered > Bioreactor > Anaerobic > Digestate | place: USA... | reverse complement strand
GCCACCCGTTCGCCGAGCAGTCCGGCGGGCCGCAGCACCAGCACGCCGATCAGCACGAAGAAAGCGAACACATCCTGATACTGGCTGCCCAGCACGCCGCCCGTCAAATCACCGATGTAGCCTGCGCCCAGCGCTTCGATCACGCCCAGCAACAGGCCGCCGACCACTGCGCCTGCCAGATTGCCGATGCCGCCCAACACCGCGGCGGTAAAGGCTTTGAGGCCGAGCATGAAGCCCATGTTGTAATGCGCGATGCCATAGTTGGATGCCACCAGCATGCCGGCCAGGGCAGCCAGCGCCGAGCCAATCATGAAGGCCAGCACGATAATGCGGTTGGCATCCACGCCCATCAGCGCGGCAATGCCCGGGTTCTCGGCTGTGGCGCGCATGGCACGGCCCAGCCGCGTGCGATTCACCAGCACCAGCAGCGCGGCCATGGTCAGGCCAGCCACGCCGATGATGACGAGCTGGATCACGGTGATCTGCACGCCGCCCAGCGCAAAAGCCGCCTCCGGCAAGAGTTGCGGCATCGCATGGTAGCTGCGTCCCCACAGCATCATCGCCAGTTGTTGCAGGATGATGGAAACACCAATCGCGGTAATCAAGGGTGCCAGACGCGGCGCGTTGCGCAGCGGGCGATAAGCGATGCGTTCGATGACAAGGCTCAAGGCCATGCACACCAGCGCAGCAAACAGAAAAGCCAGCACGAACACCACAACTGGCGGCAGCGCGGCGGCGAGCAGGAGCTTGCTGGCGGCCAGCGCAGTGAGCGCCCCCACCATCACCACCTCGCCATGTGCAAAATTGATCAGGCCGAGAATGCCGTAGACCAGGGTATAGCCCAGCGCAACCAGCGCATAGATGCTACCCAGCGTGAGGCCATTGGCCACTTGTTGAAGAAAAATATCCACGCCGCGAATAATACGATAAGGCGGCAGGCAGTGCGACCGGCTGAATATCTGCCGGTCGCACTGCCTATGAGTCGAGGGCTGGTTTTACGATGGTGTCATCCAGCATCACTGCGCAAAAGTCGGCGCTGGTGATACGGCGGTGCTAATGGTTTCCAGCGGCTCCCACGCGCCATTTTTGCCGATATACATGCTGATCACGCCATCCTTCAAGTCGCCTTTGGCATCGAACAGGATATGGGCGGTCACGCCGTTGTAGTCGGTCTTGGGCAGCTCTGCCAGTACTTTGGCAGGCTCGCCGGACTGGGCGCGTTTGGCGGCTTCGATGAGCACCATCGCGGCGTCATAGGCGTAGGGGGCGTAAGACTGGATGTTGGCATTGAAACGCGCCTTGTACCGCTCAGAGAATTTTGCACCACCAGCCATTTTGGCCAGCGGCACGCCAGGCAATGAGCAGTAGCAGCCTGCGCTGGCATCCGCCGCGTTCTTGAGAAAGTCGGCGTTACAGCCACCATCACCCAAGAGAAATTTGGCAGGAACGCCGAGTTGCTTGATTTGCCGCGCCATCGGTGCAGCTTGCGGATCCATGCCGCCGAAAAAAATCAGATCGGGCTGCTTGCCCTTGATGGTGGTGAGAATGGATTTGAAATCGACCGACTTGTCATCCGTGTGCTCTTCAGCCACCACGGTCGCGCCTGCGGCTATCGCGGCTTTTTTGAATTCCGTCGCCAGGCCTTCGCCATAGGCGGTTTTGTCGTCAATCACGGCGACCGTTTTGGCTTGCAGGTTTTTGACTGCGTACATGCCCAGCACCTTGCCCTGTGCCACGTCGTTGGCCATCACGCGATACGCGGTTTTGAAACCCTGGTCGGTGTAAGCCGGATTGGTCGCCGAGGGCGATACCTGCGGTATGCCGGCATCGGCGTAGAGCCGGGAGGCAGGTATCGTGGTGCCGGAATTAAGATGGCCAATGACGGCATTCACCTTCGCATCGACAAACTTCTGCGCCACCAGATTGCCCTGGCGCGGGTCGGACTGATCATCCTCGCTCAGCAATTCGAACTTCACCGCGCGACCACCGAAAGTCAGATTTTCGGCATTGGCATCTTCCACCGCCAGGCGCGCGCCATTTTCATTGTCTTTGCCCAGATGCGCCTGCGGGCCGGTGAGAGGAGCGGCATGGCCAAAACGGATGAGGATAGGCGCATTGGCACCTGCTGCAGGAGTCGTCTTGCTGCACGAGGCCAGGCCAAGCGTGGCTGCCAGCGCAAACAAGAAGGAAGTGGCTGAAAGGTTCATGAAAATACTCCGGTCAGGATGAATGGTGGAGTGCACATCATACGATGATGCCGTAGTAGCAGGAACATTAGTGCCGGAAACATGGCAGAAACAAAAAAGCCAGTCGCACGGGACTGGCTTTTTTTGGCTAGGTGCAGGAATTACTTCGCGCCAGCAAGGATCCATTTAACCAGGGTCTTGATGTCTTCATCCTTGACCGCTGCATTCGGCGGCATGGGAATCGGACCCCAAACACCGGAACCACCCTTCTTGACCTTATCTACCAACTTGGCCTCTGCAGTCTTGTCACCAGCATATTTCTTGGCGACATCCTGGTAGGCAGGGCCAACCAGTTTTTTGTCAACCGCATGGCAAGCCATACAAGCGCTCTTGGTGGCCAGGTCTTTTTCCTTGCTCGCAAAAGCCGAACCCGAAGACAGAACACCCATCGCAACCAGAACCGAGACAATCGCTAATTTCATATGATTCTTCCTTCCGGACAAAGTTAAAAATTTTGTAATGGCTGTGATTTTACAATGAGAAAAATCACGATTTGGTACCCAACTTACAAGAAATTACATTTTTTGCGCTTGTGTTTTCGTTTTTATTTTGTTTGTATTTCTCATGTTTTTTGCCGATGAACTGCTGCTTTACAAGCTTCAGTCAACCAATGGCATGTAAAAAAGTCATCAACATTTTCATCATTCAAAAACAAACCCAACCAGTAGCGGTTGGGTTTGTTTATCTGGTGGGCCCAGCTGGACTTGAACCAGCGACCAATCGATTATGAGTCGACTGCTCTGACCAACTGAGCTATGGGCCCGTAATCGGTGATATCAGGTTTCGGAATCAAGAAAGCTGCGCAGCTTTTCCGAACGCGTCGGATGGCGCAATTTTCGCAGCGCCTTGGCTTCGATCTGACGAATACGCTCGCGGGTGACATCGAACTGTTTGCCAACCTCTTCCAGCGTGTGGTCCGTGTTCATTTCAATACCGAAGCGCATGCGCAGAACTTTGGCTTCGCGTGGCGTGAGGCTGTCAAGAATTTCCTTGGTCACATCACGCAAGCTGGAAAACAACGCGGCTTCGTTCGGCAAGAGCGTGCCTTGGTCTTCGATAAAGTCGCCCAGATGCGAATCGTCATCATCGCCAATAGGCGTTTCCATCGAAATAGGCTCTTTGGAAATTTTCAGGATCTTGCGGATCTTGTCCTCTGGCATTTCCATTTTTTCTGCCAGCACAGCGGGCAGAGGCTCTTGCCCTGTCTCCTGCAGAATCTGGCGGCTGATGCGATTCATCTTGTTGATGGTTTCGATCATATGCACAGGGATGCGGATAGTGCGTGCCTGGTCCGCAATTGAGCGGGTAATGGCTTGCCGAATCCACCACGTGGCATAGGTCGAAAATTTGTAGCCCCGACGATATTCGAATTTATCCACGGCCTTCATCAAACCGATATTGCCCTCTTGAATCAGATCAAGAAATTGCAAGCCGCGGTTGGTGTATTTTTTGGCAATCGAGATCACTAGCCGTAAATTAGCTTCGGTCATTTCACGCTTGGCGCGACGAGCCTTGGCTTCACCGGTGGACATCTGCTTGTTGATATCCTTGAGCTCTTTGAGCGGGATCCCTGTCTGGCTTTGCAGCTCAATCAAGCTATGCTGTTCATCCACCACGTTAGGCGCATTGCGAATGAGCAGGGCCGCGTAGGGCTTGCCTGACTGGATCTCTCTTTTGACCCAATCCGTATCCACTTCATTGCCAGGGAATGACTTAATGAAATGCTGCCTCGGCATATTCGATTTATCGACACAAAAGTGCAGAATTTTCCGCTCATGACTGCGCACGGCATCCACAATGCTGCGCACAGAACCACACAGCTTTTCGATCGTTTTAGCAGTGAAGCGGATATTCAATAGCTCATCTGCAATCTGCTTTTTGAGGCGTAGATAACTTTTATCTTCAGACCCCTTTTTAGAGAGCGTCTGTTGCAATTTTACGTAAAGGGCGTGGATGAGCGAGAAACGCTCTAGTGCTTCTTGCTTGAGCTTGAGCAATGAGGCGGACACTTGTGTACCGCCATCATCTCCATCGGAAAAGTCTTCTTCAAGGTCTTCTTCTACAGCAGCAGCCTCCAGCTCTTCATCTGGTGCATTAGGGTCAATCAAACCATCAATAAGCTCATCAATGCGCATCTCATCGCGGGCGACACGCGCGGCCAGGTCGAGCATGGCAGCAATGGTCGTGGGACAGGCAGAAATAGCCATCACCATGTGCTTCAAGCCATCTTCAATGCGCTTGGCAATTTCAATTTCGCTCTCGCGCGTCAGCAACCCGACCGAACCCATTTCCCGCATATACATGCGCACAGGGTCGGTTGTGCGACCAAATTCGGAATCAACGGTGGACAAGGCTTGCTCAGCCTGTTCTTCCACTTCTTCGGCATCAACCGGTGCTGGCGAAGTCTGGTTGAGCAGCATATCTTCGACCGCAGGGGCTTCATCAAACACCTGTATCGACATATCGGCAAAGGTCGCGATAATCGACTCGATCTGCTCCGCATCAACCAACTCATCCGGCAGATGATCGTTGATTTCAGCATACGTCAGATAGCCGCGCTCCTTCCCCAAAGCAATCAGGGTTTTGAGCCGACTGCGCTTGGCATCCATATCCAGAGGTGCGGCTTCTGGCGCGATAATCAATTTCTCTTTTCCCTTGCGGCCACGGCCTTTGGTAACCACCTCGACCGCCTCAGGTTTTGCTGGTGCAGTCTCAGGCATTTCAGGAGCAATGGCTCCTGCTTTTTTTCCTTTAGCAGCGGGAACCTCCTGCTCGACCATTGCGCTGGCAGATTTTGATTTGCTTTTTGTCGTGGTGATTTTATTCGGCATGATAATCCTCGGCGGAGACGCAATAACAGCGCAGTAATAATTGATGGTTACTGTGCAAGATCTTGGGCACTGAGAGTCAATAGGTTCAGCGCATCATGAAAAAAGTGAAAGCGCTGCGGAACCAGCGATTATATCAGAGCAGGGTATCTGTCGCAGCAAGTGGAACACTCCGTTTTTTTGCCAACAAATCGGTCAGCCGCTGGCGCTCTTGCAAACTAAGCCCTTGTCGCGCCTTTGCCGTCAGTTTTTCAATTTCGGCCGTCAATTGAATATGCTGCAAATGAGTGATGGTGTCATTGAAAATTGCTTCAAGTGCCGCTAAATCAAGTTCCTCTTCGCTAGTTGTCGTCATCGCCGCAATCAGTGATTCATGCGCTGTGCCGCGAAAAAATTCAATCATGACGCCAAAGCCTGCGGCTACCAGCTCACCATGTCCAATTGCCTGGGCAATCGCATGCAGCGCCGCGCCTGCCGGTTGCTCGCGGCTGATCAAATCCAGGGGCAATTGCGCTGCCCATGCAGGTTTATGCAGAACAATTTTCAATAACTTATGCTCAATCGTCGACGGCACCGGACGCTGCTTCATTTGCGCCGGCGCATACCGGCTACGGGTCAACGGCTTGAGCTCGCATTGAGCCTCAACCTCGGTTTGCGATATTTGGGCGCGGGTGGCAATCTCTTTGACGATTTGGATTCGTAATATAGGTGCCGTAATTTTCTGCAACAAGGGCTTTGCGTCATGCACCAGTTTTGCTCGATTTTCTGCAGAGACTGGCGGGTTTTGCTTGGTTAATTCGCGCACCAGAAACTCAGATAAACGGGTGGCATTGCGTGTGTGGTGCACAAAAGCCTCTTTACCTTGCGTACGGATAAATTCGTCCGGATCCTGGTTACCCGGCATTTGTAATATCTCGACCGCTTTGTTATCTGCCAGATGCGCCAGACTCACTTCCATTGCACGCCAAGCGGCGCGGTCGCCGGCACCATCCCGATCGAAACAAAACACAACACGATTTGCCAGCTTCAACAGCTTTTGTACATTGGCATCAGTTGCCGCAGTGCCCAGCGTGGCGACCACATTATCGACACCATGTTGAGCCAAACCCACGACATCCATATAGCCTTCCACCACCAGCACGGTATCCGCTTCTTGAATTGCCTTACGCGCCTGGGGCAGGCCATACAGCTCGCGGCCTTTTTCAAACAGCGGGGTCTCGGGTGAATTGAGATATTTTGGCTCGCCTTCACCAATCACCCGCCCGCCAAAGCCAATCACATTGCTGCGTTGATCAAGAATCGGAAACATCACTCGGTCGCGAAACCGGTCGTAGCGACGCCCTTGTTCGTTGCTGATCACCAAGCCGCATTCAATCAGTGCATTATCGTCATACTCAGGGAAGATCTGCTGCAAATTCTGCCAGCCATCGGGGGCGTAACCAAGGCCAAATTTAGCGGCTATCTCGCCAGTCAGTCCTCGCGCACGCAAATAATCAACCGCCTTGGGCGAAATCTTGAGTTGTTCGCGATAAAAACGCATGGCGCGTGCCATTAATTCAGTCAATGGCGCTTTTTTCGCTTGTTCGCTGTGGTGGCGCTCGGTTTTCGGTACCGATAACCCGACCGATGAGGCAAGTTCCTCAATTGCTTCAATAAAGCCAATGCCAGAATATTGCATGACAAACCCCACCGCACTGCCGTGCGCGCCACAACCAAAGCAGTGATAGAACTGCTTGGCAGGACTGACTGTAAATGAGGGGGTTTTTTCCGAGTGAAACGGACAACAGGCACTGTAATTCGCGCCGCCTTTGCGCAAAGGCACGTAACGCTCGACCACATCCACAATATCGACGCGGGCAAGGAGTTCTTGGATAAAGCTTTCGGGAATCACCTAGCTATTATGCGCCGGTCTTTTTATTTTGCACGGCCTTGCGCCACTTAACGCAACTAGCGCAACTGGCGCAATTAACCCAACGCGGCAAGTTTGGCTTTAACCAGACGCGACACTTCGCCCATATCGGCGCGACCAGCTACCTGTGGTTTGATGTGTGCAATCACTTTTCCCATATCGGATGGAGCCACTGCATTTAAAGTTTGAATAGAGGCAGTGATAATAGATTCGATTTGCGCAGCATCCATCGCTTGCGGCATGTAGGCTGAGAGCACTTCTGCTTCGTATTTTTCTGCATCTGCCAAATCTTGTCGTCCGGCAGCTTCATATTGGGTGATTGAATCCTTGCGCTGCTTGAGCATTTTTTCAATCACGGCAATGACACCTGCGTCATCCAGCTCCACTCGCTCATCCACCAATTTTTGTTTGATGGCAGCCAATAAAAAGGAAAGCGCCTCTTTACGTGGCCGGTCACCTGCTTTCATGGCGGCTTTCCAGTCGGCACTGATGCGATCTTTCAACGTGATGGTGGTCATCTTATTTTCTTTCAAGAAATACAAAAACCGCCTGGTGGCGGTTTTTCATTACTCCAACCTTTTTATTGGTTGGCGCGATTGCTTTGGTTATCTTTGGTTACTTGTGGTTGCTTGTGGTTGCTTTAGTAGCTAAAGGCACATTCGCTACATACAACCACCAACCAGAATCAATACATTTTTGGCGGCAACAACTGGCTGCTGATACGCTTTTTATGCCGCTTAACCGCAGCAGCCGCTTTACGCTTGCGCTCGGAAGTGGGCTTTTCGTAGAACGTACGAGCGCGCAGCTCGGTGAGGAGACCTACTTTTTCAATGGTGCGCTTGAAGCGACGGACAGCAACTTCAAAAGGCTCATTTTCTTTGACGCGAATACCAGGCATTGCAGTGACCTTGATAAGACTAAAGAGGCACGCATTCTAAAGCTTTTCAAGCGGATGTCAAAGGGGTCCAGCGGATAGAATGCAACGATGCGAGTTTTAGGTATTGAATCTTCCTGCGACGAAACCGGTCTGGCCCTCTACGACACTGAGCGAGGTCTGCTCGCACATGCCGTGCACAGCCAGGTGGACATGCATAAAATTTATGGCGGCGTGGTGCCTGAATTGGCATCGCGCGACCATATTCGGCGGTTGATTCCGCTGCTCACTCATGTGCTGACAGCCAGCGGATGCACACGTCAGGATATCAACGCAATTGCCTATACCGCAGGTCCGGGGCTGGCCGGGGCGCTGCTGGTGGGTGCCAGCTTTGCTGAAGCACTCGGCCAGGCACTCAACATCCCCACCCTGCCCGTGCATCATCTGGAAGGGCACCTCCTGTCGCCGCTGCTAGCGGCGGACGCGCCAGAGTTTCCCTTTATCGCTCTGCTGGTTTCGGGCGGGCACACGCAATTGATGCGCGTCACGCGGGTAGGTGATTACGAATTACTCGGCGAATCGCTGGACGATGCCGCAGGCGAAGCTTTCGACAAGACCGCAAAGCTCTTGGGCTTGGGCTACCCTGGCGGGCCCGCCGTGGCCAAACTGGCAACCTTGGGTACGCCTGGTCGCTACAAGCTGCCACGACCGATGATTGCCAGCGGCGATTTATCTTTCAGCTTTTCGGGGCTCAAAACAGCCATATTAACCTTGGTGCGCAGTAACACATTGAGTGACGCTGATCGTGCCGATCTGGCCGCCGAATTTCAAGAAGCGGTAGTCGATGTGATCGCTGCCAAAGCGTTGGCGGCGTGTCACCAAAACCGACTTTTTCGGCTGGTGGTCGCAGGCGGCGTTGGCGCTAATTTGCGATTACGGCAGCGGCTGGATGCATCACTCGCCACAGTGGGCGGACGCGTGTTTTATCCCGAACTGGAGTTATGCACCGATAACGGCGCGATGATTGCGTTTTGTGGTGCGCAACGCTTCTTGCAAGGGGATCGTCAAACCCAGCAACAAGGGGGCTTCACCATCCGCCCACGCTGGCCGCTGCATCAATTGTCTGCGGACTCTTCTGGCGGTTGAGAACCGCGCTTTTCACCCAGTCGGCTTTCAGTGCCTGCGCGCAGTTTCTGGATATTCAAGCGGTGCCGATAAATCAGCACGACGGACATCACGGCCACCGCCAGCACAATCTCGATGCGTTCATGGCTCAGCATGGCAATGAACGGCGCACTGGCAGCCGCTGTTAACGCCGCCAATGAGGAGTAGCGCATCACCATTGCCACCAGCAGCCACACAGCGGCTACCCAGAGGCCCAAGCTCAATGAAAACCCCATCAGCACGCCCAGCGCAGTGGCTACCCCCTTGCCGCCCCTAAAGCCCAACGTGACCGGAAACACATGGCCAAGAAATGCCGTCAGGCCAGTGACAGCAATCACCGTCTCACCAGCGCCGAGTTTTGCGGCAAGGTATATCGCGAGCCAACCTTTACCGGCATCACCCAGCAGGGTCAATAATGCAGCCCACTTGTTGCCCGAGCGCAGCACGTTGGTCGCCCCTGGATTGCCCGAGCCAAAACTGCGCGGATCAGCCAGGCCAAAAATACGCGAAACAATCACGGCAAAGGGCAGTGATCCAAGAAAATAACCGAGAAGGCACGCTAAACCAATGTTCATGACAAAGTCCCTAGAATGGCGGAATTCTAAACTGGAGGCGCACAGTGGATTTAATTTTCATCGAGGAAATGCGCGTTGAAGCGCTGGTGGGTATTTTCGAGCGCGAGAAAGTCGCCCCCCAGACGCTGGAGATCAACCTCACCTTTGGCGTGCCTGACGAAGCGGCGCAAAGCGACGATATCGCACGCACCATTCGCTATGACGAGGTAATCGAGCGCATCCGCGACGAACTGGCGTCACGTCACTTCAATTTGCTGGAAACGCTGGGGGAATATGTCATCCATTTGCTGCTGGATGAATTCGGTGCGCCCTGGGTCAGAATCAGCATTGCCAAGCTGGGCATCATGAAAGGCGTGCGCCGTGTCGGTGTGCAGATCGAGCGTCACCAAAGTAGCCAGGCCAAACCTAGCCACGTGGATGGTGCTGGCGATGGAGCTGTTTGAGTCGCTCGCGCGCCACATGCGTGTAAATCTGCGTTGTCGAAATATCGGCATGACCTAACAGCAGTTGCACCACACGCAAGTCAGCGCCATGGTTAAGCAGGTGCGTGGCAAATGCATGGCGTAACACATGCGGTGAAATGCGCTGTGGTGGAATCCCTGCATGCAGCGCATATTTTTTGATGAGTACCCAGAACATCTGCCGCGTCATACCCCCGCCTCGGGCGGTGACGAAAATGGCATCCGACACATGCCCGCCCAGCAAGTCGCCACGCGCCTCACGAATATAACGCGCCAACCAGTCGGCAGCCTCTTCGCCCAGCGGCACCAAGCGCTCTTTTGAACCTTTGCCCATCACACGCACCACGTTATCGTTCAAGCTCAACTCGAATAGACGCAGGCCGATGAGTTCAGACACGCGTAAGCCCGTGGCATACAGCAGCTCCAGCATCGCGCGGTCACGCATCCCGTGTGCCGTGTTGATATCTGGAGCCTCCAGCAGATCCGTCACCTGTTTTTCTGTCAGCGTTTTGGGGAACCGCTGAACCGTTTTGGGTTTTTCAATATTGCACAGCGGATCGGTCTGCATTCGCCCTTGATCCAGCAGCCAGCGGTAAAACCGTTTCAGGCTCGCCATCAAGCGTCGCTGACTCGCCACCTTGATGCTGCCCTCGCGGGCATGTAAATGCGCCAGGTAATCGTTCATCGTCGCTTCACTGGCGGTACTCAATGTCGCGCCGTGGGCAGCTAGCCAGATGGCGAATAATTGAAGATCGCTTTTATAACCAGCCAGCGTATTTTTTGCCAAACCATCTGCCAACCACAATGCATCGATGAATTCATCGATCAGGCCCGCATCACGATCATTCATGCCGCTCATGCTGCAATAACCAGCGTTTGACTTCCAACAGAAATCCGCCATTCTGCCGAGCAAAACCACCTAATCCCTGATTCGCTGCGATAACACGATGGCACGGCACCACCAGAGGATAGGGG
>Ga0116178_10003942_pt1 | contig 11046 bp, 10 predicted proteins | sample AD_STIC12_MetaG_FD_89880 | JGI IMG/M metagenome (GOLD analysis project Ga0116178, IMG submission 89880) | Active sludge microbial communities of municipal wastewater-treating anaerobic digesters from USA - AD_STIC12_MetaG | ecosystem: Engineered > Bioreactor > Anaerobic > Digestate | place: USA... | reverse complement strand
GATCGGCGGCCTGTGGCTGGCGCCGACGCTTGACCGGGTCTACGGTCCGCGGCGTGCTATCATGATCGAGCTGGCGGCGTTGTGCGTGGCGTTCTTGATTGCCCTGGGCATATCAAAGGACTCGATCCTGTTCGGTCTGGTGCCGGCCGGGCGCACGGTCCATGGCCTGGGACTATTTGATACGCTTGCCGACATGTCCTATCTCATCATCATCGCGTTCGTGGCCGCGCTTGCAGCCGCCAACATCGCGGCGAGCCGCCACATGATGGTGACGCTGGCGCCGAAAGAGCGCCTGTCGGAATTCTTCGGGCTTTTTGCCCTGTCGAGCACGGCGACGGTGTGGATCGGGCCGCTGCTGATCGAAGTGTTCACGAACGTGTCGAAGGACCAGCGCGTCGGCTTCTCGCCCGTGCTGCTTCTGCTTGGCGCCGGCCTGGCGCTTATGTTCACGCTGAAGAAGACGACCGGCGCAAGAGGGCAGGTCGAACCGCCGGCGTAGGCCTGAAGCGGCTTACTGCTGGCCCTTGGCGGTCTGCTGTTTGCCGGTGACAGTCGTCATCACGTCCTGGAAGTGGCTCGGCGCATCGCCAACCATCGGCGTGGCGCGGCACTTGTCGACGCAGGAGTAGGAATAGGTGGCGCCGCTGCGCACGATGGTGAGGCCCGCATCATCCTCGCCGCCAACCGTCAGCTGGCTTGAATAGATCGTATTGCCCGAGCGATCGAGCACGGTGAGGTTGGTGGAGCCGAAAGCCTTGCCCGTGACCAGCAGCGTGCGCGCGTCGTGGACCGTGACGTCGGCGACTGTGGCGTTGCCAACCACCACCGAGTTGGCCGGCTGGTTGAGTTTCAACGTGACGGTCTCGTCGACCTTCACCTTGAACGGATCGGCGGCCGCGGCGGGCGCGAGCGCCAGGCAAATCGCGAAAGCCGCAAAAAAAGTCTTCGTCATGGGAGTCTCCCCGAGGGACCGTTGGGGTGACGATAGGGAGCAACACTGAATCAATGGCTAAGGATTCGCCGCATCAGCGGCGCGAGCGGGCAGGGACTCGCGCGCGCGAGTCTATAGATACCCGTGCAGGCGCGGTGTTGCCGTCGTTATTGATCTCTTCAAAGTATTGAATCGAGTGTTTATAACGTAGTTAAGTGGAAGTGAACGCGAATACTGGCAAATTTCTTGTTCGCTTTACGTGATATCAATTCAACTCATGTAGAACTCACCATACCTACTGCGGGTGATGGTACTTCGCTGTGGGGCAACGACCATGCATAGCGGAGAAGCAAAAATGAAAAACGTGATGAAATTCCTCAAGAACAAATCCGGCGCCACCGCGATCGAGTACGGCCTCATCGCCGCTCTGATCGCCGTCGCCGTCATCGGCGGCGTGTCGGCTGTTGGCGGTTCTGCCAACACGACCTTCACGACGATCTCGACGAGCCTCGACAACGCTTCGTAAGAAGCGCGGCTGATCGTAAGATCGGCGTAGAAACAGGAAGCCGCGGACCTTGGTCCGCGGCTTCTTTCTTTTGCGAATACTTATGACGGTCAACAATTCCTTCAGCGAATTCTTGTAAGTTGTTCGCTCGCAACTTGGGTGGAAGATGATCACGTCGCTGCTGTGTCTGGCGTTCCCGCTCCTGCTGATCTACGCCGCTTGGCACGACGTCTCGACCATGACGATTCCGAACTGGGTTTCGATCGTGCTTGCGATCACCTTCGTTCCCGCCGCGATCGCAGCTGGCCTGTCGATGGAACAGATCGGCATGCATCTGGTATTTGGCGCGTGTGTGCTGATCGGCTGCGCGGTGCTCTTCTATCTCAACGTGTTCGGCGGGGGCGATGCGAAGGTGATTGCCGCGGCCTCGCTGTGGACCGGCCTTGCGGCGAGCGCGCCCTTTGTCCTGGGCATGGCGATCGCGGGTGGAGCGCTTGCGGCCGTGCTGATCGTTATGCGCCGTATGAAAATGTCGAGCACCAAGCCGTGGCTTAATCGCCTGATGTCCCCGGAAGAGGGCGCCCCCTATGCGGTTGCAATCGCCGTCGGCGCGTTGCTCGCAGCGCCTGCATCGCCTGTGCTGGCGGCCGGAATCGCCGGTTTTGGCGCCTAGGCAAAAATTGCACGGTTAAGACTTGACGCGAAACGTTAATGCCCTCGGGTCGATCGTCTTAACTCTCCTTTAGAGCCCTCATGAAAGTCTCCCGCTCAGGATAGGGCCCCTTTCAGGCCTTGGGGACTGCGGCGGAGGGCTTCATGTCGCCTGTGCGACTGATCATTCTTCTTGTGGCGGCCGGCGCCGCGATCGCTGCTGTCTTCCTCGTGCGTTCGATGCAAGCGCCTGCGCCAGCAGTCGCCGTTGTTGCTGCGCCAGCCGAGGCGCCAAAGCCGATCGAGATTCCGACCAAACAAATCCTGGTCGCCAACAACAACATTCCCGTCGGCAAATTCGTGTCGGCTGACGACCTGCGCTGGCAGGAATGGCCCGCGAGCGCGAAAGTCGATTCCTTCGTCGAGCAGGAAAAGCAGCCGGAAGGCCTCGAGAAGATGGTCGGCGCCGTTGCGCGCTTCGAACTCGTCGCAGGCGAGCCCGTCACCTTCAACAAGCTGGTGCATCCGGGCACGGCCGGCTTCATGGCCGTGATGCTGACGCCGGGCATGCGCGCGGTTTCAGTCGAGATCGCAGCCGAGATCGCCGCGGGCGGCTTCATCCAGCCAAACGATCGCGTCGACGTCATCGTGACGCGCGATGTCGAGAAGTCGGGCGGCGGATCGAGCGGCGGCATGAACATCCGCTCCGATCTCATACTCTCCAACATTCGCGTACTCGCGATCGATGCAGCTTACGGTCCGCCGCCGACGCCTGAAGGCGCGGAAGCCGCCGTGCAATCGGGGCAGGGGCAAGTGATCATTGGTTCGCGCGCGACGCTGGAGCTGACCGAGCGCGACGCAACGCTGCTCAACACCGCCAAGAAAGCTGGCGAGATTGCGCTCACGCTGCGCTCGATCGCCGACATGCAAGCTCCGCAGGGCGCGACAAGCGCCGGACGCGTCTATCGAGATGGCGTCTCGCAGGATGCCGAAGGCGTGCGCGTCTATCGATACGGCACCGAGTCCGTCAGCTCGTCGCCGGCAGGTTGAGGTCATACATGTCAGCCAACCGTAATCTCGCACTTGCCAGCCTCGCGGCCGCCCTTGCGGCCACGTCGCCAGGCGCACTGGCCCAACCCCCTGCCAGCGAACTCAGCGGCGCGCCCGCACAGCGTGTCACTGTTCCGGACGTGACAGCGCCGACCGGCGCGACCGAGGTGCTGACGCTGACGGTCAACAAGTCCTACATGATCGAGTTCGACACCGACATCGACGACGTCATCATCGCTAACGAGAAGATCGCCAATATTGTTGCGCGCGACCGCCGACGCATCGCCGTGATGGGCGTGGCGCCGGGCGAGAGCAACATGGTGTTTCTCGACCGTTCGGGTCGCAAGGTGAAGGTGCTCGAGATCTCGGTGACCGACGGCGTCGCCGGGATGGAACAGTTGCGCACGCTGATCAAACGCCACGTCCCCGGCTCGAAGGTCCAGGTCGAGGCCGTGAACGGCCGCATCATTCTCGCGGGTTCGGTGCCGAACCTTTCTGGCGCCGACCGCGTCATGCAACTCGCGCGCACCTATGCAAAGGACGACGCCTCCGTCCTCAACATGATGGCGATCGACGGCAAGGACCAGGTCACGCTCAAGGTTCGTTTCGTCGAGATGCAGCGGTCGATCATCAAGCAGATGGGAATCAATCTGTCCGGGGCGATCGGCTTCGGAGAGCTCTCTGGCACGAGTTTCGACAACAACCTCTCGGTCTCCTCCGCGAACGGATTTCCGCTCGCCGGATCGGCCCTGGGCGGCCTCACGGCCGATCTCGGCTACAAGAACCTCGTGGGCGCAGCGCAGCAGAGCGCGATCGGCGTGAAACTCAATGCGCTGGAACGCATCGGCATTGTGCGCACGCTCGCCGAGCCGAACCTCGCGGCGATTTCGGGCGAGGCTGGAAAATTCCTCGTCGGCGGCGAATTCCCGGTTCCGGTGGCGCAGGACGAAGGCAAGATTTCGATCGAGTTCAAGCCGTTCGGCGTCGGTCTTGGCTACACGCCGGTCGTGATGTCGGAAGGCCGCATCTCGCTGCAGCTGTCGGTCGAAGTCTCGGAGCTTTCGCAACAGGGCGGCTTCCAGTCGAGCAGCATCGCCGGCGTCAATCCCAACACGGGCCAGCCGGTTATAGGTTCGACCATCACGATTCCGGCGCTCAAGGTTCGCCGCGCGGAAACGACGGTGGAAATCCCCTCAGGCGGCAGTCTCGTGATCGCCGGCCTGATCCAGGAAACGACCCGTCAGAATCTCGACGGCATCCCGGGCGTCAAGGACATTCCGGTGCTCGGCGCGCTGTTCCGGAGTCGCGATTTCCAGAATGAAGAAACCGAACTAGTCGTGATCGTGACGCCCTATTTGGTCGATCCCACCGACCCGCAGGGATTCCGCGATCCGGACCGCGGCTATGTCACAGCGACGGACGCCCGAACGGTTCTCTTCGGCAAACTCAACGACGTCTACGCTGTTCCCGGTTCGGGTGCGGCAAAGGCTCCGCCTCCCGGCGGCGCCAGCGGCTTCATCATTGACTAAGAGGGGACACGGAATGTCTTCGCGTTTCCATATCGTGCTCGCCGGCGTTTCGCTGGCCACCTTGGGCGCCTGCCAGCACTCCGATCAGGAGATTGCGTGGACCAGTGGCATGCACACGCAGATCGTCGCGGAAGAAGCCACCGCCGATCTCAAGATCGACACCATCGTGGCTGGCGAGAAGCTGGGCGACGTCGAGCGTGAGGCCGTGAAATACTTCGCCGCCAACTATCAGGGCGAAGGCCATGGCGCCGTCATCATCTCGCGTCCGAGCAACGGGCCGGACGACGTGTCCGCCATGCGCGCCGCTGCCGACGCCCGCGCTGTCATGATGGCCGAAGGCATCGCACCGAGCCAGATCGCGGAAGGCACGTATGACGGCACCGGCGCACGCACCGCCCCGCTGATCGTAAGCTATCGCACCTACAACGCCGTCGTGCCGAACTGCCCGGATATTTCGCACTGGGATTTTGCATGGACGGGAACCAACAACGCGCTGCCGTCATTCGGCTGCGCGACAGCAGTGAATCTCGCCGCCCAGATCGCCGACGCCAGCGACCTCGTCGGTCCGCAGCGAATGGATCCGGCTGACACCGGCCGCCGCGGCGTGATGTTCTCGAAATACCGCAACGGCGAGAAGACGTCGGCGGAGCGCAACACCGACGCAAGCGGCGCCATCAGCCAAGCCGTGCGATAGGGATCAGAGGGCGGGACATGACCGGTTCACGGGACAAGTTTGACGACGACAGCGATCTCGACCAGCTCGCTCACGACCTCGATCTCGACATGGACGCTCCGATCGGGGCAACGTTTGCGGCCGCTCTTCGCGGTCAGGACGAAAAGGGCTCAGTGTTCGAGGAGGCCGATTTCGGCCTTGACGACGATGGCTTCATGACGCCGCCGTCGCGCCGCGCCCCATCAGAGATGTCGGCGTCGCCCGCGTTCGCTGATGAAGCCCACGCCGAATTCGAATCGTTCGAAGACGAGTTTTCCGATGAGAGCGAGGCGTTCGATCCCCCGCCGCCCGCGCAGAACGCATCCGGCTCGCAAAGCTGGTTGCAGCCCAAGCCCGCGACGCCGTCTGCGGAAGACCTTCCGCCGCTGACGGCGATGGACGCCGAGCCAGTCGCCGAAGACGCAGCAGGGCAGGGCCTTGGCTACGACTATTCCTTTGGCCAGGCCCACACGGGCGGTGACCGTCCGATTCCGCGCATCACAGTCCATGGCTTCGTCACGCGCACGAACTCGCTGTCGCTGCTGCGCACGATCATGAACGATCGCCGCCTGAAGAACGTCACGATGGACGTCTTCGAAGGCGGTGTGCCGGCGGCGATTCAGTACTACGTCAACGAGACGACCCCGAACCTGCTCGTCATCGAAAGCTCTGGCGACCCGCGCCAGCTGCTGAGCGAGCTCGATCAGCTGGCTGAATACTGCGACGAGAACATTCGCGTTCTCGTGCTCGGCCAGACCAACGACATTCGCCTTTATCGCGAACTGATGCGCCGCGGCGTCAGCGAGTATCTCGTCGCCCCGGTTGACCCGGTGCAGATGATCCGCTCGATCGCCAACCTGTTCGCGGATCCGGAAGCTCCGTTCGCGGGCAAGACCATCGCGATCACGGGGGTCAAGGGCGGCGTGGGCGCCTCTTCGATCGCGCACAACCTCGCCTGGGCGCTGTCGGAACGCTGCAAGGTCAACGCGACGCTGGTCGATCTCGATCTCAACTTCGGCACCACAGGTCTCGACTTCAACCAGGACACGGCGGCGACCATTGCGGACGCCCTGATGTCGCCTGATCGCTTCGACGACGCCGTCATGGGCCGCCTGATCACCAAGGCGACCGATCGCTTGTCTCTATTCACTGCCCCCGCCACGCTGGATCGCACCTACAATCTTGACCCGGAAACCTATGTCCGCGTGCTCGAGCAGGTCCGCGGTTCGGTGCCATTCGTGGTGCTCGACCTGCCGCACATCTGGAGCGACTGGTTCAAGTCCACTGTGATTTCGGCGGACGAGCTGGTCGTCGTCGCGGGCCCGGATCTCGCCTCGCTTCGCAACGGCAAGAACCTGATCGACTTCCTAAAGGCCGCACGGCCCAACGACAATCCGCCCAAGCTGATCCTCAATATGGTGGGTCTGCCCAAGCGCCCGGAAATTCCGGCGAAGGATTTCGGCCAGGCTATTGGCGTGGAGCCCTCGCTGGTTCTGCCGTTCGACGCACAACTGTTCGGCACGGCCGCCAACAATGGTCAGATGATTTTCAACGTCGCACCGGACTCGAAGGTCGCGCAGGGGCTGGATCAGCTCGCCGCGCTGCTGACCGGTCGCGACGTGCAGAAAGAAAAGCCCTCGATGCTGAAGAAGCTTCTGGGCAAGTAGGAGTAGGGCATGTTCGGCAAACGCACGACGACGGGCGGACCTGCTGTCCCGCCGCCAGCGGCGGCCGAAGCACCGCGCGCTGCCGCCACCGCCCCGCCGCCACCGGCGCCAAGACCTGCCGCCGCCACGCAAAGCGCTACGTTGAGCGATCCGCCGCCCCCGCCGCCTAAATCGGCTGGCGCGCCGCCGCCGCCGAAATCCGCTGCTTCGAGCAAGGCCAATTCGAAAGTCGCGCCGCCGCCGCCCCCGAAAGAGAAGGTCGCCGCGATTGATAATCGCTCGGACGAGTATTACCGGACCAAGACCGAGGTCTTCAATGCGCTGATCGACACGATCGACCTGAGCCAGCTGGCGCAGCTCGATCAGGAATCGGCGCGCGAAGAGATCCGGGATATCGTCATCGAGATCGTGTCGATCAAGAACGTCGTCATGTCGGTCGCCGAGCAGGAAACCCTGCTGGAGGATATCTGCAACGACGTTCTCGGCTATGGCCCGCTCGAGCCGCTGCTGGCCCGCGACGACATCGCCGACATCATGGTCAACGGCGCCGGCACCACCTACATCGAGGTCGCCGGCAAGATCCAGCGCACTAACATCCGCTTCCGCGACAATGCGCAGCTGATGAATATCTGCCAAAGGATCGTGAGCCAGGTTGGCCGCCGCGTCGACGAAGCCTCGCCGATCTGCGATGCGCGCCTTGCTGATGGTTCGCGCGTCAACGTTATCGCGCCGCCGCTGGCTATTGACGGCCCGGCTCTCACCATCCGGAAGTTCAAGAAGGACAAGCTGAAGATCACGGATCTCGTGGGCTTCGGGTCGATCTCCGAACCGGGGGCCGAAATCCTGCGCATCATCGGCGCCTGCCGCTGCAACGTACTGATCTCGGGCGGTACGGGTTCGGGCAAGACGACGCTGCTCAACACGCTAACGGCGTTCATCGCTCCCGGGGAGCGCGTCATCACCTGTGAGGACGCCGCCGAACTCCAATTGCAGCAGCCGCACGTCGTGCGTCTCGAAACCCGCCCGCCAAACCTGGAAGGCCAGGGCAGGGTCTCGATGACCGACCTCGTCAAGAACTGCCTGCGGATGCGTCCTGACAGAATCATCGTTGGCGAGGTGCGCGGACCTGAAGCATTTGACCTTCTGCAGGCGATGAACACTGGCCACGACGGCTCCATGGGCACGCTGCACGCCAACACGCCGCGCGAGGGTCTCTCGCGTCTGGAATCGATGATCACAATGGGCGGTTTCACGCTACCCCAGCGCACGATCCGCGAGATGATCGTGGGCTCGATCGACGTCGTGATCCAGGCCTCGCGCCTGCGCGACGGTTCGCGCAAGATCGTCTCGATCACCGAGGTCATGGGTCTCGAAGGCGACGTGATCGTGACGCAGGACGTTATGCGCTACGAGATCACCGGCGAAGACAAGGACGGCAAGCTGATCGGCACGCATAGCGGCACCGGCATCGGCCGTCCGCGCTTCTGGGAGCGCGCCAAATACTTCAACATGGAGGGCGACCTCGGCCGCGCCCTTGATGCGCTGGAAGAGGGTGGACGCCAATGACCCCCGAACTGATGACCTATGCGATCGCGGGTCTGGCCTTCGTCGCAATCACCGGCCTTGGAATGGTCTTCGCGGGGAGTGCGGACCGCGGAAAGCAGTCGAAGCGCCTGAAAGCCATCAGCGACGGCGCGACGCGCCGCGGGGGCGCCGCCGACGCCGCCAGCGCCGCGCGCCGCAAGCAAATGGACGCCACTACCAAGGCCTTGCGCGATCGAGAGGAAGCCACCCGCAAGAAAAGGGTCGGCAAGTCGATCGAGGACAGGATCAAGCAGTCGGGCATGAAGATCACGGTTCCCGTGTTCTGGATGGCGTCAGTCGTTTCAGGCGTCGTCACCTTCATCGGGCTTTTCATCTTCGCAGGCTTCAACAAGGACATGATGCTGCTGGCGGGCGCCGGCATTGCGTTCGCGGCCGCCTTCGGTCTGCCGCGCTGGTTCCTGGGCTTCAAGATCGCCGGCCGCCAGAAGAAATTCATCAGCCAGTTCGCCGACGCGATCGACGTCATCGTCCGCGGCGTGAAATCCGGCCTGCCGCTGCACGAATGCCTGAAGATGATCGCGCGCGAGAGCCCGCAACCGCTGGCAGGCGAATTCCAGGTCGTGTGCGACGCGATCGCGATGGGCGTCGATGTACCACAGGCGCTGGACCGCATGTATCAGCGCACACCGATCCAGGAGGTGAACTTCTTCAACATCGTGCTGAACATCCAGCAGAAAGCGGGCGGCAACCTCTCCGAAGCGCTGGGCAACCTCTCGAGCGTGCTGCGTTCACGCAAGCTGTTGCGCGAGAAGATCAAGGCGTTGTCCTCGGAAGCCAAGGCCTCGGCGATGATCATCGGCTCGCTGCCGGTCATCGTGATGCTGCTCGTCTACCTGACGACGCCCAGCTACATGCTGACCCTCTTCACCACCGACCTCGGCCACCTGCTTCTTCTCATTGCGGCCGGCCTCATGGCGACTGGCATCTATGTCATGCGCTCCATGATAAACTTCGCCATCTAGGAAGGGAACCGCGCCATGGAGATGGATTGGGTCTCATTCCTCACTGATCCCGTTACGCTGGCTTCCGGATTTGCTGCGATCGCCACCTTCGCGACCGTGATGACCATCGCGGCTCCCGCGTTCAGCAGCGACAAGCTGGCGACGCGTCTCAAGGCCGTGTCCAACCGCCGCGAGGAACTGCGCAAGAAGAGCCGCGCGGCGCTCGAGGGCGACGCCAAGAAGTCCATCCGCGTCAAAGATACGAGCGCGGTGAAGAAGGTCGTCGACAAGCTCGATCTTGCGAAGATGCTGGAGGACCCTGGCGTCCTCAAGAAGTTGACGCAGGCCGGCCTGCGCGGTCCAAGGCCGATCTCGATCTTCTATTTCGCCCGTTTCGCCATGCCCATCGTTCTCGGCATTGCGGCGTTCATCTACATCTGGTTCATCAACGATCACGGCCTGCAGATGCAGATGAAGCTGGGCGTGATCGTGGGCGGCTTCGCGGTGGGCTTCTACCTGCCCAACGTGTACCTCGAAAACCTGATCACGAAGCGCCGCGCCTCGATCATGCGCGCTTTCCCTGACTCGCTGGACATGATGCTGATCTGCGTCGAGTCGGGCATGTCGATCGAAGGGGCCTTTGCACGGGTCGGCGAGGAGATCGGCACGGCTTCAGTTGAACTGGCCGAGGAACTCGCGCTGACCACCGCTGAACTCTCTTACCTCTCGGATCGCCGCACGGCCTATTACAACCTTGCCGAGCGCACGAATCACCCGGGCGTCAAAGGCGTCGCAATGGCGCTCGTCCAGGCGGAAAAATACGGCACGCCGATGGGCGCGGCCCTGCGTGTCATGGCTAAGGAAAACCGCGAGATGCGGATCACAGATGCCGAAAAAAAGGCCGCGGCGCTGCCGGCCAAGCTGACCGTGCCGATGATCATCTTCTTCCTGCCGGTGCTCTTCCTCGTCATTCTCGGGCCGGCCTTCATCAAGATCGACGCGATGGGCATCGGCAAACCGAAGGGTACGACCACGCAGACAAGCAAGTAAGGCGCTCCCGCGCTGCGATGCGAACAATAAAGCCCGCGGCGCAAACCGCGGGCTTTGCATGTCTGGAGGTCGCTTCTTGCTGTCTACTTCTTCGGCTTGTAGGCGATCAGGACGTTTCCGGGTGTTTCGCCGAACGCGGTGTAACCCGAGCTGACGAACACCATGCCGGCGCCGACTGAGACGCCGTGCGCGTCAATCGAACCGCCCTTGCCCTCGATCGGATTGATCGTCTTGACCGGTCCCACCGTGTCGATCTTGTTCAGCAACTGTCCGGTCTTGCCATCCAGCACGAAAAGCTCACCGCCAAGCGTGCCGCTCACGACCGCGCCATCAACGACAAGCGGAGCTGAAGAGAAGCCGTAACGGGTGTCGCAATTGGTCACGAGCTTGCCGCGGTCGCCGCCG
>Ga0116178_10003936_pt1 | contig 11054 bp, 7 predicted proteins | sample AD_STIC12_MetaG_FD_89880 | JGI IMG/M metagenome (GOLD analysis project Ga0116178, IMG submission 89880) | Active sludge microbial communities of municipal wastewater-treating anaerobic digesters from USA - AD_STIC12_MetaG | ecosystem: Engineered > Bioreactor > Anaerobic > Digestate | place: USA... | reverse complement strand
TTCTGTTCTTGCCCCTTGCTCGCCGGTTCCACCGCCAGCCCGAACATCGGCCTGGGGAATGCCATCGGCGCGAGGTGGATGTGGTCCTCGTCGTGCGAGTCATGCAGGACCGCATCGAAATGCAACTCGTCGATCTTGGCCACCGCGGCGATGTCGCCGGGGATGGCTTGCGCGACTTCCACGTGGTCCTTGCCCTTGAGCTTGAACAGGTGGGCGACCTTGAAGGCTTTCTTGCCGTCGTCGACGAACAACTGCGTGTCCTTGCGCACCGTGCCCTGGTAGACGCGGAAGATGCCGAGCTTGCCGACGAAGGGATCGTTGATGATCTTGAACACGTCGGCGATCACATGCGCCTGCGGGTCGGGCGTGGCCTCGATCGGCTGCGCCTCGTCGCCCGAGCCCTTCATGAAGGGCGGCGGATTGGCTTCGCCCGGATGCGGGAACAGGCGTTCGGCGACATCCAGCAGTTCGCGCACGCCGGCGCCGCTGCGCGCGGACACGAAGCACACCGGCACCAGGTGGCCCTCGCGCAGGCACTGCTCGAAGGCGTCGTGCAGCTCCTGCCCGGACAACCCGCCTTCGCCGAGATCAAGGTAGTGGTCCATGACCGTCTCGTTGACCTCGACCACCTGGTCGATGATCCGGCGGTGCCAGTCGGCGACTGGGCCGAGGTTGCTGGTGCCGGTGGATTGCCAGAAACAGTCGACGACCGACTTTCCGCCCTCGTTGGGCAGGTTGAGCGGCAGCACTTCGCTGCCGAAGGTTTCGCGCAGGCTGTCGAGCAATGCGCCGAGTTTCGCGCCCGGATGATCGATCTTGTTGACGACGATCACCCGGCAGAGACCGCGCGCCTTGGCGTGCGCCATCATCCGCTGGGTGCCGTAGCTGATGCCGGTGTCGGCATCCACCACCACCGCCACCGTTTCCACCGCCGCCAGTGCGGACAAGGTCGGGCCGCGGAAATCGGGATAGCCGGGGGTGTCGATCAGGTTGACGTGGATGGGCGGTTGCCCGTGCGGCGCGTGGTCGATGCTGGCGATCGCGGCGTCGATGGAATGGCTGCGCTCGCGTTCGATCGGGTCGAAGTCGGACACCGTGCTGCCGCGTTCGATACTGCCTGCCGTCTGGATGGCGCCGCCGGCATGCAGCAGGGCTTCGAACAGGGTGGTCTTGCCGGCGCCGGGGTGGCCTGCCAAGGCCACGTTGCGGATCTGCTGTGTGCTGTAGGACATGAGCCCGTTCCTCCTTCGCGTGCGAATGGACGTGGCGTCATGGCTGTCCGCGCTTTGCGCCGGAGCAGTGCGCTCGGCGGGCGGTCATGGCGGAATGGAACATTAGCGCGGAATCCAGCGGCAATGTCGTGCGCTGCAACATGCCGGCGGGGCGACGCTGCGGTCGTGCTAGCCCACGCGCAGCCGCAGTGCATGCAGCCGTTCGTAATGCGGCCTGCAGGCATCGGCGACGGCCTGCGCGGCCTCGCTCAACTCGATGCTGCGCGGCTCCGGCGCCTCGAAACCGGTCGATTGCCAGACATGCGCATACCAGTGCGGTGCCCAGACGCCATCGCTGGCGCGAGGCCCCTTCGGCCAGCGCAGCATGCGCTCGCTGAAGTCGATGCCCAGCCAGCCGCAGAGCGCGCGCAGGTGCGCTTCCGGTGCACGCAGGAAATCGCCGGAATCGATGATCGGGGGCGCTTCGCCATTCGCGGACAATTCGTCGTACAGCTCGACTTGCTGACGCAGGCCGATGTCGTCCGGCGCGATCTCCGCGCGCGACTTCACGTAGGAGGCGACCACCTCGCGCGGGTCGCGGATCAGCAGCACGTTGCGCAGCCCGCCAATCCAGCCGTGGTCGATGTGCGGGAGCAGGTGGTGGGTCATGTGCTTCTGGTACCAGACCGGCGCATCGCCGGGCGCCGGGCCCAGCAGGGCATCGACGACCCTGCGCCAGTCGGTCTGGCCATCGGCGATGACCTCGTCGCGGCCCGGATGGTCCAGCCCGGTATGCGCCAGGTAGTGCGCGTACAGCGGTTCGTCGCTGACCGAGCAGTCCTCGCGGTTCTCCCACGCACGCATCATCGCGGTGGAGATGTTGCGCGGCCCGGACCACATCGCCACCCGCAGCGGCGTGCTCATGCGGTTGCACCCGCCAGCGCCTTGCGTGCGGCGATGTCGCGCGCCAGCCAGTCGCGGTACAGGCCTTGCAGCCGCTCCACCATCGGCCCGCGCCCGGCGCTGATCGCGCGGCCATCGATGCTGCGCACCGGCACCACGCCGGCGAAGGTGCCGGTGACGAAGGCTTCGTCGGCACCATAGGCCTCGGTCAGGCTGAAATTCTTCTGGAACACCGGGATGCCGGCCTCGCGGCACATCGCGATGACGTTGGCGCGGGTGATCCCGCCCAGGCAGTAGTCGCCGGTCGAGGTCCAGACCTCGCCCTTGCGGACGATGAAGAAGTGGGTGGAGTTGCAGGTGGCCACGAAGCCGTGCGGATCCAGCATCAGGCCCTCGTCCGCGCCGGCGGTGTAGGCCTGGATGCAGGCGGTGATGCAGTTGAGCTTGCTGTGCGAGTTCAGCTTGGGATCCTGCACGTCGGGGAACCCACGGCGGACGTGCACGGTGAACAGGGTGATGCCATGTGCCGCGTGTTCCGGCGAAGCGGCCTTGTATTCGGGAATGATCACGATGGTGGCCGGCCCCACGTTAACGCGCGGGTCCTGGTAGGGCGTGCGCTTGACCCCACGGGTCACCATCAGGCGGATGTGCACGCCGCTGCCGGTGGTCATTCCATTCGCTGCCAGCGTGTCACGGATCGCCGCTTCCAGCGCGGCGCGATCCATGCCGATGTCGAGCATGATCGCCTTGGCCCCGTCGTACAGGCGGTCGAAATGGGCATCGAGGAAAGCCGGCTGGCCATCGACCACGCGCAGGCCCTCCCACACGCCATCGCCCAGCACGAAACCGCTGTCGAATACCGACACGAACGCGTGGTCGCGATGGTGCAGCGCGCCGTTGATCCAGATGCGGACATCTGCGTTGCGCGGGTCGTCTGTCGCGTGCTGGGTGCCCTGGGTCATCGCACTGCGCATCCTGGAGTGTGTGCGGTGGATGGTAGCGCCCGGCCCGGCAAGCTGTCGGCGCGCTAAACGGGTTCGGCTGCGGAGTGCGGATTCAGCTTCGCGTCAATCCCCACGCCGCACTGTTCGCCTCGCGCCGGACCCATCCTCTTCCACCGGCGACGGGGAACCACCATGAAGCGCCTTTCCTCCGCCCTGCTGGCCGTGGGCCTGATCGCCGCCAGCACCACTGCATTCGCCCAGTCCGGCTACGACAACCGCTACGGCAACGACCGCTACGCATCGCAGGGCGATGCCTATTACGACTACGCCCGCGTCGTGCGCGTCGACCCGGTGCTGGATGGCGACGATCGTGGCTACGACAACAACCGCACCTCCGGGTACTACGGCAGCGGTGGCCAGCGTTGCTACGAAACGACCACCGCCGGTCGCTATGAGCGCGACGGTTACTCCAGCGGCAGTTACCGCAATGACGGCTATTACAACGGACGCGATGGCTACGGTTACGGCACCCAGGGTGGCCGCAATGTCGCCACCATCGTCGGCGGCATTGCCGGCGCCGTGCTGGGCAGCAAGGTCGGTGGCGGCACCGGCACCTATGCGGCGACCGCGATCGGATCCATGGTCGGCGGTATGGCCGGCCGGCAGATCTACGACCAGACCCAGCAGGACCGCTATGTCCGCCCCGCCAGCGTCCGCGTCTGCGATCCGGAACCGGTGCGCAGCAACGGCTACGGCAGCTACAACGACGGTTACGACAGCTACCGCACCGGTAATGCCAATGCCTACGACGTCACCTACGAATACAACGGACGCCGCTACACCCGGCGCATGGATTACCACCCCGGCGAACGCGTCCGCGTCCGCGTGGATGTCTCGCCGCAGTAAGTGATCGATGGAGTGAATGAAACGAAGGGGCCGCGAGGCCCCTTCGTCGTTCCGGCAGGATCAATCGAGGCTGCGAACTACTCCGGCCAGTCCAGCATCCCGGTCACCACCGCCACCGCGCGCCCACCCGACCAGACATCGCCCTCGGCATCGATGCTGAGTTCAATGATGGCGTCATGGCCGACTTCGCGACCCTGGCTGACGCGGTAGAAGCCGCCCGGTTGGTCGGGCAATGCATCGCGTTCCGCGAGCCAGGCGGCCAAGGTCGCGTTGGCCGCGCCGGAGGCCGCGTCCTCGAACTGCGCGGGCGCACCGACGAAGGCGCGCACGGCGAAGTGATAGACCGGGTCATCGCTGCGCGCATAGACGAACAGGCCCATGCTCTCAGTGGCGTTGGCCAGTGCGATGATCGCGTCCCAGTTCGGCGTGGCACTGCGCAAGGCGGTTTCGCTGGCCAGTTCGGCCAACCACCAGCGGCGTCCGCCATCCATCAGCACCGGCGGCAGCGCGCCCAGGTCCAGTCCGGCCAGCGCAGCGCGCAAGCGTGGATCGTCCGGCGTGGCGATCTCCTGCACTCGCGCACGCGGCGTGCGCACGGCGATGGTGCGTTCGGCGCCCTCGCCGTTGACTTTCAGCGGCAACTTGCCGGCGATCCCGTCCTGGACCACGAAGCCCTCGCGCGGTGCGATCAATCCCGCATCCAGCAGCGCATGCGCGGTGCCGACGCTGGGATGGCCGGCGAACGGCACTTCGCGGCGCGGGCTGAAGATGCGGATGCGGTGGGTGGCATCGTCGGACACGGCGGGAAACACGAAGGTGGTCTCCGGCAGCCGCGTCCATTTGGCGATCGCCTGCATCGCGGCATCGTCCAGGCCCTCGGCATCCAGCACCACCGCCAGCGGATTGCCGGCACCGGGGCGCGAGGCGAACACATCGAGTTGCACGTAGCGACGGGGCATGGCGCTCAGCTTGGGCAAGGGCCGCGCAGCTTACCAATCCAGGGTGCCGGCGATGACCTGCTGCACCTGGCCGCCGATCCAGACTTGGCCGTCGTCGTCCACGCGGACATGCACGCGACCGTCGCGGCCGAGTTCGCGGCCCTGGCTGGCGATGTAGCGGCCATCAACGCCGGGCAGCCAGCCCTGCGCATGCAACAGCGCGCCCACCAAGGCGTTGGCGCTGCCGGTCACCGGGTCTTCCGGCACGTTGACCGCGTCGCCGGGGCAGAAGGCCCGCACCACCACGTCGTGGTCGGCCTCGGGTTCCAGCGCGAACATCGCCACGCCGGTGGTGGCGGTCGCATTGGTCCACGCGGCGATGGCGCTGAAGTCCGGCTTCAGCCCGCGCAATGCCTTGGCCGATGCGGCTTCGACCATCCACCACGACGGCCCGTTGTTCCACAGCGCGGCCGCCTGCCCGGGAACGGCGATCGCGTCCAGGCCAGCCAACGGCGCGTGGTCCTGCAGATGCTTCGCACGCGGGCTGCGCACGGCGACGCGCGGGTTTGCGTGGTCGCCGCTGATCTCGACCGGCAGCAGGCCAGCCTCGCATTGCTGGATCAACTGGCCATCGCGTGGGATAGCCAAGCCGTGCACCACCGCGGTCCATGCCGCGCCCACGCTGGGGTGGCCGGCGAAGGGCAATTCGCTGCCCGGGGTGAAGATGCGTATCCGGTAATCGGCGCCGGGATCGGGCGGCAGGAAGAAAATCGTCTCCGACAGGTTCAGCCAGGCGGCCAGCGCCTGCATCGTGGCGGTGTCCATGGGGCCGGCATCGAACACCACGCCCAGCGGATTGCCGGTGCCGGCACGAGCGGCGAAGACATCGAGTTGCAGATAACGATGCGGCATGGCGGACGCGGCTCATGGGCGGGGGAGGCCGGCTAGAATGCACCACGCCAACGCCCACACACATCCCCAAGGCCCATGTCCATTCCCCCCGCGTCCCACGATCACTGGCTGGTGCTGAAGTTCGGTGGCACGTCGGTGTCGAAACGCGAGCGTTGGGACACCATCGGGCGGTTGGCTTCGGAGCGCGCCGCGAACGAACACGCACGGGTGCTGGTGGTGGTGTCGGCGCTGTCCGGCGTCACCAATGAGCTGACCGCGATCGCGAATGGCGACGATGTCGCCGGCCGCGTGGCCGCGTTGATCGAACGCCATCGCGCGTTCTGCGCGGACGAACTCGGCATCGATGCCGATGCCGCCATCGGCGAACGCCTGCGCGCGCTGGACGCCTTGCGCGACGATCCGCGCGCGGCGACGCGCACGCTGGACTGGCAGGCCGAGGTGCTGGGGCAGGGCGAATTGCTCTCGTCCACGCTGGGCGCGGCCTACCTGCGCGCGCAGGGCCTGGATTTCGGCTGGTGCGATGCGCGCGAATGGCTGGACGCGCTGCCGCCGCAGCCCAACCAGACCGACTGGTCGCAGCGCCTGTCGGTGAACTGCCAATGGCAGGCCGATGCCGGCTGGCGCGAACGCTTCACGGCACAGCCCGCGCGGTTGCTGCTGACCCAGGGCTTCATCTCGCGCCACCAGGATGGCGGTACCGCGATTCTCGGGCGTGGCGGCTCGGATACCTCCGCGTCGTATTTCGGTGCCTTGCTCGGCGCGCGCCGGGTGGAGATCTGGACCGACGTGCCCGGCATGTTCAGCGCCAACCCGCGCGAGGTGCCGGATGCGCGGCTGCTGACCCGCCTCGACTATTACGAGGCACAGGAAATCGCCACCACCGGCGCCAAGGTGCTGCATCCGCGTTCGATCAAGCCCTGCCGCGACGGCAATGTGCCGCTGTGCATCCTCGATACCGGCCGCCCGCACCTGCCGGGCACGCGCATCGATGGCGATGCGGCAGCGGTCTCGGGCGTCAAGGCGATCAGCCGGCGCAACGGCATCGTGCTGGTGTCGATGGAAGGCATCGGCATGTGGCAGCAGGTCGGCTTTCTCGCCGACGTGTTCGGCCTGTTCAAGAAGCACGGCCTGTCGGTCGACCTGATCGGTTCCGCCGAGACCAACGTCACCGTGTCGCTGGATCCGTCCGAGAACCTGGTGAGCACCGACGTGCTCTCGGCGTTGTCGGCCGACCTGGCCAAGGTCTGCAGGGTCAAGATCATCGTGCCCTGCGCGGCGATCACCCTGGTCGGCCGCGGCATGCGCTCGCTGCTGCACAAGCTCTCCGAAGTGTGGGCGATGTTCGGGCGCGAGCGCGTGCACCTGATCTCGCAATCGTCGAATGATTTGAACCTGACCTTCGTGGTCGATGAGGCCGCCGCCGACGGCATGTTGCCGAAGCTGCACGCCGCGCTGATCGACAGCGGCGCGATGCCGGTCTACGAGACCGAGGTGTTCGGCCCGCGCTGGCGCGAGATCAACGGTGCGATCCGGCCGCGCCCCACGCCGTGGTGGCATGCACCACGCGAGCGCCAACGCCTGCTGGAGCTGGCCGAAAGCGGAACGCCGCGCTACGTCTATCACCTGCCGACGGTGCGCGAACGCGCGCGCCAGCTGAAGGCGATCGCCGCGGTCGACCATCGCTTCTATGCGATCAAGGCGAACTCGAATCCGTCGATCCTGCGCACGCTGGCGGAGGAAGGGTTCGGCCTGGAATGCGTGTCGCTGGGCGAGTTGCAGCGTGTGTTCGAGTCGGTGCCCGGCTTTGATCCCAAGCGCGTGCTGTTCACCCCCAACTTCGCGCCGGTCAGCGAATATGAAGCCGCGTTCGCAATGGGCGTGAATGTCACCGTCGACAACGTCGAGCTGCTGCGCCAATGGCCGGCGATCTTCCGCGGCCGCACCGTGTGGCTGCGCATCGACCTGGGCCACGGCGACGGCCATCACGCCAAGGTCAATACCGGCGGCAAGGAAGCGAAGTTCGGCCTGTCCGCCCAGCGCGTCGAGGAATTCATGGACGCGGCGCGCGACCTGGGCATGCGCATCACCGGCCTGCATGCGCACCTGGGTAGCGGCATCGAAACCACCGCGCACTGGAAGCTGGTGGTCGATGAGCTGGCCGGCTTCGCGCGGCGCATCGGCACGGTGGAAGTGCTCGACATCGGTGGCGGCCTGCCGATCGCCTACAGCGCCGACGACGAACCCTTTGACCTCGACGCCTGGGCGGAAGGGCTCGCGCAGATCAAGGCCGTGCATCCCGCGTTCCGCCTCGCGATCGAGCCAGGCCGCTTCCTGGTCGCGGAATCCGGCGTGCTGCTGACGCGTGCGACCCAGGTGGTCGAGAAGGACGGCGTGCATCGCGTGGGCCTGGATGCCGGCATGAACGCGCTGATCCGCCCGGCGCTGTACGACGCCTGGCACGACATCGTGAACCTGTCGCGGCTGGACCATGACTTCGACACAGACTTCGACGTGGTCGGGCCGATCTGCGAATCCAGCGACATCTTCGGCAACCGGGTGAAGCTGCCCGCCGACACCGCGCCGGGCGACGCCATGGTGATCGCCGATGCCGGCGCCTATGGTTTCAGCATGGCCAATACCTACAACCTGCGCGCGCTGCCCGCAGAGGACCTGCTTGATGAAGGTGCGCCTGAATGAGTGACTGGGTGTTCGATCGCGACACGATCCGCGCGTTCCGCTTCGTGCGATGCGGCTTCGATGCCGCCACCGGCATCGCGCGGCTTGTCTATGCCTTCGACGACGGCCCGGAGCTGGTCGAGACGGTGACGTTGCCGGGTGCGCCGTTCGCACTGGACGATGCGCGCGGTGCTGCTGCAGAGCGTGCGTTGCAGCTGCTGCACCTGATCGCCGGCGTGAGCTACTACAAGGCCGCGGTGCCCGGCGAGATGCGCATCGAGGGCTACGACATCGATGCCGCCACCGCAGCCTTGCTGGAAACGGTGTACCTCAACGGACTGGGCGAGTTCGCGTATCGCAATGGCCTGGACCTGCGCGGACGGATCCGCTTCCCGCATGCCGGCGGGGCCATGGTGCCTGCGACGACGCTCGGCCTGCGCAGTCACGCGCTGGTCGCGATCGGTGGCGGCAAGGATTCGCTGGTCAGCATCGAGGCGCTGCGCGCCGAGGGCGTGGCGCAGACGGTCACGTGGATCGGCGGCTCGCAGCTGATCGCGGCCTGCGCCGCGCACACCGGACTGCCGACGCTCAACATCGGCCGGCAGTTGGCGCCGCAATTGTTCGACCTCAACCGGCTGGGCGCCTGGAACGGACACATCCCGGTGACCGCGGTGAACTCCGCGATCATGGCCTTCGCCGCGGTCGTGCTGGGCGTGGACCAGGTGGTGTTCTCCAACGAACGCTCGGCCAGCTACGGCTCGATCATCCCGGGCACCGGCGAGGTCAACCACCAGTGGTCGAAGGGGTGGGCGTTCGAATCCGCCTTCGGCGCGCACCTGCAATCGCATGTCGCCGCCGACCTGCAGTACTACTCGCTGCTGCGTCCGCTCAGTGAGCTCGCGGTCGCGCGCCAGTTCGCGAAGACGGATCGTTACGACGCGCATTTCTCCAGCTGCAATCGCAACTTCCACATCCTCGGGGAACGGCCGACCAGCCGCTGGTGCGGAGTCTGCCCGAAGTGTCATTTCGTGTTCCTGGCGCTGGCGCCGTTCGTGCCGAAGGTGCGACTGGTCGGCATCGTCGGACGCAACCTGCTGGATGATCCGGCGCAGACCGCCGGCTTCGATGCGTTGCTGGAATACCAGGACCACAAGCCGTTCGAATGCGTGGGCGAGGGCCGTGAATCGCGCGCGGCGATGGCCGCGCTTGCGCAGCGCCCGGAATGGCGCGAGGACGCGCTGGTCGCCCGCTTCGCCCGCGAGATCGCGCCGCAGTTGCAGGCGGAAGACCTGCGCATCGAGCCATTGCTCGAGTTGGACGAGGAACAGCGCATCCCGGCTGCGCTCTGGGATCGGCTGCGTCTGCGTTTCGCTGACTGATTCCCGATGAAGATCGCCGACCTCGCCGGCCAGCGTGTCGCCCTGTGGGGTTGGGGGCGCGAGGGTCGCGCGGCCTACACCGCATTGCGCGCGCGCTTGCCCGAGCAGGCGCTGACGCTGTTCTGCAGCGAGGCCGAAGCCGCCGATGCCGCGGCGTCGCATGATCCGTTGCTGGTGATCGAGCATGCCGCGACCGGCGAACGCCTTGGTGCGTTCGACGTGGTGGTGAAGTCGCCCGGGATCAGTCCGAACAAGCCCGAAGCGCTGGAAGCGGCATCGCGTGGCACCCGCTTCATCGGCGGCACCGCGCTGTGGTTCGGCGAGCGCGCCGACGCCGCCGGCGATGTCGCCAACGCGATTTGCATCACCGGTACCAAGGGCAAGAGCACCACCTCGTCATTGCTGGCGCACCTGTTGCGCGCGTCGGGCCTGCGCACCGCGCTGGCCGGGAATATCGGCCTGCCGTTGCTGGAACTCCTGGATGAAGATGCCGACGCGTGGGCAATCGAGTTGTCCAGCTACCAGACCCGGGACGTGGCCGCCTCCGGCGCGCGCCCGCGCATCGCCATCGTCACCAACCTGCATCCCGAACACCTGGACTGGCACGGCAGCGAGACGCGCTACGTCGAAGACAAGCTGGCGCTGGTGACCGAGGCGCATCCGCACATCGCCGTGCTCAATGCCGCCGATCCGCGCTTGGCTGCGCTGGTGCTGCCCGGCAGCGAGATCCGCTGGTACGGCGATACGCGCGGTTGGCACCTGCGGGGCGACGCGCTGTATCGCGGCGACGCATTCGTGATGCAGACCGAGTCCATGCCGCTGCCGGGCTGGCACAACCGCAGCAACCTGTGCGCCGTGCTCACCGCGCTGGACGCGTTCGGGCTGGATGCCGCCGCTCTGGCGCCGCATGCGGCCACGTTCCAGCCCTTGCCCAACCGGCTGCAACCCATCGGCACGCGCGACGGCATCCGCTATGTCAACGATTCCATCAGCACCACGCCGATGGCCACGCTGGCGGCGCTGTCGCTGTATCGCGATCGCCCGGTTGCCTTGCTGGTGGGAGGGCATGACCGTGGCCTGCCATGGGACGACTTTGCCGATGCGATGCACGCGCAGGCGCCGCGCGCGATCGTGACCATGGGGCAGAACGGCCCGCGCATTCGCGCGTTGCTGGAGCCGGTGGCG
>Ga0116178_10003933_pt1 | contig 11058 bp, 10 predicted proteins | sample AD_STIC12_MetaG_FD_89880 | JGI IMG/M metagenome (GOLD analysis project Ga0116178, IMG submission 89880) | Active sludge microbial communities of municipal wastewater-treating anaerobic digesters from USA - AD_STIC12_MetaG | ecosystem: Engineered > Bioreactor > Anaerobic > Digestate | place: USA... | reverse complement strand
TCATGGTGGTAACGCTCGATACGCTCGACCTCGTTGCGCGAACCGAACACCAACCCCACCCGCTGGTGCAGCGCCGAGGGCTGCACGCCCAGCATCGGCTGGCGGCCGGTGCTGGCCCGCCCACCCGCTTGCTCCATGATCATGCCAATGGGGTTGGCTTCGTACAGCAGGCGCAGGCGGCCTGGCTTGGACGTGTCCTTGGTGTCGCGTGGGTACAGGAACACGCCGCCGCGCATCAGGATGCGGTGCGCCTCGGCCACCATGCTGGCAATCCAGCGCATGTTGAAGTCCTTGGCGCGGGGCCCAGGTTTGCCGGCAAGGCATTCATCCACATAGCGCTTGACCGGTGCTTCCCAAAAGCGGGCGTTGGACGCATTGATGGCGAACTCATGCGTGTCCACAGGGATTTGAATATCCGGGTGTGTCAGCATGAACTGGCCCAGGTTGGGGTCCAGCGTGAAGCCGGCGACGCCGTTGCCCACGGTGAGCACCAGCATGGTGGTAGGGCCATATAGCGCATAGCCCGCTGCCAGCTGCTGGGTACCCGGCTGGAAGAAGTCGGCCGCGACGACATCACGACCGCTGTCAATCACGTCCTGCGGCGCGCGTAGCACGCTGAAAATGCTGCCCACAGTCACATTCACGTCGATGTTGCTGGAGCCGTCCAGCGGGTCAAACACCAGCATGTATTTGCCGCGCTGCAGGGTTTCAGGAATCTGGTACGGCTCGTCCATTTCTTCGGAAGCCATGCCGGCCAGATGGCCGCCCCACTCCGTCATCTGCGTGAAATACTCGTTGCTGATGACGTCCATCTTCTTCTGCACTTCGCCTTGCACATTGACGCTGGTGGCCACCTCGGCGGTGGTGTGCCCCAGCACACTTCCCAGCTCGCCAAACGCGACCGAACGCGCAATGGCTTTGCAGGCCAGCGCCACATCAAGCAGCAAGGCATTGAAATCGCCACTGGCTGACGGAAAGCGGCGACGCTGTTCGATCAGGTATTGGGTCAGGGTAAAACGGCGGCGAGTCGTCATGGCGGGCTTTCAGGAGATAAAGAATGGGGTTGCGTCGTCTCAAAGCGCGGCGTTGCTGCGCAAGGCGTTCATCACAGTACGGTAGCCGCCATCGGCATCGGGCGCGCCAAACACGGCACTACCGGCCACGCAGGTGTCCGCCCCGGCTTGCACGATCTCGCGGATGTTGTCGACCTTGACGCCTCCATCCACTTGCAGCCAGATGGGCTGCCCGCCTGCCGCCTGGTGTGCGGTGATGCGCTCGCGCACGGCGCGCAGCTTACCCAGCGTGGAGGGAATGAACTTTTGCCCGCCAAAGCCGGGGTTCACGCTCATCAGCAAAATCATGTCCAGTTTGTCCATCACATGGTCCAGCCAGTCCAACGGGGTGGCCGGGTTGAGCACCAGGCCCGCCCTGCAACCGTGTTCCTTGATGAGTTGCAGTGTGCGGTCCACATGGCGCGATGCCTCGGGGTGAAAGGTGATGATGTTGGCACCCGCTTTGGCAAACAGCGGAATCAGCGTGTCCACCGGCTCCACCATCAGATGCACGTCGATGGGGATGGTGACGTGCGGGCGAATAGCCTCGCACACCAACGGGCCAATGGTGAGGTTGGGCACATAGTGGTTGTCCATCACATCGAAGTGCACCAGGTCCGCTCCCGCCGTTTGAATAGCCCTGACCTCCTCGCCCAGACGGGCAAAATCGGCCGACAGAATGCTGGGGGCCAGGCGCAAAACGGGTGGTTGCGCCGCAGAATTAGAGGTGGTTGACGTCATGTTCAGGCTTTCACAAGGTTGTATTTCTCAGCATGCCAGCGGCGCAACTGGGCGAGGTTGACCTGGCTCAAATCGGGCACAACCCGTAGTGCGGCAGCAAAGTTGTGGTGCACGGTGTACGTGGTGGGCGTGATGATGGTGGCCAACCCGGCTGCGGTGGCCGCGCGCAGCCCGTTGCTGGAGTCCTCCAGCGCCAGGCACGCATTGGGCTTGAGATGGAGCGCAGCAAGCATCTGCAGATACACCTGCGGATGCGGCTTTTTGAGGGGGGCGGTCGACGCGTCGCCAATGGCAGTAAAGTTCAAACGCCAGTCGGGCCCAATGGCTCTGCGCATCAGTGCGGCAATGTTCACTGGCGAGGTGGTCGTGGCAATAGCCAGTTGCAGGCCCTGGGTCAGTGCCTCGTCCATCAGCTTGAGTACGCCGGGGCGCAGACTCACGGCGCCGCCATTCACTGCCGCTTCATACGCTGCTGTTTTGAGTTCGTGCAGCCGGTCCACCGTGTCGCCCAGCGCCATGGCGTCCACTTCCAGCATGTCGGGATTACGGCTTTTCCAATAGTGGAGGATGCGCTCTTTGCCGCCTGAAATATCTAGAAGCCCGGTGTACAGCGCTTCGTCCCACACCCAGTCCATGCCCATCTCGGCGAACGCGTGGTTAAACGCGGCCAGATGGGCGCTCTCGGTGTCGGCCAGGGTGCCGTCGACATCGAAAATCAGGGCTTGCAGGGCGGTTGCAGACATGGAAAAAGGGCTTCATATCAGTGAGGAATGATTTACTTTAATCGGCTTAACTCATAAACTCCAATCACGTTTTATTGAAAACTCATCAGACAAATCTGATGAACAGGAGGATTCTCATGCGCCCCTACACCCTGAAGCAAATCCAGACCTTTCTGGAAGTGGCACGCCAGCGATCGGTTTCCAAAGCGGCCGAGCGGCTGTTTGTGACCCAGCCTGCGGTGTCCATGCAAATCCGCCAGTTGGAGGACGCGTTTGGCGTACCGCTGATAGAGCCGGTGGGCCGCAACATCGGTCTCACCCACGCGGGCGAGGCGTTCCAGACCTATGCCATTGCCGCCATGGGCCAGCTAAAGGACCTGGAAGCCCTGATGGCCGAGCATGTAGGGCTGCAAAAAGGCCGCATTGACCTGGCCGTAGTCAGTACCGCCAAATACTTCATCCCCATGCTGCTGGTGCGTTTTGGCAAGCTGTTCAAGGGCATTGACATCCAGCTCAAAATCGACAACCGCGAGAACATCCTGGGCCTGCTGGCCCGCAACGAAGCCGATCTGGTGGTGATGGGTCGCGCCCCCGCCAACCTGGACTGTGAGGCGATACCCTTCGCCACCAACCCGCTGGCCATCGTCTCGGCGCCCGATCACACTCTGGTGCGCCGCAAGCAATTGCCGTTTTCAGCCCTAGGGGAACACCGCTTTGTGGTGCGCGAGGAAGGCTCGGGCACGCGCGCGGCCATGGAGCGCCTGTTTGCCGAGCACCAGACGACACTGAACGTAGAAATGGAAATGCCCAGCAACGAAACCATTAAACAGGCGGTTATGGCCGGCATGGGTCTGAGCTTCCTGAGCCTGCGCACGGTACGCCATGAACTGGCAAGCGGTCACATTGCGCTGATCGACATTGAGGGACTGCCGTCCGTAGGCCACTGGTATGTAACCCATATGAGCCACAAAAAGCTCTCCCCCGCCGCCCGCGCCTTCAAGGAATTTCTGATTGAGCAAGGGGGGGCGCTGATGGATTCATGGAGCTGAATGACGACAGCGCTTTGCCAAAGAGATATTGAAGGTTTGGCGAGTGTTGACCTATCTCAAGTACCGCTGAGTTGCAGGTGCTGACAATGCAAGTCTCTAGGTGCCAGAGACAAGGATTGATCCACCATGAATCGACTTCCGGGCCCATTTGATGCGTTGCTGACACGCCATGGAAACGCTCCGCACCGGTTGGTGCAAATTCTGCGAGAAATCCAAGCGCAACAATCGTGGCTGTCTCCCGACACGCTGAGTGCGGTGGCCAGTGGGTTGGGGCTGCCCCTCGCACATGTAGAGGGAGTAGCAGGCTTCTACCGTTTCTTCTGTGGCCAGCCGGTCGGACAATATCGCGTACTTTTCAGCGACAACGTCACCGACCGCATGGGCGGCAGCGAAGAGATGATGCGCCACTTGCGCCATCTGCTCAAGTTGGAGCCCAACAAGATGCGTGCTGACGGCCGTGTCAGTGTCTCCAGCACATCTTGCACCGGCCTTTGTGACCAGGGGCCAGCGGCACTCATCAATCACCACCACATCGTTACCCGCCTGACGCCAGGCCGTATCGAGCACATGGCGGCACTGATAGAACGTCAGGTCCCCCCTTCCGAGTGGCCCGCCGAATGGTCACGGGTCGACGATCAGATTCGTCTGGCCAATGTCAAGCTGGGCACACAACCCGCTCCGGGCGCAGGCATTGCCGCTGCACTCGCACGCGGTCCGCAGGGCATGCTCGATGACCTCAAGCGCTCCAAACTGCGAGGCCGTGGCGGCGCGGGTTATGCCACGGGTACCAAATGGCAGTTATGTCGCAATGCCCGGTCGGCAACACATTACGTGGTGTGCAACGCCGATGAGGGTGAACCCGGAACTTTCAAAGATCGCGTACTGCTTACGAGCTACGCGGACACGGTGTTTGAGGGCATGACCATTGCTGGCTTCGTGGTGGGCGCACGCAAAGGTCTGGTCTATTTGCGTGGCGAATACCGCTATCTGCTCGACGCGCTCCAAGCAGTAATTGAACGCCGCCGCAGTCAAGGGCTTCTAGGCACTTCCATCCAGGGGCAAGTTGGCTTCGACTTCGACATTGAAATCCATGTTGGAGCGGGGGCCTATGTTTGCGGCGAAGAGTCGGCGCTGATTGAGTCTTTGGAAGGCAAGCGGGGTACGCCGCGCATCCGCCCGCCTTTCCCTGTGGAGCGCGGCTACCTGAATGAGCCCACAACGGTCAACAACGTCGAAACTTTCTGCGCCGTGACGCACATTGCCGTGCACACGGGAGCCTGGTGGGCAAGCATTGGCACACCGCAATCAACTGGCACAAAAATACATTCGGTTTCAGGTGATTGTGAGCGGCCGGGCCTGTATGAGTATCCGTTCGGCACCCGCATAGGCCGCATCCTGGAAGATTGCGGAGCCCGCGACACGCAAGCCGTGCAAGTGGGAGGTCCCTCAGGTGTTTGTATTTCGGCCATGGAATTCGGGCGGCGCATTGGTTTTGAAGATGTGCCAACGGCAGGCGCGTTCATGGTGTTTGACCGCACGCGCGACATGTTTGAAGTGGCACTGAATTTTGCGCAGTTTTTTGCCCATGAGAGTTGCGGCTTTTGCACGCCCTGCCGCGTAGGCACGGAACTGGTGGTGCGACGTATGGACAAACTCAAACGCGGCTATGGGTCCAGTGAAGATGTGCAGGTGCTGTATGAACTCGACAAGCTCATGCATGGCTCCACCCACTGCGGTCTGGGTGCCGCGGCATGTAACCCCCTGCGTGACACCATTGCGAAATTCCGCCCCGCCTATGAGCAGCATATGAAGTCCCTGCACTTTGCACCCGGTTTTGATATGGATGCCGAACTGTCGCAAGCCCGCCTGGCCACAGGCCGGGACGATAGCGGCGCGCACCTGGAGACATTGGCATGAGCACCAACGACCGCATCGATGCACTGAGTCCAGGCACTTTTATGCTGGACGGCGAGGAAATTGACTTTGGCCCCGGCGAATCCATTCTGGAGGCTGCTACCCGCACTGGACACTACATTCCGCACTTGTGCTGGCATCCGGAGTTTGGTGCCAAGGGCTCATGCCGCTTGTGCACCGTACGTATCAATGGCCGCATTGGCGCGGCCTGCACAGTGCAGGCTGCATCGGGTCAGGAAGTGCAGAACAACACCGATGAACTCAATGCATTGCGCAAGACCTTGTTGCAAATGATCTTTATCGAGGGCAACCACTTCTGCCCATCCTGCGAAAAGAGCGGCAACTGCCGTCTGCAAGCCACTGCCTATGACATCGGCATGGAGGGTCCGCACTTTGAAGAGTTTTACCCAGAGCGTCGGGTAGACGCCAGCCACCCCGACCTGCTGCTCGATCTCAACCGCTGCATTCTGTGTTCGTTGTGTGTGCGTGCCAGCCATGATGTAGACCGCAAGGATGTATTCGCCATTGGAGGACATGGCATCCATACGCATTTGCTGATCAATAGCCCTAATGGCCTTATGGCTGACAGCGCCCTTCAGGCAAGCGACCGCGCAGCCAACGTGTGCCCGGTAGGTGCCATCCTGCACAAGCGGGTCGGCTTTGCAACGCCCATCGGCAAACGCAAATTTGATACCTTAGCTGTGTCGGAACAGGTGGAGGAAACCAAGCCATGAACACCGCAGTGTTTCCCCATCCCCGCAAGCTTAAGCTCGCCACCGTGTCACTGGCAGGGTGCTTTGGCTGCCACATGTCGTTTCTGGACATTGATGAACGGCTACTCGACTTGCTTGAACTCGTAGAGTTCGACCGTTCACCGCTGACCGATATCAAAACCATTGGCAAATGCGACATCGGTTTGATTGAAGGTGGACTGTGCAACGCGGAGAACGTGCATGTGTTGCGCGAGTTCCGGGCGAACTGCAAAATTTTGATTGCCATGGGGGCCTGTGCTGTCAACGGAGGGCTGCCGGCCCAGCGCAACCAGCTGGATGTGGGGCAGATGATGCGCGACGTCTATTGCCATCAGGTTGGCGGCACTGCGGGAAACCAAATTCCGAATGACCCGGAGTTGCCGCTGCCGCTCAACCATGTGCATCCCATCCATGAAGTAGTCCACATCGACTACTTTCTGCCCGGATGCCCTCCTTCGGGCGATGCCATCTGGACTTTCCTGACCGAACTGCTGGCCGGACGCACGCCACATCTGGGCCACGGACTTTTGCGCTACGACTAAATTTGTGAGGTATCACCATGGGTTTTGAACTGGAAACTGCAGCCAACCCGCAGGGCTTGCGGCGGGTAGCCATTGACCCGGTCTCACGGGTAGAGGGACACGGCAAAGTGACCCTGTTGCTCGACGAAAACAACCAGGTGCAACAAGCGCGTCTGCACATCGTGGAATTCAGGGGGTTTGAAAAATTCATTGAAGGACGCCCTTACTGGGAAGTGCCTGTCATGGTGCAGCGCCTGTGCGGCATCTGCCCGGTATCGCATCATCTTGCAGCGTCCAAAGCGTTTGACCGTGTTCTCGGTGCGACACCCATTACTGCGAGCGCCGAAGCGGTGCGCAGACTGATGCACTACGGGCAAATGCTGCAGTCGCACGCGCTGCATTTCTTTCACCTGTCCTCACCGGATCTGCTGTTTGGATTCAGCTCCGACGTTGCTCAGCGCAACATTGTGGGTGTCGCAACGGCGCACCCCGAAGTCGCAAAGAAAGGGATCCTGCTGCGCAAGTTCGGCCAGGAAATTATCCGCATCACCTCTGGCAAACGCGTGCATGGCACCGGCGCGGTGCCGGGTGGCATCAACAAGCTCCTTACAGGGCAAGAACGTGACTCTCTCAAGCAGGACCTTCCCCAGATGTTGCAGTGGGCACAAGATTCAGTCGATATTGCCAAGCAGTTGCACGCCCAGAGTGATGCGGTGTATCGCAATTTTGGGAGTTTTCGCTCCAACCTGATGTCACTGGTGCGCGCTGATGGCGCAATGGACCTGTATGACGGAGTGCTACGGGTGCGCGATGCCAATGGCCATATCCTGTTTGATGGCGTGGACGATCAGAGTTACCTTGACCTCATTGAAGAAGAAGTGCGGGCCTGGAGTTACATGAAGTTTCCGCATTTGCGCAGTCTTGGCCGTGAACAAGGTTGGTACCGTGTCGGCCCACTGGCGCGTGTCCAAAACTGTGACTTCATTCCCAGCCCGCTCGCAGAAATTGAGCGCAAGGAGTTTGTGGCATGGGGCCAGGGGGAACTGGTTCATGCATCGCTGGCCTACCACTGGGCACGCATGATCGAAATGCTCCATGCGGTGGAAGTCATTGCCGCATTGCTGGACGACCCCGCACTGCTATCCGGCGACCTGCTCAGCAAGGACTGGGTGCGCCAGCGCCGGGGGGTAGGCATTATCGAAGCCCCGCGCGGCACACTGATTCACGACTACGACGTGGGTGAAGACGATCTGGTCAAGCACTGTAACTTGATTGTCTCTACCACCCACAACAACCAGGCCATGAATGAGGCCGTACGTTCGGTGGCCAAGGAATACCTCAGCGGCCAGGAGATCACTGAAGGACTGCTTAACCATGTGGAAGTGGCCATTCGTGCTTACGACCCTTGCCTGTCTTGCGCTACCCATGCATTGGGCCAAATGCCCTTGGACGTGACCCTGCTGGCGGCCGACGGCACCGTGCTTGACCGCGTGCAAAAGTCACGGGAATTCGGGCTGACACGCCAGATCAATACACCCATTGGTCTGGAAGAATGAGTACAAAGCCGGCGATTCTGGTTCTCGGCTGGGGCAACCTTAGCCGTGGAGATGATGCGCTGGGGCCGATGTTTGTCGCCGGTTTGCAGGAACGATTGCCGCGCGAGTTGCAGACTGAAGTCGAGTTTCTGGACGACTACCAGTTGCAAATTGAACACGCCATCGATCTGGTTGGCCGATCGCACATTCTGTTTGTCGACGCTAGCCTGGACTGCGCGGCACCGCTGGAAGCCCGCGCAGTGCGCGCGCGGCGCGATGCCAGTTACACCAGCCACGCGCTGTCAGCAGAAGCCTTGCTGCAGGTGTATGAAGACATGCAAGGTGACCATGCGCCTGATGCGACGCTCCTTGCTCTGCGTGGTCAAGAATTCGGTCTGGGAGAACCCCTTTCTCAAGTGGCCCACAGCCACTTGCAGGCGGGATTGGAGTGGGGTATTCAGTGGATCAGCAAATTCGCGGCAACTGGTCGCCAGTAAGCCAATCGACGATGCGCTTGCCACCGAAGGCGGTGGTCAGTTGGACAAAGTGGTGATCATCCGCAACCACTTCCCCGATGATGGCGGCATCGACTCCAAGCGGGTGTTCACGCATGGCGCGCAACACGCGCTGCGCATCGGCAGCGGCACAAATCGCAATCAGTTTGCCCTCATTAGCCACATACAGCGGGTCCAGGCCCAACAGTTCGCACGCTGAAGCCACTGCAGGCTTGATGGGAATTTGCGCCTCATGCAACATCATGCCCACGCCGGCATGGAGGGCGATTTCATTCAGCGTAGACGAGAGCCCTCCGCGCGTGGGATCGCGCAGACAGCGAATATCGGCCCCTGTTTCCAGCAAATGAGCCACCAGCCCATGTAACGCAGCCGAGTCCGAGACTATGTCGGACGCAAAACGCAAGTTTTCGCGCAGACTCATGATGGCGACTCCATGGTCGCCCAAGGTGCCGGACACTAGCACCACATCTCCTGCGCGCACCTGCGCGCCGCCCAGGTCCAGTCCATGGGGCAAAACACCCACCCCAGTGGTTGTGATGAACACTCCATCACCTTTGCCCCGCTCTACAACTTTGGTATCGCCAGTGACTACAGGAACCCCTGCCAGGGATGCTGCCCGTGCCATGGATGCCACGATGCGGTCCAACGCCTCCAGTGCAAAACCTTCTTCCAGAATGAAGCCCGCCGACAGGTACAGCGGCTTAGCACCCATTACCGCCACATCGTTGAGCGTGCCGTGCACCGACAGGCTGCCAATATCGCCGCCCGGAAAGAACAGCGGCGAGACCACATGGCAATCGGTGGACATGACGAGCCGCGCTGCCTGTTCACCGAGCAGGGGTGCTGGCAATACCGCGCCATCGTTACCCTGCCCCAGGTAGCCGTTGCCCAAGTGACGCATGAATAGCTCCGCAATCAGCTGTGCCATGGCCCGCCCGCCAGCGCCATGCGACATGTCTATCGCTCCGTTCTTGATATCCAGGGGGCGAGCGTAGTTGCGTTTTGCCTTACTCATATTCTGTGGCTCATGCGCTGGCGGTTTCAAAACGCCCATAGCTGTAGTGTGCGGCACAGGCGCCTTCACTGCTGACCATGCAAGAGCCTATGGGATTCTCCGGCGTACAAACTGTACCGAAAATCTTGCAATCCTGCGGCCGCTTCACACCGCGCAGTACGGCACCACATTCGCAGGCCTTGTTATCGGGCACAGAGTGGTAGATGAGACCAAACTTGCGTTCCGCATCAAATGCGGCAAAGGTTTCACGCAATTGCAACGCGGAATGCGGCACTGTGGCCAGACCACGCCACTCGAAGCTGCTGCGCAATTCAAACACCTCGGCGACACGCGCCTGCGCCTTGAGGTTGCCCTCCGGTGTAACGGCACGGGTGAATTCATTTTCCACCTCGGCACGGCCCTCGTTGACTTGCACCATCAACATCGCAATGGCCTGCATCACATCCAAGGGCTCAAAGCCTGCAATCACCACCGGCTTGCGGTAATGCGTGGAGAAGACTTCATAAGGCTGACTGCCAATCACGGTGGAAACATGGGCGGGGCCAATGAATCCATCGATGCGCAGGGACTCCTCGCCCTGCGATGGCGCTGACTCCAGGATTTGTGCCATGGCTGGCGGTGTCAGGACATGGCAGCACAAAATACTGAAGTTGGACAATTTCTCCTGATGCGCCTTCAGCACGGCCATCGCGGTAGGCGGCGTGGTTGTCTCAAACCCTATGGCCAAAAACACGACCTCCCGCGCCGGGTTGTTCCGGGCAATCTGAATGGCATCGAGTGTGGAATACACCATGCGAATGTCACTGCCAGCGGCCTTGGCCTTCAGTAGCGAGCGCCCTTGAGACGCGGGCACACGCAGTGTGTCACCGTAAGTACACAAAATGACTTCGGGGTTGCGGGCAATTTCAATGGCCATGTCGATGCGCCCAATCGGCAGCACGCAAACGGGACAACCTGGTCCATGCACCAGATGCACCGAAGCAGGCAACAGGTTCGCAATGCCATAGCGGGAAATTGCGTGCGTGTGCCCGCCACAGAACTCCATAAAGCTGTAGCTTCGCCCGGCCTGCGCCAGGCTTTGAATTCTCTGGGCCAGGGTGCGCGCCAAAGCACCATCGCGGTACTCGTCGATGTACTTCATGACACAGCGCCTAAGGCTTGGTGACTTTGCGCGATCAACTCCAGGGTGCGTGCGGCTTCTTCAGGGTCGAGCTTGGACAACGCGTAGCCCACATGCAGAAT
>Ga0116178_10003932_pt1 | contig 11067 bp, 7 predicted proteins | sample AD_STIC12_MetaG_FD_89880 | JGI IMG/M metagenome (GOLD analysis project Ga0116178, IMG submission 89880) | Active sludge microbial communities of municipal wastewater-treating anaerobic digesters from USA - AD_STIC12_MetaG | ecosystem: Engineered > Bioreactor > Anaerobic > Digestate | place: USA... | reverse complement strand
GCCCATGTGCATAGGGCTCTGCTGACCAAAAACTTTATTGAACTCTCCATACTTCAGGTAAGAAAAAAACACTTGTTGATTTTCAGTTGGCTTAATTATTTCAAGAATATTTTTCTTTTCTATCGGAACAAGTATCGATGGCGACTTTGAAACAATGATTACATCCGCTCTGTTTCTCGATGAAAATTGTTCACGCAAATTTCCGGCAGGTAATAAATAATCTTCCTTGAAAATAAATTCATATTCAAGTAGCAGAATATTTAATCCCGGTTTGACAGAACGATGTTGAAAGGCATCATCCATCAATATCACTTGCGGTTTTTGAATGGAATGGATGAGGTTTTCTATAGCTTCGGTTCTTTTTTCAGCAACATTCACAGAAATTTCCGGGAACTTGGTGAAGTACTGCATTGGTTCGTCACCGATTTCCTTTGTATTGCAATTGCCTTTAGCGTGAATATAACCTTTAGTATTCCTGCCATAACCTCTGCTTATTGTAGCAACTTTATAGCTTTTCCTAAAAGTCGGATGAGGTATTCGATATGAGGCGTCTTTCCTGTCCCACCGGTGGTCAGATTTCCGACTGCAATTATTGGCGTAGAATAGGCAGTTGATTTCAAAATGCCCTTGTCAAACATGAAATTACGCACTCTTATGATAAAACCATAGAGTGGCGAAAAGGGTAACAATAGCTTTCTCCAATTTTGCACAGCGGCAAATTACAAAAATTCGAATGATTGCAATTTTTTGTAGTATTGAGGATTGAAATAAAAAGCATGACTACAATTAAAGAAATTACCAATTACCTGGAAACCATTGCGCCATTAGCGTTTCAGGAGTCTTATGACAATTGCGGACTGATTGTTGGCGATCCGGCGATGGAAGTTACAGGGATTACAATCTGCTTGGATAGTACGGAAGAGGTAATTCTGGATGCAAAAAAGAATGGATGTAATCTGGTTATAGCGCATCATCCAATTGTTTTTTCAGGGCTTAAAAAGTTGAATGGGAAAAATTATATTGAAAGAACAGTCATTTCTGCTATAAAGAATGACGTTGCAATTTATGCAGCCCATACCAATATGGACAATATTATGGGCGGCGTAAATCAGATGATCGCTGATAAAATTGGTTTGAAAAATGTTAAGATTCTGGCTCCAAAACAAGAAATTTTGAAGAAATTAGTTGTTTTTGTTCCGGTTGAACATGCTGAAAAACTCAGGAGATCACTCTTTGAAGCCGGTGCCGGAACGATTGGAAATTATGATCAATGCAGTTTTAACCTCGAAGGAACCGGTACTTTTCGGCCCGGTCCGGAGGCAAGTCCTTTTGAAGGGAAAATAGGAGAAAGATCTGATGTCACAGAAGTTCGTATAGAGGTCATTTTTGAAGCTCAAAAGGAAAAGTCAGTGATATCTGCCATGAGAAGTGCACATCCTTATGAAGAAGTTGCATTCGACATTTACGCATTAAGCAATGAATATCAAAATGTTGGAAGTGGAATCATAGGAGAACTTCCGCAAAGTATGGATGAAATGTCGTTTCTTAAACATGTAAAAACGACTATGAAAGCAGGAATTGTAAAATATACGGCACTAACCGGAAAGGCTGTAAACAGGGTTGCAATTTGCGGCGGGTCAGGAAGCTTCTTGTTAAATGATGCGTTATACGCTGATGCTCAAGTATTTATAACGTCAGATTACAAATATCATCAGTTTTTTGATGCAGAAGGAAAAATAGTAATTGCCGACATCGGGCATTTTGAAAGTGAACAGTACACAATGGACCTTTTTAAGTCGTTAATTCTGAAAAAATTTCTTAAATTTGCCGTCCGTTTAACGGAGGTTAAAACGAATCCGGTCAATTACCTTTAAAAGTAGTGATTAAATTCGAATCAAAATCCGTGAAGCAGGAAAATTTTTCAGAAGATGGACTTCTGAATTTGACAAACTAAAAACAATTATCACAACGTGAGCCTATCAAAAATAGCTAAAGCGAAGATCAAACAAAAAGAGCAGGTAGCATTCAAGCCTCGTAAAATTGAAAAGATCATCGATGTAAACCGTCTTGAAAAAAAGCTGGAAGAAATTATGGCATTGGATCATAATGAATTTTCAGTTGAGGAACGTTTGAAAGCTTTGTATGTGTTACAGGAAATTGATTCCAACATCGACAAGATCCGTACTATCCGTGGTGAATTACCAATGGAGGTTGCTGACTTAGAAGATGAAATCGTTGGATTGAACACTCGTATCTCAAACATTAACGAAGAAATTACAAATCTTACTGATCAGGTAAATAAGAAGAAACAATCTGCTAAAGATTCTAAGGAGCAGATCAAAAAATACGAAGCTCAGCAGGATAAAGTAAAAAATAACCGTGAGTTTGATTCATTGAATAAAGAGATCGAATTTCAGAATCTTGAAATTCAGTTATCAGAAAAACGTTCGAAGGAATTTGCAATTGAAGTTAGCAATAAGAATTTAATTCTAGAAGAAACTCAAAGTATCCTTAACGATCGCGAGTCAGTATTGAAGTTAAAGCAGACTGAATTGGCGAGTATCGTTGAAGAGACAAAGAAAGAAGAAGATCAGTTAGTGAAAATTGCGGCTAAAGCGCGTACAATCATCGATGAGCGTTTACTTGCGGCCTACACTCGTGTTCGCACAAATGCAAGAAACGGTCTGGGTGTTGTTGCTATCCAGCGTGATGCATGTGGTGGATGTTTCAACAAGATCCCGCCTCAGCGCCAATTGGATATTCGTCAGCATAAAAAAGTGATCGTTTGCGAACATTGCTGACGTATCCTTGTTGATCCAAAGATCGCTGATGAAGAAGCAGTAGTTGCTGAATAATTTTCACAATAAAATACAGAAAAAGGATTTCATTTTAATGAAGTCCTTTTTTTTTGAGTAATGTTTTTTACTTTGTGATGAATTCCACATTCAGGAATTGCAACGATAGATTTGTACAATTAAATTCATTACATAATGAGAGTGTGGATTATCCTGGTATTTTTAATTCTGGCATCAAAATTAAGTAGTGCTTACTATGAATTCGACGATAATCTAAAGTCCGCATATACTTCGATCATTTCTCTTGATTTCGAAAAGTCGAATTTGCTACTTATTCAGGAGAAAAAAGAAAAACCGGGAAATGATCTGGTCGTCCTTTATTCCAATTACATCGACTTTCTGAAAGCATTTATTTCAGAGGAAGAAATATATTTTAATTCTTTCAAAAAGAGATCCGGGGAAAACCTGAAGGTACTTGAAAAAAAAGAAGAGAATCTCACATCACCTTTTCACCAGTATGCAAAAGCGGAGATCCTTATTCAACAAGCATTGGTGAAAGTAAAATTCCGTGAATACGTTTCAGCTGCTACAGATATAAGAAAAGCGTATCGCCTGATTGAAAAAAATAAGATCTCGCATCCATCATTTCTTCTGAACAGTAAACTGTCAGGATTTCTGGATGTAGTCATTGGTGCAGTCCCACGTGAGTATCATTGGCTTGTTGAGATAGCAGGAATGGAAGGTTCCGTTGCGCAAGGTACCGGTGATCTGAAATCGCTTTTCAAGGCACTGGAAAAAACCGAGTATAGTTGCTACAGAGAAGAGTTGCTTTTTTATCTGAGTAATTTATATACAACTTTTAATTCTGGTGAAGGTGACCTGATAGAATGTATGCTCTATATCAGACCTTATTCTGAAAATAGCACACTGATGCGTTTTTGTACTGCAACAATACTGATGAAACTTGGTCGTAATGACGATGCATATTCATTTCTCAAAGACCCTCAGAATTACATGCATGGATTTCCAATTGATTTCATGTACTACAAACTTGGCATGAGCAAACTCCGGATGCTCGACCTTTCCGCTTCAAGAGATTTCGAGGAATTTATCAAACGTTTCAAAGGCCAGAATTATCTTAAGTCTTCATATCAGAAACTTGCATGGATAGAATCACTGAATAATAATTCCCAGGGTTATTACAGCTATATGGCAAAGTGCAGAACGCTCGGAACAGCATTCATCGATGAAGACAAGGCAGCACAGAGTGAATCTGCTGAAGTGGAGATGGGTAACCGGATTTTATTGCGTTCAAGATTATTGTTTGATGGTGGTTACTATATTAAAGCGCAACAGGAACTTGCCGGTGTTTCTGTCGACAGCTTTCCAAAATATAAAGATCAGTTGGAAGTTACTTACCGGCTGGCAAGAATTTATCAGAAGACAGGGCAGGAGGAGAAAGCGATCGATCTTTATCAGAAGACGATTGACAATGGGTCAGCGGCAACTTTTTATTTTGCAGCCAACAGTGCATTGATGATGGGAATTTTATATGAAGAAAGAAAAGACCTTGATAAAGCAGAAAGTTATTTTAAAAAATGTTTATCAATGGAACGTCACCAATATCAAAACAGCATTGATCAAAAAGCGCAAGCGGGGTTGGATAGGATTAAGTTACTTCGTAATCCTGAATAGCCAGAGGGATTCAAAGTTCAAGGTTCAAAGTTCAAAGTTCAAAGTTGGCTTCGTAGTATGCTACGGAGCCAACTTTGAACTTTGAACTTTGAACTAAAATTTAAACCCACAAGTAATCACAAAATTATGTGTAGTCACATCATTCGTAACACCGGGTACGCTTTCTAAGGCCAGAGAATAGGGTTGAAAATATTGATTGCTTTGTGAATATAAATATCCAAGATCAAGGAAGAAGTTTTTCTCTTTCATTCCAATACCTGCAGAGTAACCGATTTTACTGTAATCACTTCCACTGAAAGTGTATGTCGACTTAATCGGTGATGTTGTATAGTTCACACCACCGCGAAAACTTAGGTTCAGATATTTCCATTCAGTTCCCACACGGAAAGTATGAGTAACATCGTATTTCGCCTGAACTAATTTATTTTCGTCGAAGAAACCATAATTTGTAGAATTGAAACGCGTAGAGCTATAGTCATTCATTTCATAATCGATACCAAGTATTCCCATATTTTCGAATATAAATCCGAAACTTCCGATCGCCTTAAATGGAGTTGTCATTTCATAATCGAAAGAACCATCTTCTGATTCTGCAGTATAGGTTTGTCCGTCTATGAATCTGCTGGTCATGAAATTTTTATAATCATCATGCATCGCATACCAGGTTGGAGTATGAATAGCCAGACCGAATCTGAAAAAATCTGCAGGGCGATAGATCAAACCGAATTTAAAGTTTATACCGGATCCTTCTGTCGTTAAATTTTGTTTAAAGTCGTAACTTTTTAGTGAATCAATCACATTTGAATTAGTGATCTCTTCGTAAGTTGATTCTTCTGAATAACGGATAGAATTAATGCCAAGTGTAGCACCTATATAAAGTTTGTTGTTGTAATTCCCGCCGAAAGTAAATACTGTTTCGCCTTTCGAACCACGACCTTCCTTCGAATAACGTTGTGTCTGACCGTACTCTGTTATTGCCGGAGAGTATTGCGTTGTTGCAGTGTCGTTATCCGGGTTAATCAGATAAGTGTAATATGCAAGATATTCATAGAAACTATTCAGTGAACTATAATCCTGACTTCCTGCTGTTTCAGCAAAGTAATCAAGCATAGAGTTATCAGGGTTTTTTCCTTCAAAATTTACTCTCGTATGAAAGTTATCCTGGCGGTTATAACCAAAGCCAAAGTTCCAGCTTTTCCAGCCTTCGCTTCCTTCATCTTTTCTTAGTTTATTAGTAAGAACCAAACCGGCATTACCGAAATTAAAATTGAATTTATTTTCACTTGTTTGATTACCGAGAAAAGTTGATTTCGTATTGGCTGCATATATTGAAGGGGTGAAAGTAACTTCTGAACCTCTATAGATTCCTATCCCTGCAGGATTAGTCGATAGCCCTGAAAAATCTCCACCTAATGCACCGAAAGCACCTGACATCGAAGTATAACGTGCAGTTCCGGTGATAGAAGTTCCTGAATATCTGAATGCATCAGCATCAGTTTGCGCATTTGATTTAGTATGCGAAAATATAACTGCTGAAAGTATAATTATTGTCTGAAATATTTTTTTCATAATCTGATTCTTAAGCTTGAATAAAAAAAGCCCGCATGTAGTATAGTTCTCTCTCTTTTTCCATGCGGGCTGAACACTTTGGGATTAATAAATATTATTATCGTCTTTTATTGCCACCACTATTGTTGTTATTATTATTCCCACGTGATGGAGCAGGACTTGATGGAGCAGAATTTGAAGGTGATGAACGCTGAAAGTCATTTGATTTTTCCTGCTTGTACTGTTTAGGTTCATTACGAGGCTGGAAGATCGGTGTTCTTGACTCATTACGCGGAGTAGTGTTCATTTCCTGTTGAGGTTGTTTAATACTCTCACGTGATGGCTCCTGATTTGGCGTGAAGCTATTACGGGAATTATCTTTATTCTGGTCTGAATTGTTTTTAGGTTGAACATAATCAGGACGAGAATTGATATTATTATTTCTTGGATCACCATTTTGATTATTATTTTGAAAGTTATTCTGACGTGGATTAGTTTCCGGACGAGAATTATTATTCTGATTTTGATTTTGCTGTATACTGTTCTGACGTGGATTAGACGGCTGAACATTATTCTGACGCGGTGTCGTTTGCTGATTGTATTGACGTGGCGGTGTAGTATTTTTTATTTCACCATTGTTATTACGTGGAGTAGTGGGCTGCGTTCCCGGACGAACATTCTGATTTTTACTGTCGTTGTTAGCAGGCTTTTCTCCGGTATTTGGTTTACTTAATCCACCGCGATCATTCGTATTTTTAATGTTGCCATTGTTTGAAGGATTACTTAATGAACCACGGTCATCATTTTTTACATCACCTGAATTTCCGGGTTTGCTTAAGCTACCTCTGTCGTCAGAATTTTGAACACCTGGTTTAGATGGTCTTGTCTGAGCCGGATTGTTATCGCGTGATGGAGTAGAAGTAGCATTATCGCCTTTTCCAATTTGTGGATTACTAAGTTCGCCTCTAGGTTGTGTAGTTTTTCCGGGACGATCAAGAGAAGTTCCACGAACATCCGGTTCTTTAGTTCCAGTTCTTGGAATTTTTCCCTGAGCTACTGCAGTTTCGAATTTCTGACCTATAGTACCAACTGCACGACCGGAACCACCACGAGGAGTATTTCCACCTACAGAACCACGTGGACCATAGTAATGACTATTGTCATCAAAAGAGTTGTAATAGTATGGGTTTGTATTTCCGGCATAGTAGCCATTCCAATAGCCATCATTATAACCATTGTAGTAGCCGTTGTTATATCCATGATGGTAACCATGATTGTAACCTCCATATCCACCACCATACCAACCGGAATTCCAGTATGGATTATATCCGTAGTAAGAAGAATATCCATAACCGAAACCTCCGCCATAGCAGAAAGGTTGTGAGTAATAGTAAGTTGGAGCCCACCAGTTATAACCAAGATATATACTTACGCCCCATGAATTTGGAGAATAGTCATACCAGTATGAATTTGTATAGAATGGATCGTAATATCCATAACCAACTGCGGGAGTGTAGTAGCGACGGATTCGTGAAGAATATTCGTAATCGTAATAATCGTCGTAATAGTTATTGGTAACATAAGTGTTACCTTGTCCGTCAGTACTCTGTGTAGAATTCGAGTATTGATCTGAAGGAGCGCTATATTCATTCGATGAATTATAGCTATCATTAGAATTCTGATTTGAACCTTGGTTCTGATCAGTATTCTGGTTCGATTGATTATCCTGATTGTAATTACTGTTGTTGCTGCTATAATCATTAGCAGGGGCAGCAGGAGTTGCAGGATAAGTTTGCTGAGCCGGAGCCGGATTGTTTTTAGATGAATAATAAACATCATCCTGAGCTGTTGAACCTGCCTGATAAGTTGATGTACATGCAGAAGCCGATAAGATGATGGCAATTCCGATTAGTGATTTGAGATTTTTCATTTGGGGTTCCCCTTTCGCTCTTTAGACTATTATTATTAGAGTAATTTTAATGCAAATTTTAATTATTACTTTTGTTACCCACGATTTACAAACACCGTACCAAAAACTATATGAGTAAAGCACTTCCAACCCGAGCAGATAATTATTCCCAATGGTATCAAGACCTTGTAGTTAAAGCAGATCTGGCAGAAAATTCTGCTGTTCGGGGTTGTATGGTCATTAAGCCATATGGTTACGCTATCTGGGAAAAGATGCAGGCGATTCTGGATAAAATGTTCAAGGATACAGGCCATTCTAACGCATATTTCCCGCTTTTTATTCCAAAATCATTCTTTGCCAAGGAAGCTTCTCACGTTGATGGCTTTGCCAAAGAATGTGCCGTAGTTACCCATTATCGGTTAAAAAATGATGGAAAAGGCGGAATTATGGTCGATCCGGATGCCAAACTGGAGGAGGAGCTGATCGTCAGACCGACTTCCGAAACGATTATCTGGAATACCTATCGTGGCTGGATCGAATCGTACCGTGATTTACCTATTCTGGTTAATCAATGGGCAAATGTTGTCCGTTGGGAAATGAGAACGCGGTTGTTTTTAAGAACTACTGAATTTCTATGGCAGGAAGGGCATACAGCTCATGCAACTGCTGACGAAGCGGTGGAAGAAACGCGGAAAATGCTTGAAGTCTACGCAGATTTTGCTGAGAACACCCTGGCAATACCTGTTTTGAAAGGAGTCAAAACAGCGAATGAAAGATTTGCCGGTGCACTCGATACATATTGTATAGAAGCAATGATGCAGGATGGAAAAGCACTGCAGGCCGGGACCTCGCATTTCCTTGGACAGAATTTTGCAAAAGCATTTGATGTGCAGTTTACAAATCGCGAAGGTAAAAAGGAATTTGTATGGGCAACTTCATGGGGTGTTTCTACCCGTTTGATGGGTGCTTTGATAATGGCGCATAGTGATGATGAAGGATTAGTACTTCCACCAAAACTGGCGCCGATTCAGGTTGTAATCGTTCCGATCTATAAAGGCGAAGAACAACTTAAACTGATCACAGAGAAAGTTGATAAGATCATTGCTGAATTAAAAGCAAAAAATATTTCTGTTAAATACGATGACAGAGATACACATAAACCGGGTTGGAAATTTTCTGAATATGAATTGAAAGGAATTCCGGTTCGGATCGCAATTGGTCCGCGTGATCTTGAAAATGGAACTGCTGAAGTTGCCCGTCGTGATACGAAGGAAAAATCTGTAATGCAGATTACCGATCTTGCAATAAAGATCGAACATTTGCTTGAACAGATCCAGGATAATATATATCGTCGTGCTTCCGATTTCAGAGAAAGTCATACATACAAAGCGGATTCATACGATGAGTTCAAATCAAGACTGGATGATGGTGGATTCGTACTTGCACATTGGGATGGAACATCTGAAACAGAAGAAAAAATAAAGGAAGAGACGAAAGCAACGATCCGTTGTATTCCGATCGATAACAAACTGGAAGCCGGTAAGTGTATCTTTTCCGGAAATCCCTCAACGCAAAGAGTAGTCTTTGCAAGGTCTTACTAAAATATTGAAATGGCAGAAGGCAAGTATGATAAAATTGTTGAGTTACTGAAAAAAAAGGTAACACTGAAGCAAGAAGTTTATTCGAAGACAAGAGATGTATTTGAAGAACTTCGCACTATGCTTATGGAAATCAGCAGTGATCTTACTAATCGTGTCAAAAATTTTGGTGGCGATCTGACGGTCACATTCAAAGACGCCAGTGAGTTTGAAGTTGAATTCACTCTTGCAGATGAGACATTATTATTTGTTATGCACACCAATATTTTTACTTTCGACAGTACGCATGAAGTATGGAAGTCGCAGTATGTCCAGCAGAATAAGGATAATGCCTATTGCGGAAAAATATTTATATACAATTTTTTAAGTGATAGCTTTAAATATAACAGGACAAATGATGTAGGATATCTTGTCGGTAGAATTTTCATTAATAAAGACAAACATTTTTTTGTAGAAGGAAAAAAACAATTAAGCTACCTCTATAATGATTTCTCAACTTCGGTAATAGACTCAGAATGTCTGATGAAAATAATTGAATCAGCAATTCTATACAGTCTCGATTTTGATCCATTCACTCCGCCATTTGAACAACAGGGGCAGATCAGTGTAGGCGAAGTGATAAATGCAAATTTACAATCCAGGATCACGACAGGAAAACGGTTGGGATTTAAGTTTCAGTCGGATAGTAATTTTTGAATCTCTTTGCTATGCAATAGTAACGAAAGCCAAGTTTACCGACTAAAGTTTAATCTGAAATAAAAATTTAATATATTGTTTAACTTTTAAGAGGTTGAATTCTGAATTTAGTATAAACGATAAATTCATGACAAATTTCAGCTACAATTAATATCTATTTTTAAATTTGACCCTGAGTTTCAAATTCATTAAGTGAATAATTTATATGAATAACAAATTAAATTGTATGTGCAAATGACTGAATTTTTCAAAAAGAACTTCAAGTATATTTTCTTCGCTGGTCTTGTTTGTATTCCGCTCTTTAGTCATTTAGGTTCAGTGCCAATTCAATTGTGGGACGAGGCGCGTCTTAACTTGAATGCATATGAAATGCATCTTAAAAAAGATTTTATAGTCACGTATTATGGCGGCGAACCGGACCTCTGGAATACAAAGCCGCCATTTTTAATTTGGTGTCAGGCGTTATTAATGGATGTTGTGGGACCCAATGAACTTGCAATGAGATTGCCATCAGCCTTTGCAGCTTTACTTACCTGCATAGCACTGCTGATCTTTTCGATACGATACCTGAAAAACTTCTGGATAGGTTTTATTGCGGCCATTATTTTAGTTACTGCTCCGGGATATGTCTCATACCACGGAACCAGAACCGGAGATTATGATGCAATGCTGACTTTATTCACAACACTTTCTTGTCTCTTCTATTTTGCCTACTCAGAGACTAGGAAGAATAAATATTTGTATTATTTCTTTCTGAGTTTGGCATTTGGTGTTCTTACGAAATCTGTTGCAGCACTTTTCTTTGCACCTGCAATCGTAATTTTCG
>Ga0116178_10003931_pt1 | contig 11075 bp, 10 predicted proteins | sample AD_STIC12_MetaG_FD_89880 | JGI IMG/M metagenome (GOLD analysis project Ga0116178, IMG submission 89880) | Active sludge microbial communities of municipal wastewater-treating anaerobic digesters from USA - AD_STIC12_MetaG | ecosystem: Engineered > Bioreactor > Anaerobic > Digestate | place: USA... | reverse complement strand
CGGGGGTGAGGTGGTTGTCGTCCCGCAGGAACACGGATTGCGCGGGATGATCGTCTGTATTACTGACCAGGCTGGCCAGCCCGGGCTGATGGTGTTGGATGTGGCCAGCGGTTCGTCGACGGTGCTTGCCAGCGCGGGATGCTCGTGGCGATCGGTGCCGGCGGTTGCACCGACCGGCGATCGAGTGGCGGTGCAGGGTGCTGACGGACGGCTCAAGATAGTCAAGGTCGCGGCCGACGAGACGGAATCGATTGGTGAGCCCATTCCGGGGTTGATCACGCCGCGGTGGTCGCCGGGCGGCAGGTCGATCATGTACGAACTGGACGCGACCACGTGTGTTGTTGACCTGGATGGGACCCGGGAGCAGTCGAGCTTTGTCGGAGCGATGGCCGCTTGGATGGGAGACGGGACCAGAATCGCATATGTCGCTGACAGCGCGCTCCATGCCAGGGATACGTGGGCTGGCGCAGATGCTCAGCTCACAGAGGGCCCCGAGAGGATATGGGGGATGGCAGCAGGCCTTGACGGTGTTCACACGGCATATGTGGCCTCAGACGATAATGGAGTGTTGCTTCGAGTAGTGGACGTCTTCACTAAGGAGACATGGGACGTGCGGACCGGTCGAGGGATATGGCCCTGGTCGCCGGCATGGTCGCCTGACGGCAAGATGCTTGCCTACTGTGTTGGAGGCTCAGAGGAGAGAGGAGGACAGCGGGTGTCCGTCTGTATCCTCGATACGCGCGATATCCGCGCCCGCGGCATGGTAGAGCCGCACATGGTGGCCAGCATAGTGTCGGACCCACGATGTGCCGGGCTTGCATGGAGCCCGCGCTCGCAAGCTGTGGCGATTGCGGCCCGAGTAGCTGAATCAGGCCGGTACGCGATACATGCGTTCACCCCTGCGGGCGAGGGATATCAGCTCACCGATCAGGCAAACTGCATCCTCCCGGACTGGGGCCCATCGCCCATATAGCGGCGCAGGCGCACGACGCAAGGGGCGAGAAGCGAGCGGTCCCTCGCCCCCTGGGCGTGGTGCACAACCAGCTACTGAACGTATGACCTCACACGGTGTACTACGTCAAACCCGCAGGCAGATATGGCCTGAGCGGCCTCGTCGGCGTTATCCGGCTCAAGGCGAATGACGATTCTGACAGTGCCCGGCGCTAGCTCGAATGTGGCCACGCTGATGATGTTTGCGCCTGCCTCGCTGATGGCGCCGGCTACTCGGGCCAGTATGCCCTTGCGGTCAGGCAGGTCAACAGTGAGCCTGACACCGGCCCTGGTGGCGCCCAACATCTCCAGGAATGCGTCGAAGATGTCGGTCTCAGTGATTATGCCCGCGACGGTCATTCCATCGATGACCGGCACTGCGCCGATGCTGTTCTCGCGCATCACCACGGCGGCCTTTTCGATGGTATCGTCGGGCGACACGGTGATTACCCTAGTGGTCATGGCCTCTTTCACTGTCATCTTAGAGATGAGGTAGTTGATCTCAAACACGGATAGCGAGGTTGCGGGCGATGGCGATACCTGCAATAGGTCTCGGTCAGTAACGATGCCCACGAGTTTTCCGCCCTGTACAACGGGCAGCCTTCGGACCTTGCTGCGCTTCATTATCTCCAGGGCCTCCATCACCGACACATCCGGGGTCACCGTTATGGGGTTCGCCGTCATTACGTCTCTTACAAACATGCTCGCGGCCTTCTGGGGCCTTTCACCGTCCTTTCGGAAGGCGCCGGCCTCGCGCCGGCGCGATTTCACTGGCTTGGCGCAGTTGTTCTACCTTTCGGGCCAAGATACCTTCTTATGTGAGCAAGAGGCGGGAAATGCCCGCCTCACACTCCTCGACCCATATCAAGCCGACATCGACCCTACTTTGCGCAGCTATCTGACGAACACGAGCCTGCGCCGGCGCCTGCGCTTTCATCACGCGCTGCTTTCTTGTACTCCTCTGACCTGTGATCAGTCACATAATAGCCAGACCCGTGGAATATCACACCCATCCGAGAGCTAAAAAGGCGCCGGACAGGAGAACCGCACTTGGGGCAGCGCGTGAGCGCTCCTTCGCCTGGCCCGTGTAGAAACTCGAATTTGCCGCAACTTCCGCAGTTGTACTCATAGATTGGCACTGCTGGTCCCTCCCTCGGTCAATTCTACAACCATATGACGCTGAACTCAATAGACAGCTCAGCGCCGACTGGGCCGGCGCAAAGCAAACCCCCGAGGCGAGTGCGCCTCGGGGAGTAGTCGGGCCTGTCTTCCGGTGCTTCGGCATACTCGATCTACTTGAAGAATACGTGACCTCCGATCACTCTAGTGACAGGGCGGAGCTGCACCCAGTAGTTTGAGGTCTTGGCGGGATTGTAGAACCCCAGTGCGCCGTAGGACGGATCCCAACCGCCCGCCGCTTCCTGGACTGCCCTAAGTGCCGTAGAGGAGGGAGCGGTATTGATCCTGCCGTCGAGAACCGGACTGAACTGATAATATCTGCCGTCCACCACCTGGTAGATCACGCCGGGGATCGTGTTGGGATACGACCCACTTCTCACCCTGTTAATCACGGTGGCCGCCACTGCGACCTGCCCTTCATATGGCTCACCGCCGGACTCGGCCGTGACCAGTCGGGCAAGGAGCGATAGGTCGGACGAGCTCCATGAACCATAGTCCCCTCGTGAAGGGTTGTCGGGTGGGCGGGAATCGCCGCCCGCAGGGATACGCAGGACTTCACCTGGATAGATCCAGTCGTTCGACAAGCCGTTCGCGGAGCGCAGCGCGCTTACTGTAACGCCGAAGCGGTTCGCGATCAGGAACAGCGAATCACCTGACCTCACTGTGTAGGTAGAGCCCGACGACCCTGGTGTGCTTTGCGAAGAGGGGATCGTCAGTCTCTCACCGGCGTAAATCCAATCGTGTGACAACCCGTTCGCGGCGCGCAGTTCATCTACTGTCACGCCGAAGCGTTTGGCGATGAGGTAAAGCGAGTCGCCTGTCCTGACGGTGTACGTTGTGGCGGCCGATGCCGCGCACGCGGCGATGGCGACAATCAAAGCTGCTGCTGCGAGCAGTGCGGCGACTTTGATACTCTTGCTGTGTAGTCTGGATCTCAATAACTGCAACTCCTTTCTCTGTTAGCCTTGCGCGGAAGTGTGGGCCCCCTCTATGGCGGTCTATTCTACAACGATATGTGGAATTCCCTGTGGGAAGTGGTGGGAAAGCACCTTCGAGGCCGATGCTTGACAGCGCTTGAAGCCCTTGAGATAGTTGGAGTATAGCGAACGACGTGAGAAAGAGTGGTGGATCCAGTGGCATACAGGACGCCCTCAGAGATCGCCGCAACCGCCGTCAATGCGGGCGTGGCCAAGTCGCGGGCCAGTGCGGTCGCCCTTGTTGTGCTGGGTTTTCTTGCAGGAAGCTTTATCGCCATGGCGGCTGTCGCCTCCCACACAGTCTCATACGCACTCGGCGCATGGGCAGGGCCGAGTGCAGTTAAACTCATCTCTGGCCTGGTGTTCAGTGTAGGCATTGTCATGGTGATAATAGGGGGAGCTGAGCTGTTCACTGGGAACTCCTTGATGGTAATGGCGCTCCTCGACAGACGGATCAGATTAGGGGCTCTCCTGCGCAACTGGGTGATTGTGTATTTGTCTAACATGGCCGGCGCCCTCTTCGTAGCCTGGCTGTATCATGAGACTGGACTGTGGCAACCGGCAGACGGCGCCTCCGCCCAGGCGCTCGTGATGACTGCCATACGGAAATCGTCACTTGAGTTCTGGCCGGCCTTCTTCCGTGGAGTTCTATGCAACTGGCTGGTATGCATGGGAGTATGGATGTCTTACTCAGCCGACGACGTCTTGGGCAGAATAGCGCCGCTTGCCATGGCAGTATCTGCTTTCATCATGTGTGGAGCAGAACACTCAGTAGCAAACATGTTCTACATTCCCATTGGCTTGATGCTGTCGTCAGCTCCAGCTGCCCAGTGCTTCGCCAGTCTCGCCCGAAACCTACTGCCGGTGACGCTCGGGAACGTGGTTGGCGGAGGGCTGCTAGTGGGGACTATGTACTGGTGGGCATACATGCGCCCTGCGTCGGAACCACGAGGAATCGCGGGTAGATGATCGCGGGCAGCGCCCGGTCCAGGGGCGACCGGGCGCTGGCCGCGCTATCGCGTCCTGCATGCCCTGCTTTGCAGGTTACGACTTAGGAACGTTCAGGTTGGTTGGGACATTGAAGCCAGTTGCGGTTTCAGACGCAAATCCCTGAGGCCTGAGGGCCTGCGCGAAGCTGGCCTGGGTTCCGGCGACTGTCTGGCTTATCAAGCTCTGCTCGGCCGCGGCGATCATCTGCTTGACCATCTGGCCGCCGATTCTGCCCGCCTCGCGAGCGGGGATATCGCCAAGGTATCCGCCATAGGTGTTGTAGTCCACGCCCACCTGGCTCGCAATCTCGTACTTCATCTGATTGAGCGCCTGACGCGCCTGAGGGTTCAGGATCCTGTTGCTCCTTCTCGGCATGCGTTTCCTCCTCCTTTCTTTCAGGTGTCGCGGTTGCATCCGTAGTCTGACCGCTGCATGTGGGCGTATACTAGAACTTTGAGTCACTCAAGGGATCACCATGTGGTACGAAGGGAAACTAGACCGTGAGGAGAAAAGACAGGTGACGCTGCATTCGCCCGAAGAGCTACGGGCGGAGTAGGCATAGAGTAGGCCAACAGCTCCACGAATAACAAATTATGGCGAAATGCGATCAAATCGGGGTCAGAACTGCACGGCACGGTGCACCATCAAGCCGGGTGAGGCGCAATGGCAGTGCGGTCAGACTGTACTCGCCCGGCGGAACGTGACTCAGTTCGAGGCCCTCCATTATGACCACACCTGCCGCTAGCAGGCATCTGTGGACGCCGCCGTCGCCAACCGGGCTTTCGATGGACATCTCGCCGGTTCCTACAAGTACGGTGCCGCGTTCAACGAGGTAAGCGGCGCCGCCAGGGTCCAGATGCGCTCCGGGGCCGGCCTTGATCAGGATTCTAGATGGGTGAGCCGTATTCAGAGATTCCGCCAGACAGCTGCGCCCGATGGGCCCTCCTGCGGAGAATTCGATGACAAGGCAGGGGCCGATCAGAGATTCCATTGGCACCTGGTCCACCGTTGGGGCGCCTGCCAGATAGTGCGAAGGAGCGTCAATATGTGTGCCTGAGTGCGTTCCCATGCTGATCGATGTGATGTTTGCGCCGCCTTCGGCAGTCGCGAGCGCAGGCGTGAATCGCACATCCGGATCTCCCGGCCATACCGGCATACCGTGGTACATGGGGCGAGTCACATCAATGATTGCCCTGACCATCTGCATCACCGTCCCGTGTTCATGCTTTCACCAGGCGCTAACCGTTATCCTGCAGTGATCGTTCGTTGCGCGCGTGTATACTTCGTATTGCAGTGAACTAGGCGGTTAGGTATAGTAGTAAATAGCAACAACGCAACACTTGCCTCTTTTGGAGGGAATTCGTGTGCAAGTCCTATTTGTAGTGCTGAACGACACGGAGCTCCTCGATGACCTGTTCTCGTCCTTCCTTCGGGCAGAGATAACCGGGGCAACTTGTATAGAGAGTATGGGGATGGGGCGGGCCCTATCCGAAATCGATAGCTCCTCCATACCGATTTTCGCAGCGCTGCGACATCATCTAAACGAGAGCCGGCCTTTTAACAGAACGGTGTTCGCATTGCTTCCAGACGAGAAGGTTGATGAAGCCATAGCGGCTGTGGAGAGCGTCGTCGGCGACTTGAGCCTTCCGGGCTCGGGGTTGCTCTTTACGGTTCCGGTAGGCAAAATCGCGGGGTTCCCCAAACGCCACTCGAACTTGGATGACCTCGGTCAGTAACCTCGCGTATTGGCGGAGAGGTTTTGCATGAGCAGCATTCTTGCGGCGGGTCTTATCATGCTGAGCGGTGTCGCCCTTGGGCGTGTCGCGGCAGGCTTCGGTGTGTCGTCTGTAGTGGGATACCTCCTCGCAGGGATCACGCTGGGGCACGCCTGGCCGGGGATTGGCGGCGCGATTACGCAGGCGGGCGCCGCGTTCGCTGCAGAGATGGGTCTATCGCTGATAGCCTTCGTCGTGGGAGGAGAGCTGGAGGCGCGAAGGATTCGCTCATTGCCCAGGGGCGCCGTAGGCATTGCTTCTGCGCAGGCGATCCTATGTATGGCGGCGGTTCTGGGTGCGACGGCGATAGCCGGCAAACCCCTCGCTCTCGGCTTGGCGCTTGGGGCGATTGCCGCAGCTACTGCCCCGTCTACCACGATCATGATAATCAGAAGGCACAAAGCCGACGGCCCGCTCACCCGGATGCTCCTATCGGTAGTGGCTGTGGACGATGCCGTATGCATCATGCTCTATGCTGTTGCCGTGTCGGTGGCGCGCGCCCTGCCTGTGGCAGGTGCGTCACAGTCAGTCCTGGGCGTAGCAGGCGTGTTTCTATGGGAACTGGCGGGTTCTGTGATGGTGGGCGTGGTGATCGGCATAGCGCTGGGGTACTTCGTAAAGTATGCTAGGGGAGGCGACGAGCTGGTAGTGATAGTGGTCGGCGCAGTGCTGCTCGCTTCCGGGCTGGGATCCAGGATGCACGTGTCTCCGATCATAAGCTGTCTGGTTCTGGGTGCAACCCTAACTAACTTGGTGACGGGCAACCGGAAGCTATTCGCTACCATAGACCGGTTTTCGCCTCCGGTGTACGTGCTTTTGTTCGCTCTGGCGGGAGTGGGTTGCGACTTCAGGTCGCTCGCTGCCTCGATCCCATTCTTCGTCCTGTATGTCGCCGCGAGGGTGGCCGGCAAGGTGGTGGGGTCGTTCCTGGCAGCGCTCGCGGCCCGAGCCAGCTCGTCAGCGCGTCTACGTATCGGTCTGTCGCTACTGCCCCAGGCGGGCCTGGCTGCGGGGCTCACCGTCGCAGCCGGAGTTGCCCTGCCGGATCACCGTTCCATGCTCGCATCAATTGTGGTGCCTGGGATTCTCTTCTTTGAAGCGATAGGACCATCTCTACTCACATTGTGCCTGAAAAACGCCAAAGAGACGCACGATAGTGACCCAACGCCGGCTGAGGCGTGAAGCTGGAAAGAAAATAGTGGTTGGTGGTACAGATGTCAGCACTGACAAGTAGCAGGGGGGTCTCATCTCCTCTGCGTGAGCTGCAGCCTCTGGGTATGGACGGCAAGTATGTGCGTCCGGCTGGCATTGCCATCATGCTTCTTCGTTCAGTGATCGTGGCTGCATGCATCGTGTTCGGCCTTCACAGGCTTGCAATACGTCCAGGAGTGATCACTACTGTCGTGCCTGCGGCGGCGTTGTCGGTTGCCGTGTGGATGGTGGGCGGTAGGCTCAACTTGCGCATAGTCAATACTGTGGCGTCGGCCTTCGATATGGTGCTGATATCCATATTCGTGCGCCTTGGAGAAGGGCTTGCGAGCGAGGCATATGCCCTGTACTTTGTGGCTCTCGCTATCATCGCCTTGCAGGAGAGCGCGATTTCAAGCTTCATTGGCGGTATCATATCCGCGGCGCTGTACGCTGCGGCCGCTTTTCCGTGGTCGAGTCAGCCAGCCATGCCCGGATGGGTACTGCCGTACAGATGCGGAATCATCGCGTTAACGGCCGGGGGAATCGGCCTCGCATCGAAGGTTCTGAAGGATTGTGCCGCACGGCTGACGTCGGCCCGTGACAAGCTCGATAGGCGGGCACGCTGGGACCAGGTTCTCGCACGCATTACCCGCAAGATCAACTCAGGGATCGGGCTGAGGGCGACGCTGGAACTGATTCTCGATGGCGGCCTAGAGGTGCTCGGCGGCGACATTGGCCTAGTTGCTCTCAAGGACCGGCGCGGGCGATTGGTTGCATCGGCCTGCAGAAATCTGCCCCCAGGGCTGCTGAACAGGGCCTTCAGGAAAGACGAGGGATTGGTCAGCGTGGCCGTTGCGAATCGGCAGACGGTCAGGGTACCCGACTATGCTTCGTTTGCAGGGGCCATTCCAGAACTGGTTGCAGAAGGACTGCACGCAGTTGCTGCCACGCCTCTCATGTCCGGTCCTGACTGCATTGGAGCGCTTACGTTCGGCGATAAGCGTTCGGGCGTCGCATATACGCCGGAGGACTGCGAGTTCCTTGAGATGCTGGGCAAGCAGCTGAGCGTGGTTGTGGGAAACGCTCACCTGCTGGATGAGGTCCAGCGAAGGGCCGACTACCTGTCCACTCTCAACGAAATATCGATGAGCCTTACGTCGGTTCTTGAACGCGATGCGCTCTTCGACAAGATATACCGAGAGGTCTGTCGGATAATCCCTGTCGATGCCTTTTTCGTGGCGATATACCATGCGGGAAGCCGCGAAATTGAGATGGCGTTTCTCATGGACCAGGGAGTTCGTTCTCCTTCGACGCGGTTCTCCATGGAATCGGGGCCCACCGCAAAGGTGATCACGAGCGGTCGGCCGATTCTTTTCAACCGCCGAGAAGACGAGATGATGGACGGGGAACGCAGGCTTGGGCACAACCTTGATGAGGTTACGAGCTCGGTTATTATTGTCCCCATGCGTGTGGGTGCCCACGTGGTGGGCGCGATATCAGCGCAGAGCTACACGATGAACGCCTACGGCGAGGAGGAGAAGGATCTCCTGATGACGATCGCGTCCAGCTCTGCCATAGCCCTGGAGAACGCGCGGCTGTACCAGTCGGCCCGCGAGCTATCGCTCACCGATGATCTGACCGGGCTCGGCAACTATAGGTACTTCTGTGATCTTCTCGAGAAGGAGATTGAGAGAGCTCTCCGACATGGTACACCCCTTACGCTGGTGATGCTGGATTCTGATCGCCTGAAGTACATCAACGACATGTACGGGCATGTCATAGGCGATATGCACCTGATCCGCCTGGCCGACACCATGCGCGCGGCGGCTCGTAAGTCCGACATACTCGCCAGATACGCCGGAGACGAGTTCATGGTCATCTTGCCCAACACGACCAAAGCTGACGGGTTGGTGGTTGCGGAACGGCTTCGGGCGGAAATGGAGCGCTCACCGCTCATGGTGGAGGGCACTCCGGTGACAGCCACCATAAGCCTGGGCGTGGCCTCCATGCCCGAATCCGGCCGATCGGTCGACTCGCTCGTGAGAGCCGCCGATGCGGCCATGTACGAGGCCAAGCGTCAGGGCAAGAACAGGGTTATGGGAGCCGGCGAGCGCGGCGGGTCCTTAGGAACTTCAGACGATCCTGTTCACCAGGTCCTCGATGGCCCCTGGCAGCATGTCAGCCGCCGCCAATTCGATCATCGTGTACGCGCCCGGCGCCTTCTTGAGGCCTGCTCTGAGCGCTCCTACCATAATCTGGCCCGTAGCGGCCGGGTTGGTTACCCTCATCTCCCATCTGAGCAACTGATTGCCAGTCAGCCCAGAAGCGCCTTTCCTGTCGATCACGACGCCATGCCCAGGATCGGCCGCCCGGCTCACGCAATCCACTTCGAATACGTCGGTCTCGTCGTTGACGAAATAAGGGTCGCGACGGACGTCGGACGCGACGTGGGCGAAGGACCTCGACCCGTCGAGCTCAACATAGACGGCCCTCCTATGCCTGCCGTAGCCTGCGGGGAGAGTCACGGATACGGCATCCGCCACTCCTGGTATGGCCCGCACAGCCACAGAGTGGCCCATGCTCATGCCGGGCCCGAAATTGGTGTAGGTGATTCCGGTCGGGGCGATGATCTCAAGCAGCGCCCTGATCACCGAGTCGGCGCCCGGATCCCAGCCGGCAGCTATGACGGCCGTAGCCTGACCCTGGGCAGCCGAAGCAGCCAAAGACTGTTTGTGGCGCAAAAGTGGATCGCCGTGTATGTCAAACGTGTCCACCACACTTATCCCCGATCGCAAGAGGGCATGCTCCATCGGTTCGAGCTCGCGAGTTGGCACGCACATCAGGGCGGCACGGACCTTGTCCAGCTGGTCTATTCGGGTCACTGCAGGCGCTTCCCAATTCGGCCCCGCGACGCGCACACCGGGCTGGGCCCGTCTTCTGACAACCCCTGCGAGCTCAAAATCAGGCGATGTCGCTAACGCCTCGGCGGCTCCTCGCCCGACATTGCCCAATCCAACCACGGCTACGCGCGTTCTCTGCATCTACACACGCCTCCCCCAATTCCCGGCTACCGGTTATCTGGATTATACTACATCCGGTGGCGATGCCGATATCCTGTCACAGCGGCGGGTCCTGTGCGCGGTCGCAGCGGTGATGGTATAATGGCGTTGTGCCATTGATGCGATTCTGCATTGCAACTGGGGGCGGCTGATGTGGAGCTGATCGAAACGCGCGATGACCTATGCACGAGGTGCTACGCGTGTGTGCGTGCCTGCCCTGTGGAGGCGATACACGCAGCGGACAATGCTGTGCGCGTAGACAGCGAGATATGCATGGGATGCGGCGCTTGTGTACAGGAGTGTGCTCACGGTGCGATTGCCTTCGCCCAACACGCCCGGGTAGCGCTGGACTTGCTGGCTCAGGGCGATACTGTTGCAGTGATGGCGCCCAGCTTCCCTGGGGCCTTCCCCGATCATGATCCGCTGACGATCATTGGGGCGCTGCGAGCTGTGGGTTTTGCCGAAGTGTGGGAAGCGGCGGCAGGGGCGGAGATGCTGGCGCCGGCGTACCGTGCCGTTTTCGAGTCTTCTTCGGGGCGCACAATCATAACCTCGACATGTCCGGCCCTGGTTCGGCTCATCGAGGCACACAGGCCTGATATGGCGCAGAACCTGGCCCCGATTGTATCGCCGGAGGTTGCCACTTCACGGGCGGCCCGTGCCTCGGGGTGCTCACGGGTTGTTTGCGTCACGCCCTGTGCTGCGTTCAGGCTGGAATGCGGCGATGCAGGCAGCACTCGGGCGACGTCAGCCGTGCGGAGCGTGGAGGGCGGGCCCGATGTGGTGCTTACCTTTTCTGAACTGCACGAACTGTTCGACATGGCGGGATTGCATATCGATCATTGCCCTCCATCGGCACCGGATGCGGCGGCTGAAGGACCCGGGCGTATGCTGCCGTTACCGGCTGGATTGCT
>Ga0116178_10003923_pt1 | contig 11088 bp, 7 predicted proteins | sample AD_STIC12_MetaG_FD_89880 | JGI IMG/M metagenome (GOLD analysis project Ga0116178, IMG submission 89880) | Active sludge microbial communities of municipal wastewater-treating anaerobic digesters from USA - AD_STIC12_MetaG | ecosystem: Engineered > Bioreactor > Anaerobic > Digestate | place: USA... | reverse complement strand
TCTCTGTAACGCAATTGAACTGTCGACGTACAGGTAGTGAATTTATTCCTGGCTATGTGACTAGTAATTATATGTGAATACTAATTAATCGCATAGTATTTAGATGTGCAATAATTGGGCATGCCTAAAATTGAATCGGTGCCCGCAGCGGCCGAACCACGTTCAACAACTAAATGGAGCCAGGACCGCCGTCTTGAGTTCATTGACTTCCGATTGCGCTGGGAGGGAAGAATCAACCGCAGTGCCCTTACCAAACACTTCACCATCTCGGTGCCACAAGCGTCCCTGGACATTGCCAAGTACCTTGAGCTGGCGCCAAACAACTTGGCCTACGACAAGAGTGCAAGGGTCTATGTGGCGAGTGCGGAATTCAGGCCTATCTGCGCCAGCAGTGGCGCCGCGCAGTACTTGAGCGAGTTGTTGACAACGCAATTGGGGTTGCTGGGCTCCGAAGCGAGCTTTATTGGGTGGCGGCCGTCCATGGACCTGGTACCAACGCCGGGCAGGCAACTAAGCGGTGAAACGTTGGCTAGCCTGGTTGCCGCGATACGAGAGCAGCAGCCGGTTGCGGTGTTGTACCAGTCGATGGCTCAAGAGGAACCCCAGCCCCGTACGATTTCACCGCATGCCCTTGCGCATGATGGGTTTCGGTGGCACACGCGAGCCTTTTGTCACTTGCGAGGGCAGTACCGAGACTTTGTAATCGCCAGAATCCTCAAAATTGGTCCGGTGGACGCTCAATACGTTGAAGCAGCCTTGGACTCCGAGTGGGACAACCAGGTCGAACTGCTACTTGCCCCCAATCCAGAACTCTCAGGGGCCCATCGCCGCGTCATAGAACTCGATTACGGGATGTCGGACGGCAAGCTATTGGTCCTGTGTCGGCAGGCCTTACTGTTCTATGCGTTGAAGCATCTCGGTCTTGACCATACGACCGGCGCCAGCCCGAAGGAGCATCAAATCGTGCTGCAGAACCGAGAAGATATTGAACACCTGCTGGCAGGGGGCGTTGGTTGAGCTGCTAGGGGCTGGCTCAACGCGGTGGGTGCCCCTGGCCAGCAATGAAACTCACTCATAATTCGACTAAAAAGGGAGGGCCGAAATGGCAAAAAAGAAAAGTTCCGGATTTGAGGCTGCTGCAGTCTTCATTGGTTTGATTGTGCTGGTCTTCGCGTCCATACCAAAAGGTGTGTGGATTTTTATCGGCTGTGCCGTGGTCGTCTATTTGATTGTTCGGGGGTATAACAAAGAGAAGAGCCTCACCAAGGTGCCCCCGACGGCTCAACCACTGGAATACGTCCGCCCGCAATCGAACGAAACCTTGGCCATAAAGAGTCGCGACGAACCTGTTTCGATAGGGTCCAGTTCACCCCCGCCCACTAACTTCAAGGTCCCGGATGCCCCAAAAGGCTTTGGCCCGGCGACATGGTCCCTGTCTGACGAATCGGTGACGATTGGTGGCGTTCGAGTTCCACGGCGCATGCTGTATGTCGGGTCGGTGTTGAAAACTCCGCGCGGGGACATTGACCCGTGTCTGGTGGACCCCTCGAAAGCCGTAGCGAGTAGCGGCGACTTTACTGAACGTCAGACGAACTATTGGCCGAGCTATTCACAGATTTCTGACTCGGCCAGGCGAGCCTATTTGAACTGGCTCGCCGACGGCAAGAAGCACCCTGAGGCGGATGTTGGCTATGTCTTCCTGTACTTTTACGGGCTTGAGCGCCGAGCTATCTTGGACGCAAGCCGCGACGCTGCAGCCAAAGAAGACTTGCCGGCCATCGCGAAGGAATTACGACGCCTACTTGGAATTTACGGAGAAAAGTCAAATTCGTTTCGCAACTATGCGAGCGAGCTCTTAGGGTTCGCTGAACTCACTGCTAACTCGTCAGAACTCTACAGCCGTCCAATCCCCGAGTTCCCGCACACGTGGGAGTTGCCGGGCTACATCAGGTTGGCTCTGGGGCAGGCAGCTCGTGCAGCTGCGCCGCTGCCAGCGCATCTTGCTTTAGCCTGGATTCGAATGGACCCCAATACAAAATTGAGAACCCCCGCCAAGCGGTGTGCGTCAGAGTTCGACAAGCTCTTCGCGCAGAAATACGCGAAGTCTTTTGGCGCAGGTATGGTGCTGCCAAAGAACAAAACCAAACTGAAGATTGTCTATCGACCAGCTTCATCCGGGCTCCACGGTTGCGGTGAAATCAAATTGACTTTTGGCGAGACCCCTGACGTAACGGTCTTGACGGCACCCATCGGTAAGCTGCGTGTGCTGGCAGAAGAGGCCACTAAGGAGCTGGAACCGTTTAGTCGGAGCATGGGCCGCATTGAGGGTGCCAAGGCTCCGATAGAAGCCCTTCTGCAACTTCCTGTACCACTTTGGCCCGAAGCAGCCTTGACGCCAATTCGAGACCTCAAAAATCGCATCGAAGTTGTGGGCATGGTCACCACATTGACCTACCAGGACTTGCTGTCGACCCTCGAAGCTAAGTCACCGCTCACACGTGACAAGGTTCAGGGACTAGCAACAGTTCTTGAATCGATGAGCATTGGGATGGAGCCCGATGTGCTTGGCGGCGCACCCTCACCAAAGCCTGATGACAAGATTGTCCTGTTTGCCATTCAAACCGGAGAGCCCCTCACACGCAACCCACCTGCGTACCAGGCCGCGCTGTTGACGCTGCAATTGGCATCGTCCGTGGCCGCAGCTGACGGTGAATTTGGCGACTCGGAGATGAACCACTTGCGCCAGCAAGTGGAGTCCTGGGCCCACCTCACGCCAAATCACTCCCAGAGATTGCTGGCGCATCTGAAGCTGCTGGTCGGCACCCCCGTACCCCTGACCTCGTTAAAGAAGAAGCTGGCACCACTTGAAGCATCGGCCAAGGAGGCCATTGCCTCATTCATGGCGACCGTGGCGCAAGCCGATGGCACGGTTTCTCCTGCTGAAATCAAAATGCTTGAGAAGGTCTACAAAGTATTGGGCGTTGATTCGAAGAAGGTCTTCAGTGACGTGCACGCGGCGGCGGCCGGCACCACGGGCGCGGCGCCGGGGTCAAGCACGCCTCAAACCGGGTTCAAGCTCGATGCTGCACGTATCGCTGCGCTGCAAGCTGACTCGGCAAAGGTCTCGGCACTCTTGGCTGGTATTTTCAAAGAGGACGATGTGCCTACTGTGGCACCAACTCCTGAGGTTCAGGAGCCGTCTGACGTGGCCAGCGAGACCGAGGGGCTCCTTGGTTTGGACGAGGCCCACAGTTCCTTTGCCCGCATGTTGCTGTCCCGCCCACAATGGAGCCGCTCCGAACTTATCGATGTCGCAGAGGACCTGGAGTTGATGCTCGATGGCGCACTTGAACACATCAACGAAGCCTCATTTGACGCTTTCGATATGCCGTTAACGGAGGGCGTGGACCCGATTGATGTCCGAGCCGAAGTCTTGGAGAAAATTGAAGCATGACAACTACCATTCGCCCCAAAGACCGTGATGCGGTCATTCAATCCCTTCGCGCCGGGGTCGTTCCCCGGTCAGGTCAGCACCTTATCCAAGTAGGGCGCACCCGCGAAATCGAAACACTGGTCAGTGACATCGACCGCATCGCGGACGGTGGCTCCGGCTTTCGCGTGGTTATCGGCGAATACGGTGCAGGAAAAACCTTCTTCTTGAATCTGGTGCGAGCGGTCGGGCTGGAGAAGAAACTGGTCGTGGCGAGCGCCGACTTGAACCCGGACCGAAGGCTGCATGCCAGCGGTGGCCAGGCGCGCTCACTGTATGCGGAACTGATGCGAAACCTGGCCACCCGCACTAAGCCTGAAGGTGGGGCGTTGCCAGGTATTGTCGAGAAATTCATTGCAACGGCCAAGTCCGAGGCGAAAGCAGCAGGGCTGCCTACGGAGACCGTGATTCGGCAAAAGCTGGAGCAACTGACAGAGCTGGTCAATGGATACGATTTCGCGGACGTCATCGCGGCCTACTACCGGGGCTACGAAGAAGGCAACGAGCAGTTGAAGTCTGATGCCGTTCGCTGGTTGCGCGGTGAGTTCTCCACGAAGACTGACGCCAAGCAGGCCCTGGGCGTGCGCAGCATTGTGGACGACGCAGCCATGTACGACCAACTCAAGCTGATGGCCCGGTTTGTCCGACTAGCAGGGTTTGCCGGTCTGCTGGTAAGCCTGGATGAGCTTGTGAACCTCTACAAGTTGGCCAACACGCAAGCCCGCAACTCCAATTACGAGCAAATCCTGCGCATCCTGAATGACTCCCTTCAGGGCACTGCGGTGGGCCTGGGCTTTGTGCTCGGGGGTACGCCGGAGTTCCTGCTGGATACACGCCGAGGCTTGTACAGCTATCCGGCGCTCCAGAGCCGACTTGCACAGAACACCTTTGCGGGCGGGGACCTGGTTGACTTCAGTGGACCCGTCGTGCGGTTGTCCAGCCTGACCCCCGAAGACTTTTATGTACTGCTGCAAAAAGTCCGGCATGTGTACGCCGGCGGCGATGACAGCAAACACCTGCTGCCGGATAACGGAATCTTCAGTTTCATGGAGCATTGCTCAAACCGAATCGGTGACACCTATTTCCGAACGCCACGTACAACCATCACCGCCTTCGTCAACCTCTTGGCCGTGCTGGAGCAGAACGCGGGCACCCAGTGGCAGACTTTGCTGGGCGGTATCGAAGTGGCGGCGGACACCGGGGGCGCCGTTGACCTGAAAGTCGACGACGAAGACGAGCTCGCGTCTTTCAAGCTGTAGCTGCAGAAATCGCCAACAGTCAGGTATGAGCGAGGCCAGTTCTTCCTTTCACCTGCTGGACGAGCGCATTCAGCGTTTCATTTGGGCCGAGGGTTGGGAAGAGCTCAGAGACGCGCAAGAACAAGCAGTTCCTCTAATCGTAAAAGGGGACCGGGACGTAATCGTTGCCGCAGCAACCGCCGCGGGAAAGACCGAGGCTGCTTTCTTTCCGGCACTGACGTACCTTCTGCAGAAGGAGACGCCCGGACTGATTGTTTACATCAGCCCCTTGAAGGCGCTCATCAACGACCAATTTGGTCGACTTGACCGACTGTGCGAGAACTTGGAGATTCCGGTTTGGCCTTGGCATGGGGATATTTCCTCAACCCGAAAAACACGTTTTCTAGCTAAGCGCCAGGGCGTTCTGTTGATTACTCCGGAGTCGTTGGAGGCACTGCTGTGCAACAGGGGCTCGTCTGTGGCGGCCGTGTTCGAGCAGACTGCATTCTTTGTTGTTGACGAGCTTCATGCCTTCATCGGCTCTGAACGGGGCAAGCAGCTCCAGTCGTTGATGCACCGTATTGAGAGAGCGATGGGTAGGTCGGTCCCCCGCATCGGGTTGTCCGCAACCCTCGGGGACATGCAGCTTGCCGCTGAGTTCCTGCGCCCCGGGAACCCCGCCGGTGTGGAGATGGTTGTCTCCGGTGCGGAAGGCGTCGAGTTGAAGATTCTGGTCAAGGGCTATGAGGAGCCCCTTGTTGTCAAGGTTGACGACAAGGACGATGAGCCTGAACCTGTCACTCCGGCCCAAGTCGGAATGCATTTGTTCAAGGTGCTTCGGGGCTCGAACAACTTGGTATTCCCGAACTCGCGACGCCAGGTGGAGCGATACACGCATTTGTTGAACAAGCTTTGCGAGTCACACAAAGTGCCCAATGAGTTTTGGCCGCACCACGGAAGCCTGTCGAAGGAGATTCGCGCGGAGACTGAGGCCGCCTTGAAGCAAAAGGAGTTTCCCGCGACGGCGATTTGTACCAATACGCTAGAACTGGGCATTGACATTGGCGCAGTCAAGGCGGTAGCCCAGATTGGTCCCGCGCCAGCGGTTGCCAGTCTGCGTCAGCGCTTGGGAAGGTCTGGCCGCCGCAAAGGGGAATCAGCGATTCTACGAGGGTATTGCATTGAGGACGCCTTGGCCGTTGACTCGTCACTGAATGCACTATTGCGATTGGGAACAGTGCAAATGGCGGCCCAAATTTCGCTGCTGCTTGAGAATTGGTTTGAGCCCCCGCGCGTTCAGGGAACGCACATGTCGACATTGATTCAGCAAGTTCTGTCGGCAATTGCCCAAACAGGTGGCGCAACCGCCGGTCAGCTTTACACGCTGCTTTGCGCACCAGGATGCCCGTTTTCGCGCGTATCGAGGGCGGAGTTCATTGAGCTACTCCGGCACCTGGGGCAAAAGGAGCTCCTGGTACAGGACTCGTCTGGGGTGCTGCTGCATGGCCGGGTTGGTGAGAAGTTTGTGAACCACTACAGCTTCTACGCGGCATTCGCGGCCGACGAAGAGTTCAGGCTTGTGACTGGGGGCAAGACGCTTGGCACCGTGCCGGTATCCCAGATGATGACTATTGGGCAACGCATCTTGTTTGCTGGAAAGACCTGGCGAGTGGACGAGGTTGACGCACCCCAGAAGACCATCTATGTCACGCACACTTCGGGAGGGGTACCCCCATTGTTTTCAGGTGGTGCCGGCCGCACGCACAGCAGGGTCCGGCAGCGTATGCGTCAATTGCTGGAGGAGAGTGCTGTCCCCACATATTTGGATGAAACGGCGGCTAGGTTCTTGGCGCAAGCGCGGGAGTACTACAAGCGAATGGACCTCTCAACTCGGGTTGTCATTGACCAAGGGGCTGAGGTGATGCTGATGACCTGGTTGGGCGATTCTGCCAATGAGGCTATTGCGTGTTTGCTGATTCGCAGGGGATTTACGGCTGCGCCTGCTGGCCCCGGCGTCGAGGTTCTCAAAAGTCAGCATACGACTGACGAGATATTGGACGCACTCATCGACGCTGCCATTGACGAGCCGCCGCCATTGGACGTGCTGTTGGAGAATGTCCAAAATCTTCAACGCGAGAAGTGGGACTGGGCGTTGCCGGATGGCTTGCTGCGAAAGGCGTATGCCAGCCACTACCTGGATTTGGCCGAGGCCCTGGTGTGGACGAAGACGCTCCAGGATGGAGAGAAGCCATCTTCGTGATTACTTGTGGCGGGACAATGGCAATAGCTTGGCTTTAGCCGTTGTCACCGTACTGTCGTGTTCCTGTCGTGTTCTTTTTGGGTCGAAAACTGAATACTTGCGTCATCACCAACCACCTGATGGAGCCCTCGAATGACTACTGCTGAACAAACCAAGTCCCCCCGGATGCCAACGCTGCAAGAGCTGGCTTTTTGCATCAAGCTCTTTCGTGAGCTGCGCCAATGGTCCCAGGAGCAGCTTTCCGCTATTTCTGGGCTGACCGCCCGCACTATTCAACGAGTGGAAAAAGGTGAGCCGTCGTCGACTGATACTCGCCGTGCCTTGGCTCGTGCGTTTGGGCTTGAGGACATTGACGCCTTTAACAAGCCAATCACCATTCCGGACGCTGAAGAACAGAAAGCTCAGCAAGAGAAGTTTGCGAAGGACAACATCACGCTTAAAGCGCAGCCATTGACAACGGGGAAGGAGCTTGCCAAATTGGCGGAGACAACTCAGATGGATTTGTTTTCCCCTGCATTTGAACTGGAGAGAGCGGCGGACGAAGAGTTTGCTGCGTTGACCGACTACTTCCACGAATATCGGGACTGTCATGACCTGTACTCTGAAGTTGGTAAGTTTGAGGTTTTCGACGCAATGGACATCCACATCCAAGCATTGAAAGCGCAGGAAGTTTCACTTTGCTATGCCACCCGCCAAGTTGCATTCAAAAGTGCTCCTGGCATTGAGCCCTACAAAGCTGAGGTGCTCTATGTGGTGGCATGCCGGCGCGGCCATGAATTGAAGGAGTTCGCGACGCCTAAAGCTTTCAGCCTAGGTTAGTCCAAAAAGGGGCCTGCACAGTGACGGTTAACTTTTGCTACGGACGTCGCGATGAACAACTTATCCATGTTGGTGACCTCGACCGTGAGCTTGAGCGAGGATTGCCATGTAACTGTGTTTGCCCGGAATGTGGTCGAGCGTTACAAGCGCATTTGGGTGCAAAGAAGGCGTGGCATTTTCAACACCAGGCAAAGGACGTCAATTGCAACCCACAGCCGATGACCCTGCTTCACGCGTTTGTTCGTGATGAACTCGCCAAGAAGAAGCATTTGGTGATACCACGGGTCCATGTCCCTGTTGAGTTTGAAGAACTCGGGAAGGTCTGGACGGCCACGGTTCATTTGCCTGAAACCACCTTGCACATCATTTCGGCTGAGGCTGAGCGTCGCTTTGAGGAAGTGCAGCCTGATGTTTACTACGAGCTGGAGAACGAGGGGGGCTTCGCAATCGAGGTGCGATACACCCATGCGGTGGACGAGGCCAAAGTTGCCAAGCTTCGCAGGTCAGTATCTCGATGCGTCGAGTTGGACGTCTCGGACTTGCCCGCCGCAGGAATAGGCAGGGCTGCCTTTGAGCAGCTACTGTTAAACCCGGAACGGTGGACTTGGCTGACCAATCACAAAATTATCTGGGACACGATGATGCTCAGGGAAGGAGTCCGATGGGCGAATTCCGCGTGGAGCCTGAAATCACGACCGAACGCTATCCCGAAAGCTGCTGGCAAAGCCCAAGCCAAGCAACGCAAGGCTGAGGCTCGTTTGCCATGGGCCAAAGCCCAACTTGCCAAATTGCGTGTTGACGGGGCGGGCCCCCTGAAAAGCATGCATTGGTTGGGCGCGCAGGACAAGGTAGACCGGGTGGCCGTGGCTTGTGCCGCGTTAGGCATTAGCCCGACAGCGCTCCCTGACTTCTTCCTGCAAACCATCCAGGGAAAGAATGCCAGAGCAATCGCACATCATCCGTATTCATGGCAAGTCGTGGTGTTCATGAAATTCGGAGTTGGGTTCGAATCATTTACAGGTCATTCCGCCGCAGAATGGACGTTGGCTGCGATGCCCGATAGAACCGAAATAGAGGACGGTGCTAAGTCCCTGAACGGGTTCACTCGGACCGCGGCTTTGTTGCAGACCTATTTTCTGGACCTGGAGGCTCAGGGTTTGCTCACATCCGATGGCAGCAAGGTACTGGAGACCCGGACTTTCACGCCAAAATTTGGCCGCAGTTCCGAGCTTCGTGACTTTCTGGCAGGTGTCACAGCAACCAGCCCTTGAGCGACTGTTCCAACCGCAGGCACAACTCCCTGTAATCAAGTTGGAAGAACTCCCGGTTAGCCGACAACCGTACGTCGGTGAGCTCTGCATGTGCGCTTTGCTCCGCCCCGTACCCGTCAGATACGGCCCAGGCCTGCAGCACCATGAACGGAGACGGCACGGATGTTGTTGATGACAACTCCTTTGCCCGCAATTTGGGGTCCCGGTCGGTGAACCCCACCTTGAACAGGTTCTCAGTATGGGCATGGCAGCGCATGACGTAAACAAATGCTCCTGTTGCCATCCCCTCGCCGGCCAAGTCCGTGGCGACAACGTCACCGGCATATTCAGCGCTGCCCGGCGCGATAGGCTGGCTTACCGGGGCGGGCGCGATATCCGGCAAGGCCAACGGCAGCTCGGATTGCACTCGGGCCTGTGTTCCCTCCGCGATGCCCGCATCCGCGCGGTACTGGGCAAGGCGCTTGCGCGCATCGGACAGCGAAGCCTTGATGTAAACAATCTTGACGACAGGCGCTTCGTCCTTGTCCTTGTGGCGCACGTGGCTGCGAACCCAGGTTTTCCCTTCCACTGGATTGCCGTGCTGGTCATGCCCTGTACGACTTTGGTCGCTGTATACCCGCCAGAATCCAACGACTGGCACCTGAAATGATGGTGGAGAGTACGAGCGACCGTTCATCGAATGGTTTCTGTCGACAGATGGCGGAGCCTCTATGGCAGCAATGGTCCTAAATAAGACCTTGTCGGGCGGAGCGACATTGGCCAAATCACGTCGCATCCGTGCGGAAGCGCCTGCACTTATCCCCAATGGTGTCGGTTTCTGCTCGGTTGTCACGTACGCAATCTTTGCCTCCAAGTAGGCAGGCAGGAGCGTCAAAGTCTTCGCTACCTCCCAAACCGCATCCGACTCGTCAAGCTCCGCTCCCATGCGGGTATACGAAGGATGGTCTGCTGTGCGGTCAGGGAAGCCCCTCGTGTTCACGATGTCCGTCCACATCTGAAACGACTCAGTCAAGTCTCGCAGCAGGCAGCGCGAATGTATTTGTCCGGACTTCAAGTCAAAACGCACCATCGCAAATGTTGTCAACAAATCGGTTCCCGGCACGAAGGCTGGTCTCATCCTTGTGACGTCCACCGTATTGTGAAGCGCAAGCTTCAAGGGGTTAGGCTTGACGTTTTGGCTGGACTTGACCATCTCGTCCAATCTGTCGTCCGGTAGTTGCTCCGCCAAGCAAAGCATTACGGTGAGGTAGTCCCCCTTGCGTACCATGCTTGCTGCTCGCACTCCGTATGCGGATGTTCCTTGAGTCTCAAGTAGTAAGCCACCAGGGGCATCCTTGGACGTCGCGTTGCAGATGACACCTGACTCAAAGCCCTGTAGATGCCTGAGGTCCGTGACCGGGGCCGTAGTGCCAGTGACGAAGTCCAGAAAGTCAGCGAAGCTGAAGATGTAGTCCTTCTCTGGCAACAAAAATAGTCCCACCATGTCGCGCCGGTATTCAAAGAACGCGTCCAGCACCTCGTAGCTTGTGGGCATGGCGTTTCTACCGTATGAAATAACCCTGTTTGTGTATTCCATCTGGAAATGACGCAAGGTCTCATCCGCTAAAAGTCCGGCGCCCCCTTTTTGCTGCGCGTTCGTGATTTCCAGCGCCTCCACGCCTATTGCACTTGGCGGTCGCCGGCGGACTGGCAGGAGGGGCGGCGCCTTAGAGCGCGTCATTTGACGGTTCTGGAATGGCGGTCGCATGGTCCCTGTCCTGAGTTGTTGCCTCAATTTCCCCAGTTTAGCGGCGATTGGTTACTTTCACGCCAAGCACTATCGACTCGGAAACCAGTAAGGGTCCGCCAATCAAGGACTGTTCCTATTTATAAGAAATTTGTCAACGAGGACCAAACGGCTACGAAATGACAATTGCCGTGCCTAAAAAGGCAACGAAATATAACGAGTACCAATCATTGACAACAAAACGGCCTATATAAGTGCCTATACCGGTCACGTTAGGCGACATC
>Ga0116178_10003913_pt1 | contig 11107 bp, 7 predicted proteins | sample AD_STIC12_MetaG_FD_89880 | JGI IMG/M metagenome (GOLD analysis project Ga0116178, IMG submission 89880) | Active sludge microbial communities of municipal wastewater-treating anaerobic digesters from USA - AD_STIC12_MetaG | ecosystem: Engineered > Bioreactor > Anaerobic > Digestate | place: USA... | reverse complement strand
CTATGCTTGACTTAAGAAAACATGGGATCAAAGTGGCTACCATCATGCCCGGGTCAGTTGCTACAGAGTTCAATGCTCACGTGCCGTCAGTGCAAGATGGATGGAAAATTCAACCCGAAGATATTGGTCAACTGGTGGTTGATCTCCTTGAAATGAATCCCCGGACATTGCCCAGCAAGATTGAAGTGCGGCCAAGCTTACCAGGCGGTAAATAATTGATTTTAAGGCGTATGTGACCACACCATAAAGCGTTCCTTCATATCTTCCGGAAGCACCGCAATTATGTCGTGCAATTCGCCAGCCGAAACGTAATCAGCTATGGTTTTGATCACTGCTTCAATCCCATCCATGGCATCGGATACACCAGAGAAGTCGCGCCACGCAGACATTCCGTCCAGCTTCATCACTTCCTCACTCAGTTCGTGAAGGGTTTTAATCTTGTTATGATATCGCGAAGGCTGCCAGCCCTCTATATATAATGCTTTAATAACCATGGGCAATTGTGCAAGCAATTGAAACGATTCCTCCACAGTCAAACGATCGCGAAGCGTATGGAGCACACAACGCAACACCCGTCCGGCCCGATCGCGGTTATCTTCATCACCGAGGCGTGCTGCTAACCGGTTAACAAACTCATTTCCTTTGGCGGCATGTTTTTCAAAATTGAGTGACATAATGATTCCTGTTTAATGGTTATTCGAGTTCTTCATCACTTACAAGTTTATCCACCGGAACGGTAGCCCGAAGATTCAGTTTTGCTTTATGCTTTTTGATCTGGCTTTCGAGATCAAGCACAACGTTCTCAGCGGCAATCTCAAAACTTTCGGCTTTCTCACTCGCATACAAATCGTTGCCCGGTACAACAAGTCTTGCTTCCACAACAAAGTAATTCTGCTTGTCTTCCTTTTCTTTTTTCAACACGATGTTACCTTGCAGAATCCGGTCAAACACTTTTTCAAGGCGATCAAACTTTTCCTGAATGGCAAGCTCTGTTTTTTCGCTAACCCTGATGTGGGGTGATTGAATTATGTATTGCATATAGTTCAAGGTTTTACCCTTGCTTTAAAAGTGGAAATCAACGAACCAAATTTCTGTTCCTCTGGCTCTTTGATCTTTTACTTATTTGATATGAATGTCTATACCAGAATTTGAAAAACAAATGACGGTCGTCATGTTTGCAGAAAATTAATACCGGGAAGAACTCAGATAAAGTGCGAAATTCCTCGCTCCAGGCCCCGGAGCTCAGCAAGGCCACGCAATCTGCCGATGGCAGAATAGCCAGGGTTGGTCTTTTTATTCAAATCATCAAGCATCTGGTGGCCGTGGTCGGGACGCATAGGAATTGATTGGCCGGTGCGTTGCATGAGCATAACAATTTCTTTCACTACCTGCACCATATCGGTATCACCTTCGAGGTGATCGGCTTCATAAAAATTTCCGGCTGCATCTCGCTTTGTATTTCGCAGATGGAGAAAGTGAATGTGATCACCTAATCGGTTAACCATGCCCGGTAAATCGTTATCCGCGCGTACACCATACGAGCCCGTACAAAAACACAACCCGTTAGCAGTTGAAGGAACAGATTGAATTAGTTCCAGTGCATCCTGTTCTGTACTTACAACCCGTGGCAACCCCAGCACCGGGTAGGGTGGATCATCGGGATGAATCGCCAGCTTTAATCCTGACTCTTCGGCTACAGGCACTACCTGTTCCAGAAAGTAAAACAGATTTTGTTTTAACTTCTGAGCATCAATGTGAGCATAGGAATTTAAAGTAGCGAGTAACTCTTCACGCGTGAAAGGCTCATTGCCCCCGGGAAGACCCATCAACGTATTTTTATAAAGTACTTCTTTCTGCAAGTCACTCATGCCATCAAAGACCTTCCGCGCGCCTTCAATTTCATTCTTCGTGTACTCACGATCTGCACCTGGTCGTTGCAATAAAAATAAATCGAAGGCCACAAAGGCTGCCTTCTCAAAACGCAAGGCCCGGCTGCCATCAGGCATGGGATAGGAGGGATCGGTGCGCAACCAATCCAGGATCGGCATGAAGTTGTAGGTAACTACTTTAAGCCCGCCTGCTGCTACATTGCGCAAGCTGGTTTTGTAGTTCTCAAGGTATTGATGAAAGTTTCCCGATCGTTTCTTAATATCTTCATGCACCGGTAAACTTTCGATCACCGTCCAGGTGAGTCCGGCCGCTTCAATTTCTTGCTTTCGTTTCTGAATTTCTTCTGACGTCCAAATCTCACCCACCTGGATGTGATGCAACGCGGTAACAACTCCGGTACATCCAGCCTGACGAATGTGGGCTAAACTCACGGGATCGGCTGGACCGAACCAGCGCATTGTTTGCTCCATGAATACTCTTCCCTGATCTGACATAATACCAAACTAAAAGAAATTGATTGCAGAAAAAAAGAGTTTCACTATATTTCAATCACTTACTTCATCACCTTGGAGCTTTACCGCTCATCAAGTATTCTGCCAGTATAGTTAATCTGCTTTTAGTATTTACCGTGCATGGGGCAGTTTTTTATCTTAACTTGTCGGATAGTATGATCATTACTAACTGTTTGATCATATTAAATAAACCCTACCTGGTTTTGCTACGTTTTCTAAACAGAAATTAAATTTATTCCAACTAGTCACCTGACCAACTGTTGAAAAGTATTTTATTTTATACGATGCTATTGATGTCATTGGCTGCATCAGCTCAAGTGCTCGAACTAAAACTGGATGGTAGCGAACAAGGAAAATCTCTAACCACCGTTCTTGGTGAAATCGAAAGGAAGACCAATGCCAGATTTTATTTCCTTCCCGAGTGGATTAGTCCGATTACATTCCAGCAAAGCTATGTAGGACAAACCCTTGGCGATGCCATTGATAATCTCTTTCTGGGTACGGATCTCAACTACTTTGCTATGTATCCCAATTCCCTGGTCATCATCAAGGACGCTACGCAATTAATGTTGCGAAAGTCGGCCATTCAAAGCGCCATACGTCAGAACAAAACAATCGAGCGACATGTGTTTGGCGAGCCGGGTAAGTCGGGGAAGTCGCGCATTGTTATTTCAGGTCGGGTTCTTGATACAAAAACCAGCGAACCTTTGCCGGGTACTAATATTCAGGTAAGTGATACGCAATACGGAACTACAACAAATGATCAGGGTATTTACAGTTTGTCGCTTGCACCCGGAATTTATGTGTTGAATTTCAGTTTCCTTGATTACGAAAATAAAGTGATTGATCTGGCTGCATATGCCGATGGGGAAATCAATCTTGACATGGATAAGATACCTTTTATGCTTGATGAAATTGTTATCCAGGACCGCGCTGAATATGAGTTGACATCCCGAAAAATAGGAGAAGTTCAGTTAACGATGGGTAACATGAAACGGGCCCCGGCATTGATGGGGGAGGTCGATTTGATCAAACAAGTACAAAATTTGCCGGGGGTAACCACGGTGGGCGAAGCGGCAGCAGGTTTTAATGTACGGGGCGGCAGTGTTGATCAAAACCTGATTCTCTATGATGGATTACCCGTGTTCAACAGCTCGCACGTGTTTGGTTTTTTATCCTCCTTCAACCCCGAAGCGGTTCGGGATGTTTCATTCTATCGCGGTGGGATACCCGCTGAATATGGAGGCCGGGCTTCTTCCGTATTGGACATCCACGCAAAGGACGGGAGTTTTGAAACCTGGAATGGAAATGCGGGCATCGGTTTAATCACCAGCAACCTAATGATAAATGGCCCGCTAAAGAAAGACAAAACCTCATTGCTTGCCTCCTTCCGATCGACTTATTCCGATTGGCTGGTTCACTCAATACGCACTGACTATGTTGATTTGACCAACAGTTCAGTATTCTTTTATGATGGAACGTTAAAGCTTACTCACATTATCGATGAACGCACACGACTTTCCTTTACTGGTTATTCCAGCAAAGACAAGTTTCGCCTGATGGGTGATTCTACCTATCAATGGAATAGCCTGCAAGGTTCGGCCAGACTGGATCACCAGATTTCGGCCCGGTTATCTTCAGAGTTTATAGCAGGCATTAGTTCGTATGGATACAGTGTACTCAATACGGAGCCCCTCACAGCCTCCAAACTTTCATTTAAGATTTTATCAACCGTACTTAAAGCGGGCTTCAACTATCAGCAAGGTAATCACAAAATCAATTTCGGGTGGCAGTTATTGCATTACCAGTTCGATCCAGGCTCACTCAAACCCACTTCACCGGAATCCAATGCAAAACTATTTTCCGTTGATAAGCAGTACTCCATTGAAAATGCACTCTACGTAGCCGATGACTGGTCCATTAATCAAAAGGTCTTTGTTGATGCCGGCATCAGGCTGCCTATATTTAGTTCTTATGGTCCGGCATCGGTAAATGTTTACAAAGAGAATCTACCTCGAGATCTCGCTAATGTTGTTGATACCTTACATTTTAGCAAAGGCGAAACTATTAAAACCTATGTTGGCCTTGAACCCAGGCTCTCATTCCGGTGGACACCCAATCTCACCTCCTCATTGAAACTTGGATATAGCCGTGTGTATCAGTTCCTGCAACTCGTCACTAATTCAACGGCCGTTACACCTGTAGATATCTGGCAGCCCAGTGGGTATTACTTTAAGCCACAACAGGCCGACCAGGTTTCGTTAGGCTATTTCAAAGACTTCAAACAAAAAAAGTATGGAGCCTCGGCAGAAGTATTTTATAAGGCCACTCAGAATATTCTCGATTTTAAAGACGGTGCCCAACTGATTTTAAATACCCATCTCGAAACAGATTTACTACAGGGCAAAGGACAAGCGTATGGAGTTGAAACATTCCTTTCTAAAAATACGGGCCGCTTTACGTGGTCGATGAACTATACCTTTGCGCGTACCTTCCGCTTAATTGCCGGCCCTACAAGAAGTGAGTCGATTAACAAAGGACAACAGTATCCGGCTAATTTTGATCAACCGCACATTGCCAACGTTTCATGGAAATATAACCTTTCGCGCAGACATTTCTTTACTGGCAATTTTACGTACCATACCGGCCGCCCTGTTACCATTCCACTTTCTGCATTTGCCATTGAGAATACTACGGTTGCTTATTTCTCGGACCGCAATCAGTATCGGATCCCAGATTATCATCGTTTGGATCTGGCGCTTGTTATTGAAGGCAATCACAAGCGCAAAAAGATAGGATCTGGCACGTGGGTGATTTCCGTATACAATGTATACGCCCGCAAAAATCCGTACTCAGTCTTTTTTAAAAGTACCGGGGGCGGACTTCCTAAACCGTATCAGCTCTCGATTATAGGAACCGCTTTTCCATCCATAAGTTATAACTTCAAATTCTGATGAACCTTAAAACATTTTTTTGGAGGATGAAGATAAGATGGGTTGTTGCCTTCGTGCTGGTAAGTGCCTGTGTAGGGCCCATTGATTTTAAAGTTCCCAAAGAAGAATTTCTAACGGTTGTGGAAGGGATGATCAGCGATAGTCCCGGGCCTTATACCGTCACAATTTCTAAAGGGATAAGCCTCGCATCAGACTCAACGTATCGCCCGCCTGTAACGAATGTTAAAGTGAAGTTATTTGATGATGAAGGAAACACGGAAGATTTTACGGAGGTAAAGCCGGGAGTGTATTCAACCGGAGGAATCATTCAGGGCCAGGTAGGTCATAGTTATTATATCCGCATGGAGACAGCCGATGGAAAAATCTTTGAGTCTGAACCTGACAAAATAAATCCTGTAGGGGAGATAGAGAATATCCGGTATGAATATGAAGCCCGCACCGTTGTTAAGACGTATGGGGAAATTGCTGCCAATGTGTTTAAGATTTTCGTGGATGCCAATGCGGGCAGTGGCAATGGAAATTATGTGCGGTGGAAATTTACGGGAACTTATAAAGTGGTTACCTATCCTGAGCTTCGAATGACCTATACCCCGCCTTATACACCTTACAAAGATCCCGCCCCTTGCAGCGGATATATATTAGTAGGGGGGCCCACTGGAAGTGGTGGGCTGTTGGAGAAAGTGGGCGAATGCGAATGCTGTACGTGTTGGGTTAATGAGTTTGAGCCATTGCCGCAGCTATCCGATACCCAGCTGATCAGTGGCACTCAGTTCAATAATATAAAAGTAGGTGAGGTGCCGATTAACGAAGTTGTATTTTACGATAAGTACATGGTGGACGTGGAGCAAATGAGTTTAACGAAACAAGCCTATAACTTCTTTAAACTTATCCGTACGCAAAAGCAAGGAGCTTCCAGTTTGTTTCAACCGCCCTCAGGTGAAATCATGGGCAACATCAACCCGGTGAATACCAATGAAACCGTGGTTGGAATTTTCTGGGCTTCGTCTATCAACAAGAAGTCAATCTTTATTCTGCCCAGTGCTGTTCCGTACAACATTGTACTGCGCGATTCTGTTTTAAATCCGTGCACAAATTATCCTAATTCATCCACCATTAAACCGGAAGGCTGGGAATGAGGAAAGCCCTGATTATACTGTTGATTAGTACTTCATGGATTAGCTGGTCGCAACCAACTACCACAACGCTGGCACAAAAGTTTAACGCCTATCAAGCGGTATGGCCAAAGGCAACGTTGCACTTGCTGTTCAATCAGGAAAAATTTGCACCCGGAGATACGGCCTGGTTTAAAGCTTATTTTCTTACCGAAGATTTACTGGGCGTTACGGGCAAACAATTGATCGAAGTGAACCTGGTTGATTCGAGTGGAGAGTCTAGATTACACTTTCTTTTTGCCGTTACGAACGGGCTCGGTTTTAACCAACTCATATTTCCTGAAACGCTTCCGGCTGGTATTTACCTTGTGACAGCGCATAGCAGTTGGATGAGAAACTTTGCTTCGGATCGGATCTACAAAAAGAGAATTGAGATCGTACAAAATAATACCCTGCTGGCAGAAGAAAGTCCAGCGCTACTGGTGGGTGTTGAAGGAGGGCACCTTATCAGCAACATTGAAAACAGGATTAGTCTTTATACCAACCAAAGTTCAACCCTGCAAATCATTAATGAAGCAGGAGCGGAGCTTGGCCGTGCAACGCCAAACAAGCAGGGTGTGTGCAGTATCAGGTTCACGCCCCGCCCCAACACTCCTTACTTTGTTCGAAACGTAGGCGACACGAATACGACTGCGCTGCCAGCCACCGAAGCAGTTGGGTACAGCCTGCGACTATTTACCGATGGCGACAAAACAAAAATTAGAATCTCAGCACCAGCACCTGAAGAAGTTACCCTGATGATTACTGCCAGGGGTAAAGTCTATCATTCGGCAACTGTTACCGCATCGAACGAAGTCTTGCTTTCCCTGCCGGACTTGCCGGAAGGAGTGGCCCACATTTCATTACTCAACGCAGCTGGCGATCTGTTGGCAAGCCGCGACTTGTATACTTCAGGCGCTGGCGTGCAACCGAAGATTGATCTTGATAAGAATCAATTTCAACCCCGTGAAAAAGTGCGGGTAGAGGTTTCGCTTACAGATAATGGCCAGCCTGTTGAAGGTGAATTTGCAATTAGCATACTCAATGCCGGATTATTTTCGAACCCGCAACATACACTTGCCGATGAATTATTCTTTCCGGGATTAACAGAACGATTCAACCTCGACCGGTCTGATTCCTCCTGGTTAACTACGCTCGACAACCTGCTGATTTTGTTTCCTGCAACATTACCGTGGCCGGAGATAAAAGACCCGAATAAGAAACCCCGCTACCCGTTTACCGCGGTTATTGAAAAAACAGGACGTGCATATTACCCAGGCACACTAAACCCTGTGCCTGATAACACACAAATCATGTTTTATCTCCAAAAGAATCTCATCATGCAACAAACTTTTGCGATGGACAGTGGGCGGGTAGGGCTTGTACTTCCAGATATCTATAGTCTGGATGAGTTTTTTTATGTCGCTCAGATCAATGGGAAGCAGATTCAAAACCTGAAGATTGTGTGGGCAGAAGACCCTATGGTTTTACCTCAAGCACCCGTTTCGCGCGAAACGAAAGAGGAGGATTCCTATGCAGCCTTTATAACCCGAACGAGGTTGATTAACAAATCCTTTACCGAATTCTCAACGGATGCCAGCCGTGTTACCCCAGAGTTTGAGGATTCGAATTTTGAAGAAGAGATCATGGGCGCCAATATTACTGTACAGGTGCAAGACTATACGCTGTTTCCAACCATGGCCGAACTCGTTAAAGAAGTAATCCCATCCATGTATCATCGCAAGACAAAGAAGCGGGAGATTGTTCGGGTGGGCCTGCTGCCACCTATGATAGAAACCAATGACCCTGTTTATATTATTGACGGCATTGCCACCTCGAACACAGCCTTCTTTCTATCTCTTAAACCTGCCAACGTTGTTACAATAAAAATTTTGAGTGATCCCAGGAAACTGGTACCCCTGGGCCTGATGGGTAAGAACGGACTCGTGATTGTACGTACTAAAGCAGGCAACGCCCGCGAACCACTGGATGATAAGGCTAAAATCATTACTGGGTTAAACAGACCTTTACTATTTACAACAAATGATTATTCAACAGCCCGTGATCCCCATCGACCCGATTTCAGATCTACACTATATTGGAACCCCCTGGTAAAAACCGGTGCGAATGGTAAAGTTACAATAGAATTTTATACATCGGACGACATCGGAACGATGCACATTCGCATTAACGGATTAGCTACTGGTGGAAAACCTTTTTCGGCAGGGCAGGAGATCTTGATTTCTGTTCCTGAAAAGGAGTGATGTCATCTTATTACCAGGCATGTGCCCATATTCCAGTCTAACGTATTGGTAGCGGGGTCATAACGACCTACTACCTTAGAGTCTTCGACTGAGAACCACACTTTACCATTAACAAACATTATTCCGTGTTTTCCAATTAAGTGTCTTGTATCGATGTTGGCAATGCTTTTTGGGCAACCGGGTCGATCACGTTGATCTCGTAGGAGCGACCAACATCGGAAAGATTGTATTTATTCCTTGCGCGCAGTTTATTTTTTCAATTCATGACTGCCATCATTTTATTCGTTCTATAGAAAGTGCTTCTTCGTTATAGATTCAGCAGGTGAAGGACATGAAAAAAATTCTTTGTCCGGTAGATTTTTCAGCGGCATCGCAGGAAGGCGTGGAGTATGCAGCCCATTTGGCGCAAGCCCTTGCCTGCAGTATCACCTTATTTCATGTGCGTACCACCATCTGGCCCGAAGCCCGGCAACTCGATTACCTGGCCGAACTAAGTGATGAAAACATTCGCAATTTACTTACCGACTGGGGCGATGAGTTAAAACAGCAATATGGCATTGCCTGCGAATCATATTTTGAATCATCTACCGAGACTTTTGAAGAAATAGTTGCCACACAGGCGCTGCATCACGACCTGGTGGTAATGGGCACCCATGGGGCCGATAGTTTTTTCAGCTTTGTGTTTGGCAGCAATTCATTTCATGTAATTGAAAAGGCCAGGTGCCCGGTGATTGTAGTACCGCGTGGGTGCCAGTACCAACCATTGAATCTCATTGTGTATGCGTATGATCCGGATACCAATCCGTTGTTTTTTGTGGAACAACTAAAACAGCTGACCAGTAAACTGGGCTGCAGTGTTCGTGTGTTGCACGTAGAGGAAAATCCAAAGGCTGAGGTGAGGCGCAGAATGGAGATTTTGAAGGAGGCGATCAAAGCGCGCGAATCGAAGTACATCAAACTGAGTTTTGATTTCCAATATTCAGAAGAAGTTAGCTATGCGTTGAACACGTATATGAAAGTTCACAGGGCCGAGATGCTGGCGCTTTCTGTGGAACATAGGACGTTGATGGATAAGCTCTTTACGGAGGATGTTGTGAAGCAGATTAGTCTCACGGCTGATTATCCGGTGTTTGTATTCTGGATGTAGGTTGGGCAATTGAGAATGATAAGTAAGCAGTAGGCAGTGGGCAGTAGGCAATTGACAATTGACAATTGACAGTTGACATAGGCAGTAAGCAATTGACAGTTGACAATAGGTGAGCAATTAGCAATAGGCATAAGGCCTTTAGCAATTCGATAATATGCAATAATAGAGTGTTAGGGTTAGAAATACTATTTAACATAATATAAATTATATAACTCTTTCCTCGCTAAGTTCCTGACGCACAGTTCTATAATTATATTATGTTAACCATCCCAGCGTGCCATTGCGCACATGCCTTTGCTACGCTGGTCTGGGGGTTTTAGGCTTCGATTTGAAGTTAGGGATTTTGCGCACATGCCAACGCACAGTTATATAATTTGACGTTATGTGTAAATAGCCGCTCAAGGCCGCGCTCATCCGGGCCGTGCACTGCTTCGTCCTTGAGTGTCTATTTAAACGATAAAGATTGAGCAGGAAAGTTTTTTGCCTACGCGCATGAATGGCAACCAGCCGCGCCAAGCATAAGTAATGCAGGCCGCGCATGCCAGGCTCAGGCCAAAGCCAGCATTACACATGCTTGATCCAACGCTTTAAAATCAATTCAATTGAGTTATGATAAAGCTCACTGGATTAGTTTATTAGGTTCGCCATAGCTCACCAGAACTTCAAAGGTGTTCGCACCTTATTTTTCTTTTGTCCTTTTTGCCTTGATGCAAAAAGAACGAAAAAAATCAAGAGCCAAATATGCTTCCACGCACATGCCATCGCGCCACCCCGCATTTGGCTCAGGCCACCGCGCATAGGTTACTTAACATAATACAGACCAATGATTAAGACCCGGATAGTCAGGTGTTAATAATACTTAAACACAACACAAAGTTACGGGCGTGCGGAATAGAAAGCCGCAAGGGTTCGCTACGCCTGCTCATAAAAAAATCTCCACCCTCCCCACTTCCAGCCGCACATCCACCGGGTAGTATTTTTTTATGGCAGCCCTTGCATCTTTCTATCCGGTCCCGTGTGGTCGCGTTATGTTTAAATATATCATTCGTGTCCGCATCGGTGGCTGGTGGCTGTCGTTCGGTTTTCGGTTTGGCGTCAGGCCATTCCTGTTTGCTTTCTGTCCCTCTGGCATCAAAGAGGTTTTCCTCAGGTTCTTGTGGCTTGAGGTTGCAGTATCAGAGCTCCCTTT
>Ga0116178_10003902_pt1 | contig 11129 bp, 4 predicted proteins | sample AD_STIC12_MetaG_FD_89880 | JGI IMG/M metagenome (GOLD analysis project Ga0116178, IMG submission 89880) | Active sludge microbial communities of municipal wastewater-treating anaerobic digesters from USA - AD_STIC12_MetaG | ecosystem: Engineered > Bioreactor > Anaerobic > Digestate | place: USA... | reverse complement strand
GGAATTCTTTTCATGGGTTACAAAAAGTCGCTGATGATGGCCCGCATGGCTATCGGTTTTGACGCCTTCAAGGTCGGGACCGTGGATGGCGACAACAGCCGGGGCGTCCTGCCCCTTGGCCAGGCGTCACTGGAACGCCGGCCGTGTGCCCCAACGGCGGAAACGACTGCAACGACGCGGTGGCCGCAATCAACCCGGGAGTTCCCGAAAAGTGCAACAACATCAACGACGACTGTGATGCATCGACCGACGAAGGCTGCGACGATGACAGCGACGACTGGTGCGACTCGTCGATGGTCACCGTTGGAAACCCGACCGTCTGCCCGAACGGCGGAAACGACTGCAACGACTTGTCATCCGCGGTTCGGCCGGGCGCGACCGAGACCTGCAACAACGTCGACGACAACTGCAGCGGCATCACCGACGACAACGTGGCCGCGGCTCGCGACACCTGGGAGCCGAACGAATCCTGTTCCGACACTCAGGATATCGGAGACGTGACCAAGGGCACTTCCGGCGTGACCTATCAAGGCAAGATCTACTACAGCGGGGACAAGGACTACTTCTACGTGGACCTTCTCGAAGGCTCGGGTATCGACTGCATCCCGTGGACCGACCAGGACTTCCGAATCATCGTCAACCTGGTTCCGCCGACTGGCGCGGACTGCGTGGATCTGCGGGCAATCATCTATGACACCGGTTGCGGGGAACTTGCCAGGACAAACTCCACCGGCTGCGCCGCGAAGCAGGTCACGTGGGATTGGGACGGCCAGTGCGGTTCGAACGATGACCACAGCTTCATCATTGCAGTCGTTGGAGCTTCAGCGAACGACTGGGAGTGCATGGGCTACACGATCACGGTCACCATGGACCAGATCTGACCTTTCCGGCATCATGCCGTCGACACTGCTGTCCACCAAGATGTTTCAGCCCATCAAGCCCTGATTTTTCAGCATGTTGCGCGCATGATAATGACGGACTGACCTGCACGATCTATTATTGTCCGTTGCGTATAAACCTCTGGGTCTTCCGGAAGACTGGCATGGAATTTCTCGCAATTACGGCGATCGTGATCGCTGTCATACTGGGTGGCGTAACAACGATTCTGGGCCTGCTTCTCAACAGCTCCCAGATCAAGCTGAAACAGGCACTGGCCCAGAGGCGGGACGCGCCTCCGCAGAGCGATACCGACTTGAAGCTGGCCAGAATGACCGAGGAACTGCGCCGGGCCGAGTTCGATTTCGAGCAACCAGTCAAGGCGGGCGATGTCGTTCTCTTCAGGCTCACGCTGTTCAGCGACAGGCTGTCATCAATCAGGCTGACCGGGAAAAACGTCGCAAACAATCCGGTGGATGTCAGCTTCGAATCGGTTCTTGAACGGGTTCATCCCGACGATCGTTCGATGCTCAGGAACGCGTTGATCGATTCGGTGACCAGACAGAGACCGATTGAACTGGTCTACCGGCTCATGGATCAGGGTCAGGAGCGCTACTACCACCTTCGAGGGAAAACGGTTCCGGGAAGGGAACCGGCCGCAGTCGATCTGCTCGGATCCGTGGTCGAGATCACGTCACTGATCGCGGCGCACCGAGAGCAGTCGGAGTCGCTGCGCACGCTGGAGGAGGTCCAGGAACTGTCTCCTTTCGGGGTCTGGGCGTATGACAGTCATCACGTGATGACTGTCTGGAACCCGGCCATGGAGAAGATCACCGGAATTCCGGCAGACAAGGTGATCGGATTCGCCATCAACGCCATTCAGAATCAGTTGATTCCAGAGATGATCCGGCTTCCTGCCGAAGGTGAACCTCCAACCGGGATCTACAGGGCGTCACTGACCTTCGATGATGGGACCAGATATTTTCGTGTCGCACGCATCGTGACGGACCAGCGCGATGGTTCGAGCCATACATTCGGTATAGTGGACTGGGAGACGCAGGGCTCCAGTTCGACCAGATCGGTCGAGATGGAGACACTTGGAAGGTTGACCGCGGGATTCGCCCACAACTTCGCGAACCTGATTCAGATTGTGATGGGATACACCGACATAGTGATGCAGGACCTGAACGACGGTCAAAAAAGCACTCCAGCACTGATGCTTGACGACATCGGCCAGATCCAGGGCGCGGCGGTCAAGGCTGACGAACTGGTACGACAGATGCTCGCTTTCTGCAGTCCCGACTCGCTCAACAGCACCAGATGCGAGTTGAACCAGGTTGTCCGCAGGTTCATAGGCCTCGCGCGGCGGGTCCTTGGCGAGGATACTGTTGTTCGTTTCCATCCTCAGCACGAGACAGCTCACGCGCTGTCCGACCCGGGCATCGTGGAGCGAATCGTGCTGCGCCTGGTGTTGAGACTGAAGGAAACCCTGCCGGAAGGCGGAGTCGTGGCACTTTCTACAGCCGCCGTAACAGTGGATCCCGACTGGCCGATGGGAGATCTGGAACCCGGCGACTATGTCAAGCTGTCGATCTCTACCAACACGACCGGCTGGGGACGTGAACCGCAGGACCATGATGGTGCCGACAATGCGACGGTCGCGCAGATGCTCGCCTCGGTCGGTGGCAGTCTCAATCTGCACGAGTCTCCGGACCTGGGAACGACGGTCTCTCTATATTTCAAGGCGGCTCCGGCAACCGTCACCGCCGCGACCGACAACGAAATCCCGCTGGTTGACCGTGACCAGCTTTCGAGCGGCGCCGCCAGGATTCACCATAACGGCAGGCATTCCATCCTTGTCGTTGAGGACGACGCACCGGTCCGCAGATTGACCGCCAAGGCGCTCTCAATGGCCGGATACGACGTGATCGAGGCGGCAGACGGAAACGAGGCGCTCTCAGTGTTCAACGCCGATCCCGAAAGGATCGACCTGCTGATCACCGACGTGATCATGCCTGGACTTAACGGTCGGCAGGTGGCTGATGAACTGCGCCAGTACCGACCGGAACTGCCGGTTCTTTTTTGCAGCGGCTACAGTTCGGATCTCCTGAAGAACGAATACATGTTAAATATACAGGGTCTTGTGATTCAAAAGCCCTACAGGTCGACAGACCTGATCGCTGCGGCGGCCAGGCTTCTGAACTCGCCGTCCGCGCGGACTCACGAGACAACTGACGAAAACTGACGCTACCTACCCAGTGAGGAAGTCATGAAAATCAGGTTGCTGGCCGGATCAATGCTGTTGGTGTGCGCGTGCTCGGGCAGCATGGCCCCTTCGAACGTGCTTCAAAGCCAGGACGACGGGCCGGCGGTCGTGGTGCCGCCTTCGCTTGGCGCAGCGGCGTGGGAGAAGGATAGGGCAGCCACCTGGGCTGAGGTAGACCGGCTGGTCGATGAACAAAAGTACCAGTCAGCCCTGCAGATTGTCGAAGAAATCGTCACCGCGGCCAGACAGCAGGGCGACGCTCCGGAACAGGTCAGGGCGCTCATCCGTCGCGTCAGTCTTGAGATTTCGCTGAATCGCAACGAAGACGCGGTCAACCATCTGATCGGCAGTGTCGAAACGTGGCCGCAGGATCTGGTTTCCAGGACCCTGCTGGGACTGTATCTGGCCGAATCCCTCAACCAGTACAAGGGCTTCTATTCCTGGGAAATCAATCAGCGCCCGACCCGCGAGGATGCGGACCCGAAGGATGTCAGGACCTGGTCCGCGGATCAGATCTCCGACCGCGTCATGTCCATCCTTTTTGAACTCTGGAGCTGGAGGGACGCCCTTGTCGACGTGCGGATCGAGACAGTAAAAGAGTTTGTCAGGCCGGACACATACCCTGACAAGGTACGCGGGACGCTCGCGGACTCGGTCGCATACATGCTGACCGACAAGCTGGCCGACTCGTCGTTGTGGACTCCGGCCGAGTCGAATGGCCTCTGGAGGCTGGATATCGAAAAACTGATGGCGCCGGCCGCTCGCGTGCCGCTGTCGACACCCCCGGATGGGAATCACCCGCTCGAAACCCTTTCGCTGATCCTCAGGGATCACCAGGCCATCAAGGAATCCCGTGGCCTGACGGATTCGGCCTTCGACGCCCGGCTGGTGCTGATGAATACCCTGTCCTCTCATTCCGGTTCCCTTCCGGCATGGAATACCTACCTGATCGAATGGCTTACGAAGCGCCTGGCGGTAAAACCAGACTTCGACTGGTGGGCCGAGGGCATGTATGTGCTTGCCGACATGACCCGCAATGTCGACAAGGACGACAGCCAGATTAGTGCCCGCAGGATAGCTCTCGAATGCGTGAAGGGCCGACCGGGTTCGGACGGGGCCAGCCGATGCAGAAATCTCGTGACCCAGATCGAAGCGCGTCAGATAGGGTCTCTTTCATCCCGCGCCAACGCCAGACCGGGGCAGGAGTTCATCTCCGTCTCGGTCAGAAACGTGGACCACCTCTGGTTCAAGGCCTGGAAGGTCGACTACGGCAAGGCTCTGTCCGGCCCGAAGGTCAGGGATCCCCAGAACGCCATCATCGAGAGTTTCCGAAACACCACATCCCTCCAGAAGCCCGATCTGACCTGGGACATTCCGGTCACCGATCCCGGCAACTTCCGTGACCATGCGCTCAGACTGGCGCCACCAATCAAGGAAAAGGGCGCCTGGGTGATACAACTTTCGGCAAACCGTGAATTCTCGAAAGAGGACAACGTCATCCAGAACATCCTGGTGTATCTGGACGGGCCGATCGTCGTCACGCAGTTCGATCAGTCGCGTCAGGACCGCACGATACGCGTGCTTGACGGCGAATTCGGAAGTCCGATCGCAGGCGCAAGAATCCGACTCTTCTCGGTCTCCTGGCAAAGAGGCGAGGCGGCGTTGAACAAACTTGCCGACGCGGTCACCGATCAGTTCGGCGAAGCCAGGATAAAGATCAACGAAGTGAACGGACGCCGAATCCTTGGCGTCGTGGACCAGGACGGATTGACGTGGCCGATGAACGCCCCGTACAATTTCGGCAACGTCTGGAGATACGGCGTCACAAAGCGACAGACACTGATCTACACCGATCGCAGCATTTACCGTCCGGGCCAGAAGATTCTCTTCAAGGTTCAGGAATTCACCAGGAACTCCGATACCGACGTGCCGTGGTCGCCCCTGGAAGGCGCAACCGCGCTTGTGGAGCTGCGGGACGGCAATTACGAAGTCGTCGCATCGAAACGCGTGAAGACGAATGCGTGGGGTTCGGCGTCGGACGAATTCGAGATCCCGCAGGGCAAGATGCTGGGAGCCTGGAGCATACAGGTCAACCAGTCCGCATCCACGATGGTCAGGATCGAGGAGTACCGTGTTCCGTCATTCACGGTCGAGGTGGACAGCCCCGAGGGTCTGCGCCTGAACAGCAGGGCCGTGGTGTCCGGCAAGGCCGACTACTTCTTCGGCCTGCCGGTAACCGGGGGAAGGGTCGCATGGAAGGTTCAGCGCCAGGAACGCTGGCCCTGGTGGTGCTGGTACAGACAGGCCAGAACCGAGGTGATCGCCACCGGTGTCGAGCAGACCGATGACAAGGGTGTGTTCAAGGTTGATTTCCTGGCCGAGGCCGGCGAAAAGCCTCAGGGCGACGATATCCCGGAATTCGTGTTCACCCTGGAAGTGGACGTGACCGACGAGGCGGGCGAGACTCATTCCGCCTCCAGGTTCTTCAACATGGGCTGGGCCGCCGTGAAGGCTCTTGCCAGTACTCCAAAGGGATTCTTCGATGCCGGCAAGCCGGTCGATGTGTCCGTATCCAGGATGGATCTGAACGGCAACCCGGCCCCGGGCAAGGTCGACTGGAAACTGTTCAGGATAGCCGATCCCGAGAAACCGCAGCTTCCTTCCGATGTTAAAAACGCGCCTGTCGGATTCCCCGGGTTCAGGGGTGACTACGACGGTTACTACAATCGTATGGACAGCTATTCACCGGACGAAATGGTCCGGATGAGACCGGATGGCGCAAGGAGGGCTGCCGGCACGCTCGATGTCGGCGACGGCGGCAGCGCCGATCTGACTCTCGGCGCGCTTGAAAACGGTTTCTGGCGCCTCAGGTACACGGTCAAGGATCAGTACGGTCAGAGTTGGTCCGGGTCGTTCGACTTCAACGTGGTCTCTCCTGCTGCTCCTACGACGCTCCCCATACTGCTGAAGGCTCAGGCCGATTCGTATGAAGTGGGCGACACCGTTCGGCTGGCCGTTGGATCAGCCTTCAAGGGCCAGCACGCGATCCTGAACGTGAGCGATCGCTCGGGGCTGGTCGAGACGCGAAGACTCAAGCTTGGATCGGGCACCGAGATCATCAACTACAAAGTGAACAGGGCCGCGCGGGGCGGGCTCCAGTTCAATCTGATCGCCTACCGTGACTACCAGAATCTGAGTCAGGTCGCTCAGGTGTCGGTGCCCTGGTCAGATCGGCTGCTGAAGGTGTCGCTGGATAAGTTCCGCGACAAGGTAACCCCCGGCGGACGCGAGACGATCTCGTTCAGGGTCGCCGACCCGTCGGGACGTCCGGTTCCCGCCGCCGAGGTGCTGGCGTGGATGTACGACCGGTCGCTGGACGACCTGGCGCCGCTCTGGGTTCCTGACATGATGCGCCTGTGGCCCGGGATTCAATACAGAATCAATATCTCCGACAACCTGACGATGGCATCGGGGCTGTACACGCAGCACGACGGTTTCAACGTCAAGTACGTCTCGGTCGTCACGTATGAACCGGACGGTCTCGTGTACCTCGACGTCTGGCGCAGGCACTGGGGCAGACGCGATGTCGGCTACGGAGAGATGAGGAGCGTCGGTGGGGCCGGCATGAGGGTGGCGAGTGCCCCGACGCCTCTGGACCAGGTGATGTCGGACAGCGTTGGGATGGACAGTGGACTGGTCCGGGCCAAGGCGGCCGAGGCAGCACCCTCGGTCGCGGCGAATGGCCCGACAAATCAGGATGGAGACAAGGCGGCTCCGGCACAGGCCGGAACAGACGTGAGGTCGAATTTCGCCGAGACCGCCTTCTTCATGCCGCACCTGCTGACCGGCGTCGACGGCGTCACCACGCTCGAATACGAGGTTCCAGACTCGATTACTACATGGAAGGTTCTGGCCAGCGCGTCGACAAAGGACATGCGTTCCGGACGGACAGAAGGCCGCGTCATCTCGTCGCGGGATCTGATGGTAAAGCCTTTCCTGCCGCGCTTCATGCGCGAGGGCGATGTCGTGGTGGTGACGGCGGTCGTGGCGAACACGACCGACAGGGAGCTCAGCGGCTCTGTCTCCATCAGGATCGAGGATTCCGTGACCGGCGCCGACGTGACCTCGTCGTTTGAACCGGACCGGAAGGAAGCGAATTTCTCCAGCCCGCCCAAGGGTGACACGACCGTCTACTTCAAGGTGAAGGCTCCATCGAAACCCGGCTCCGTTTCCTTCAGAATCGTCGCCAGGTCGGATTCACTGTCCGACGGTGAACTGCGCCCGGTTCCGATACTGCCGGGACGCTATCACCTTGCCCAGTCCAGATTCGTCACCCTTCGCGGTAAAGACGGAAAGGATGCGCGCACCGTCGAATTCAAGGACATGAACGACAAGGATCCGACGCGCGTGAACGAAAAACTGGTCGTCACGGTTGATGGCCAGCTTTTCATGTCCATTCTTTCGGCCCTGCCCTATCTGACCGAATACCCGTACGAATGCGCGGAACAGACCTTGAACCGCTTCGTGTCGACCGGGATAGTCTCAAGCCTGTTCGACCGTTATCCTGGCGTGGCTGCGATGGCGAAACGCGCGGCCGATGCCAGGGACACCCAGTTCGAGGCATGGGATCGCAAGGATCCCAACCGCAAGCTGGCGCTCGAGGAAACGCCATGGTTGCGCGAATCGACGGGTGAAGGCAGTTCGCGTTTCTTCAAGGTTCTGGATCCGGCGGTCGCAAAGCGGACGAAGGACGACGCCCTGGCAAAGCTGGAAAAGATGCAGCACGACGACGGCGCATTCCCGTGGTTCCCGGGCGGACCGCCCTCGCAGTGGATGACGCTCTACGTGGTGGCAGGCATGTCCAGAGCTATGGAATTCGGCGTGGAGATCCCGACCGGGATGGTCTCGAACGCGATGTCCTGGACGCACGAATGGTTCCTTCGGATGAAGCGTGAACACCCGGACTGGGTCAAGAATGACTGGGGCAACGCGACATTCCTGGGGTGGGTCCTGTCGAACCTGCCGCAGGAGATGTGGGGCGGATTTACCACGCAGGAGCAGGCGGAACTGCTGAAGCTGTCCTTCGAGAACTGGAAAAAGATGTCGGTCGGCATGAAGTCGATGCTGGCTATGACGCTTCATCGCGCGAAAAGGACCGCCGACGCGCAACTGGTGTGGGATTCGGTGATGGACGCCGCCAGGACGGAAAAGGATCGCGGCATGTTCTGGGCGCCCGAGGATCGATCGTGGCTGTGGTACAACGACACTATCGAAAACCACGCGAGGGCAGTCAGGACCCTTGAGGAGATCGACCCGGACAGCAACGCGATCGACGAACTGGTGCTGTGGCTGTTCATCAACAAGAAGCTTAATCACTGGAAGTCCACCAGGGCGACCGCCGAGGTCCTTTACGCGCTGGCGCATCACCTTGCGGCGCAGAACGAACTTGGTGTCCGCGAGATCATCGACGTGAAGGCCGGAGATCGCACGGCACGTTTCGATTTCGACCCGCTCAAATCTGGCGAGACCCGCGGCCAGATGGTTATCGACGGGCCGGACGTCGACGAATCGGAGATGTCGACGGTGTCCTTCACGAAGGAGACTCCGGGATGGGCGCTTGCGTCCGCGACATGGCACTTCTCGACCGAGAAACTTCCCGAAGAGGGTGACGGCGACCTCCTGAAAATCGACAGGAAGTACTTCCTGAAAAAGAAGACCACTTCCGGCCCGGTGCTTGAGCCGATAACTGAATCGACGGCGGTGAGTCCCGGCGACGAAGTCGAGGTCCAGATCTCGATTCGCAGCGGTGAACCGGTGGAGTACGTGCACCTGCGCGATCCGCGACCGGCCGGCTTCGAGCCGGTCAAGTCGGTGTCCGGTTACAACTGGAATTTCGGGATCTCGTGGTATGAAGAGGTCAGGGACAGCGGCGAAAACTTCTTCTTCGAGAGTCTGCCCAGGGGTGAATACACGTTCAGATACAGTATCCGCGCGGCTCTGGCAGGCGACTTCAAGGCAGCTCCCGCGACCATCCAGCCGATGTACGCGCCCGAGTTCGCCGCCTACTCGGCTGGCCGCATAATCAGTATCGAGCCGCGACAGGAATAGTCCCCGTCACAATTTCAGGATTAACCGCCACAGGTCTTCGATGCCGTCACCGGTTCGCGCGCTGACGGCGAGGATGTCACTCCCGAACTGGGCGCCAAGCTTCTTCATCTCGGACTGGCGGCGGCTGGGGGAAAGCTTGTCGGACTTGGTTCCCACCAGGATGAAACGACGCCCCGCCCCGCGCAGCCACTCAACCATCGCTATGTCGCTGGCCTGTGCGGGGATCGTTGAATCGACCAGTACAATGACCACTCGCAGGTTGTCGCGACCGGCCAGATAAGGGTCGATGAATGACGACCAGCCAGCCGACTCCTTCTTCGAAACGCGGGCAAAACCGTACCCGGGCAGATCAGCCAGCATCATCGGAATGAACGGCCCCCTGTCGCGGGCAACCTCGATCTCAAAGAAATTAATCGCGGTGGTCATGCCGGGCCGCGACGAAACCCTCGCCATCGCCGTTCCGACAAGCATGTTTATCAAGCTCGACTTTCCGACGTTCGAGCGCCCGACAAAGGCCACTTCGGGTCGATCGGTCTCGGGAAACTGCTCGGGGGAAACTGCCGACAGAACGAATTTTGTTTTTGTTTTCATGGACCCGAATTGTACCCGAATTTTAGCGGGGCGGTTGGGGATTGCGTCGAGGTCAGACCTTGTCCAGGACCTCGATGGGCGGCATCGCCTTTCCTTCGAGGTACTTCAGGGAGGCTCCGCCACCGGTGCTGATGTGCGTCATGCGATCGTCGAGGCCCATCTGCGAGACCGCAGCAGCGGAGTCACCGCCACCGATAACGCTGATCGCCCCGTTCGACGTGGCATCTGCCGCCGCCATTGCGATCGCCCTGGTGCCGGCCGCGAATTCCGGCTTCTCGAAGACACCCATCGGACCGTTCCACACTATGGTTCCCGCCTTGCGGACTTCATCGCCGTACAGCCTTATGGTCGCCGGGCCGATATCCATTCCCAGCAGATTCGCCGGAATGTTCACATCTGAAACGACCACTGGCGAACCGGCAGCGAAATCGTCTGTCGCGACATGGTCCACAGGCAGCATGATCTTGTCACCGGCCTTGTCCAGAAGGGCCTTCATCTCCGCGACCTGGTCCTCCTCGACGAGGCTTTTTCCAACTTCGACACCCTTCGCCTTCAAAAGAGTGTAGGCCATGGCGCCGCCGATCAGGACTCGATCGACCTTTCCAAGCAGGGTCGAGATCAGCTTGATCTTGTCCGACACCTTCGCCCCGCCCATCACCGCCACGAACGGACGTTTCGGGTTGTCTACCGCTTCCTTCAGGTAACGGATTTCCTTTTCGACCAGGTATCCCGCGACCGCGGCGCCGCCCTTCTTCTGGATGGCCTTTGCGGCCCCGTACATCGAGGCATGCTTGCGGTGGCAGGTTCCGAACGCGTCGTTGACGTAGACGTCGCCAAGCCGGCCCAGGGCGTCCACGAATTCATCGAGTTCCTTCTGCTGAGCCTCGGTCAGCTTGCCGTCCGGGTTCTCCTTGGCAAGGTCGGGCATCGTTTCGCCGGCGATGAAACGGACGTTTTCGAGCAGAAGCACTTCCCCGTTCTTCATGGCCGCGACCATCCGTTCGGTCTCGGGGCCTACCACCGAGGCAGGACCAAGAAACACGGGCCGCCGAATCAGCTCGGCCAGCCTTTCGGCAATAGGCTTGAGCGAATATGCGGCCTCGAACCCGACTCCCTTCGGACGGCCAAAATGGCTCATCAGAACGAGCCGACCACCCTGATCGATCACCCTCTGGATGCTGGGCAAAGCCTGAACGATACGATTGTCATCGGTGATGACGCCATTCTTGAGGGGTACGTTGAAGTCAACGCGCATCAGCACGGTCTTGTTGGAAACATCGATATCAGC
>Ga0116178_10003895_pt1 | contig 11136 bp, 8 predicted proteins | sample AD_STIC12_MetaG_FD_89880 | JGI IMG/M metagenome (GOLD analysis project Ga0116178, IMG submission 89880) | Active sludge microbial communities of municipal wastewater-treating anaerobic digesters from USA - AD_STIC12_MetaG | ecosystem: Engineered > Bioreactor > Anaerobic > Digestate | place: USA... | reverse complement strand
TCCGATTCTGGCGTTTGCCCTGGGGGTCGGCGGTCTTCTGGACAAGGCGCTCGGCATTCCGCCGGTTTATGGAACAGTTTTCGGGATTTTGATGGTAGAAGGTTTTATTATTACAACGCTGGACACGGCCATTCGCCTGGAGCGTTATTTGCTGGAAGAACTCTGGCAGGTGGTTTTTAAAAAAGTCCCCAAAATCATGAAATCCTACTTCTTCAATGCTTTTGTCTGCGTGGCATTAATGTACATTCTGGCCTACTCGAACGCTTTTGCGGCCATCTGGCCGATCTTCGGCTCCGCCAATCAACTGCTGGCGTCGCTCGCGCTGATTGCCGTATCCGCCTGGCTGGCCGGCAGAAAGAAAACAGCCTGGTTTACCTTGCTGCCCGCTGTCTTCATGATGATCACCACCCTGTACTCGCTGGTGTCGCTGCTGGTCAATCAATACCTTCCCAAGCATAACCTCGCGCTGGCCGTGACGGACGTCGCGCTGATCATCCTTTGCATCGGCGTTATTGTGCTGGCGCTCAGGAGATGGCGGGAATTAAAAGCGAAGACAGGGGAGGCCGTGTAGTGAAAAAAAGGAATGAGGCGGAAGCTTTCCTGAATCAGCGGAGCTTCTTGGGTTTGCCTATCCGTCCGCGGCTGGTCCGGTTCCTTTGCCGGCGGCTTTGTATAGAGGGAAGACCCCCTTGCGGACGGAACGAACATCTTCAATTGTATAAAACGCCAGCGGATTGCAGCCGCGAACGATCTCCAGCACGGAATCGATGTCCTTCCTTTTGACGATGGTAAAAATGATCTTTACCTGTCCCATAGCCCCCTGGGCGTCCACGTTCGTGACGCCGTAGCGGTTTTCCTTGAGACGGCGGATGAGCGCCTCCGCGTCTTTTTGCGTAATGATCCGGATGACCACGGTGCCGATCGCCATTTTTTCCTCCAGAAGGATGCCGATATAGTTGCCCATCGCGAATCCGCCCGCATAGGCCACATAGCAGGCCGGATTGGACAGGTTCTTGAAGATCTGCGTGATCGCGACCAGCCAGATTAAGACTTCGACGAAGCCGATCACCGGCGCCAGAAATTTCATCCCCCTCCCGACATAGATGATGCGCAGCGTGTCGAGCGTGACGTCGCAAATCCTCGCGAGAAAAATCAAGGCGGGCAGCAGTACAAATTTAAAGATTTCCGAATGATAAAAAGCGGCAATGTCCACTGAATCTCCACACTCCTTCAAAAGGTTACCCACACTATAGGCGATGCATCCTCGCATGTCAATCCGCTTTCATGTTTTTCACGATACGTGTCATTTCATGGTTGAAATAAATCGAATCTTGCGTAAACTGATCCGGACAACGCTTTAAGGAGATTCACCATGGCCCGACACGTTGCTTCACCGGTTCAGCCATCCTTTGGCATCCTTTTAGCTTCTTCTCCGCCGCCTGCGGGGTGGAAGCTTTCAAAACCCGCGCCGGCAAACAAATCTGCCACCCGGAAAAGACGGGCGATTCGGCCGTCCGCGTGCCCGAAGGGCGCCAAGGCGGCCTTTATGAAGCGGGTATTCGCCGTGCTTCTGATGGCGCTGAGCTTGGCGGCGCTGCCTTTCGAATCCCGGTCGTCCGGTCCGGACGTGTCTTTTTCGTCCGACGCAATGGTTCGCGGCGGCCTGATCCTGCTCAAGGTTCAGGGCTGCGAATCCGATGATCTTCAGGTGGTCTGGATGCAAAAAGAAATTCCCCTCCTCCGTGGTCGGGACGACGGCGCGCTGCGGGGGTTTATCGCCGCCGATCTGAATCAGAAGCCCGGTGTTTATCCGGTGGCTGTTCGCGTTCCCTCTCTGGAGATGGAAAGAACTTTTGAAATACAGGTCAACGACCGGGATTACGGCGTGCGCAAAATCCGGCTGCCCCGCGCCAAAGTCGAACTGGACGACGCATCGCTGAAAAGAGCGAGAAGGGAGGCGCTCGCCGTCAGCGCTTTGTGGAAGGCCGATTGCCGGCCTCCGGAATGGGAAGGTTCTTTTTGGATGCCGGTGAACAATAAAATCGTCGGCGCCTTCGGACAGAGAAGCATCATCAACCAAAAGAAGCGCTCTCCCCACACGGGCGTGGATATTCGGGGCAAAACCGGCACTCCGGTCCGGGCAACCAATGCCGGCACCGTCGTTCTGGCCGCCGATTACTTCTTTACGGGCAAATCCGTTTTTGTGGACCACGGAAGCTGCATCTTCAGCATGTATTTCCATCTGGATCAGATTCGGGTTGAAGAGGGAGAACCAATCGAAAAGGGACGAATCCTTGGGAGCGTCGGCGCCACCGGGCGGGCGACCGGTCCGCACCTGCACTGGGGCGTGCGGATCAACGGGGCCAGGGTCAATCCTTTGACGCTGATCGAATTGAGCCGCGAGCTGGAACCATAACCGGAAAACCTTGCGCGCGGTCAAAGGACCTTCCTGGCGGAAATGGCGAAGATTTTGAAGAACGTGACCGCACGCAGTCCGTCAGAAAAAGTATGCCGAGGCGAAAATTGCAACAGGCGCAAACCTATCGGCAAAGAGAGGAGAATGAAAAATGAAAGGGAAAACTTCCTTGATGAAGACAGCTCTTTTGCTGATACTTTCTCTATGGCCCTGTTTTTTGTTTGCCCAGGAGAAGCCGGAAATTTTCGTGCAGTTGGGACATCGCAGCACCGATGTGAAGGCCGCCGCTTTTTCTTCCGATGGGGAATATCTAGTGACGGGAAGCGGCGACAAGACCGTTAAGCTCTGGCATCTTTCCACGGGCGCCGAAATCCGGACGTTTGCCGGCCACGAGGAAGAGGTAACGGCCGTGGCGATTTCGCCGGACGGCGCAAAAATACTCTCCGGCGATAAAAAAGGTTTCATCAAACTCTGGGATGCCTTCTCCGGCAACGAGTTGCGCAGCATGGTTGTCCCCTGGAAAGAAAAAGAAATCTGGATGCTGCGCTTTGCGCCTGACGGAATTCGTTTTAGTGCCCTGACGGGATCGTTGCTTACCTTCTGGGACAGCGGCACGGGGCGGACGCTGAGACAAATCGACAATATCCGCAGCACTCTTCTCCCCGACCGCGGCGAATCTTATCTGACGGCAAAGGTCGGCTATAAAGATGACTATGCGTTGATCCATGCGGCCGGGGCGGAGGAGATTAAGAAATTTACTTATGACGATCAATGGTTTCTAAGGGCATCTTTTTCGCAGGACGGTAAATTTGTCCTTTTTATGAGCGAAGAGTACAGACAGAAAAAATATTTTTTTACGTTGCTGGATCTGACAACAGGAGAAAAGATATCTTCCTGGCAGACGGCGGTTGAAAAAGACAAAAGCATCTATTCAATCAACCTTCTCTCTGACGGGAAATCGGCCTTACTGTCTGGTCAGGGCGGTATAGCGCTTTGGGATGCCCGGCAGGGTAAAATGGTTAAGGTGTTGACAACCAGTTTTACCTCCATGGTTCATCTTTCTCCGGACGGCAGATATTTTCTTTCGACGGGAGTGCGTTATGCGCCGACGCTTTGGGATACGGCATCGTTTTCTGTTGTGCGATACTTCCGCCAGCGGCCGCTGGCGCGGTGCAATTACGCGCAGTTCCGTCCGGATAAAAAACAGGCGCTGATCAATCGAACCGGCGCGCCGCCTGCCCTGCTGGATTTTTCAACGGGCGGTCTGGAGGAAACCTATTCCGGATATTCGGCGGGATATTTCCGCGCCGGGGGGCGCTTGCTTTTGCTGATCGGCGAGAAAGGGGAGCGTGTTTTCCGGGATATGGAGAGCCGGAAAGTTTTGAAAAAATTCCAATCCCAATACTTTGAGTTGCCGCAAGACGGAAAATATCTGGCGGAACTCATCGGCGAGCGAGACTTCAAAATATGGGAGACCAGAGCGGATAAAGAAATTTTAAACTATCGGGAGCCTTCCGGATCCATCAACAGCTTCACGATTTCCAGCGATAACCGGCATCTTGTGCTGTGTGTGGACAACCGCGTCAAGCTGATCGACATCGCTTCAGGCAAAGAGAAGCGCTCTTTTACTGTTCCCGACACCACAACAATTTACTCGGCTCAAATATCGTATGACGGCCGTTATCTTGTCGCTTTTTGTCGTGACGATATTCATTACCCGAAGAGGATTCGGGCGATTGTGAAAATATGGAATCTGGAGGCAAACCAGGAGATCGCGAAAATCAACAACGCCAGAAATATGCTGGGTTTTAAATTTTCGCCTGACGGCAGGTCGCTGCTTGTCGGCGACCATACCGATGGCGCCGACAGCGTCTGGCTCATTGATCTGGCCACCGGCCGAATTCAGAAAACATTGAAAGGAAACGACACGATCTGGGCAACGGCCTTTTCCGCAGACGGACGATTCCTGGCGACCGGCGATGCCGACGGAAGCATCATGATCTGGGATGTGGCTGCGGGCAGGAGGATAACGCTGATTTCCGGACATAAAAACGGCGTCCGGCAGATTCATTTTTCGTACGATAATCAACAAATCGTGTCGACCGGCGACGACGGCCCGGCCCGTATCTGGGATGTTGCAACCGGCAATGAAATTGCGCAGTTCTTTTCCTTTACCGACGGCGAATGGATTACCATTACACCCGAAGGATATTTTAACGCTTCAGCCGGCGGCGCAAAATACCTGAATGTGCGTCTGGGGAACCAGATTTATTCGATCGATAATTTTTATGAAACATTTTTTAACCCGGTTTACGTTGCTTCCGTTCTGCAGGGCAAAAAGGTGAAAATGACAGCCGATATCCGAAAAGGGATTTTGTCTCCTCCGGATGTTCGGATCCTATCTCCCGAACCGGGCGGGGAAGTGAATGCGGATACGCTGACGGTAAGGGTTGCGGCCAAAGATACCGGGGGCGGTGTCGATGAAATAAGGCTTTATCATAACGGTAAAGCCGTCGGTGAAGATGGAAGAGCGGTAAAGATTGTATCCCGGGATGCCGAAATCATAAAAGAATACAAGGTATTGCTGGTGGATGGTGTAAATACTTTCCGGGCCGTAGGTTTCAGCACGGACAGAACGGAATCAAATCCTTACGAACTTGTTGTCAAGCTCTCCGCGCCGGCCAGGGATGTCTCCCTGCACGTTCTCGCGGTGGGAATCAATCAATATAAGAACCCGGCTTTGAATCTTAATTATGCTCAGCCGGACGCCGGAGGAATTGCCGGCTTTTTCCGTCAGAAAGGAAGGAATTTATTTAAAAATGTTCATATTACGGAAATCTATAATGAACAGGCAACGAAGGCAAACATGGCGGCAAGGTTAAAACAACTGCAAAACACATATCCTCAGGATGCCGTATTGATTTATCTGGCCGGTCACGGTGAAAGTATAAACGATAAATGGTATTTCATTCCTCATGAATTAACCTTTCCGGAAAGAGAGAACGAAGTCAAAACAAAAGGGCTTTCCTCGGATGAACTGTCGGGATTGATTAAGGGCATCAAGGCACAGAAGATACTGGTTCTGGTTGATGCCTGTAAATCCGGAGCAGTGCTTATCGCCTTCCGGGGGTTTGAAGATCGTAAAGCGCTTTCTCAGCTGTCAAGATCGACCGGTGTGCACGTCATTGCGGCGTCAACAAAAGACCAGTTTGCCGCGGAAGTAAAGGATCTGGGCCATGGCGTATTCACGTACACGATTCTGGAAGGATTACGGGGTAAGGCGGCCGGCGGCGGTAAAACCATTACCGTATTAAAGCTTCAGGCGTATCTCGACGAACAATTGCCGGAAATCACCAGGAAATACCGGCAGGAGGCTCAATATCCCGTGGGGGATAATCAAGGAATGGATTTTCCGTTGGCGATCGCGAAGTAAGGCATAGGATATTCCCCTGAACAAGGGTAAAAGGCATTTTTTGATCTGGCTCTTAATTCTTGTGTTTCTTGGCGCTTTTGTTTTATAGGAAGAAACAGCGGGAATCACGACGAACGGGAGGCGGGTATGCGCGAGTTTCGAAATATTCTGTACGCAATGGATCTGGACGCGGAGACTTTTTCTTCCGTAGTGCAGGCGCTGGAATTCGCCCAGCTTTTCGGAAGCCGGATTCATATTCTCTATGTCAATGATCCGCAGGCCGGCTACCGCCATCCGGCGGATCACGAAGATGCCGTGGCTTTGAAGGTCAAGGAAGCCGCGCCCGAATCCCTGCTGGAAAATCTGGAGGTTGTTTACGCCGTCTCCAAAGGCGACATCGCCAAAGAAATCGTCCAATACGCCCGGGAAAATCGAATCGACCTGATTATTGTCGGGCATAAACAACGCAGCAAACTGTATGCATCGATGTTTGACAGCACGGATGTCCATGTCATCGACGAAGCCCAGCTGCCCATTTTAGTCTTTCCGGAAGCGTAGATCTTCTTTCAGGGAAGATCCTCTTCAGAAGCGGTGGCAGCCTGACCGCGCGCAGCCGCGCGCAGAGGAGGATTTTACCCATGAAAATGAAAAAAGACGCCAATCAAAAAAAAATCAGGATCGGCCTTTTCGGTTTCGGCAAAACCGGCCGTCTGGTGGCGGAAGAATTTTTTCAGGACGGCATGTTTCATCTGGAGTGGGTGGTCAGGAAAACCCACAAGGATAATCACAAATACGCATCGCGGCTCCTGGGGCATGAAGGGGACGACGCCAAAGTTTTTTCGGTGGATGAAGTATCCCCCGCTTTTTACCGGCAGCACCCGGTGGACATCATTGTTGATTTTTCAAGCGCCGCCGCCCACCGGCAATACGAGTCCGCCGCCGACACGGGGATCAAGATCATTTCCGCTATTTCGAAGTACCGGGCGGAAGACGTGGAGGATTTACAGCGGATGTCCGAAAAAACGGCGGTGCTGTATTCTCCGAACATCACCCTGGGCATCAACTTTCTGCTGGTGGCGTCGCAGATCCTTCAGAGAATCGCTCCGCACGCGGATATTGAAATCGTGGAAGAACACTTTCGCGGCAAGAAGGGGGAATCCGGCACCGCTTTGAAAATAGCGGAGATTCTGGGTCTCGAAAAGGAAAAGCGCGTCAATTCCATTCGCGTGGGAGGAATCGTGGGCAAGCACGAAATCATTTTCGGACTGCCCAATCAGACCATCCGCCTGGTGCATGAAAGCATCAGCCGGGCGGCGTTTGGCCAGGGCGCCATTTTTGCCGCCAAATGGCTGATCCAGGCCCCGCAGGGGCTCTATTCCATGGAAAACATCATCGTGGATATGTTTAAGAAAAACATTCCCGTTTACTAGAGTTCCATCATCATCAACGGATCGCCGATTTCCACGGACGAGCCGGGGGACGCAAAAATTTCCGAAACCTTGCCGTCCACGTCCGCCGTGATATTGGTCAGCATTTTCATGGCTTCCAGGACGACCAGCGTGTCGCCGGCGCCGACTTCGTCGCCCACCGCCACGGGAATCTGGTTGACGACGCCCTTCAGGGTTGCGCGGATGTCGCCTATTCTGGCCAGCGCTTCGATTTCCTTGGCGGAAAGCGCCACGGGAGTCTTCGGCTTTTCTCCCTCGCCCTCGGCCGGCGTGGCGACGGGTTCGGGATGGTAATCCACGCCCAGATGCGTCATGTACGAGCCGTCCTTGGTGCGTCGGGAAGGCCCGATTTCAATGGTGTGCAGCTTGCCGGTGGCGTCAGGAAATTCAAATTTGTCGCCGATGCTGAATCCGCCGCGCCGGAACCACACTTTGGGCGGCAGCACCCAGGTCTTGCCGAATTTTTCCTCAAACTTGAAAAAGCCCACCGCGTCGTTGGGATGCTGCAGATACAGCACCAGCTCGTCGGCGGTGGCCTTCCGGCCGATGGCGTGCTCCAGGATTCGTTTTTCGACGTCCAGATCGACGTCTTCGATTTTCTGGTAGCCGGCTTCCCTTCTTACAATTTTTTTCCAGTCCTTTCCGAAGACCGCTTCATAAATCTCCGGCGCCGGCTTGTAAAACGGAAACTTGCCGTAGCGCTCCAGAAGCAGATTTTTCAAATCATCACTGGCGTCCCGGTAGCGCGCTCCCTTCACGACATTGTTGGCGGCCGTGGTCCACAGAATCTGCGAACCGGGGGTGACGCTCCAGAAGTTGCCCAGCTCGATTTGCACGCGGGGCAGCTCGTTCTGCAGAATTTCCGGCATGCGGTCCAGGAAGCCGCCCTTTTGCGCCTGTTCGAAGCTGGACCCCGTCGCGCCGCCGGCAGTTTGTGGGTCTGCACCGTCGGGTCAAATCCGAAAAACTGCGATTCGAAATCCCGGTAGTAGGGGCGCTCGCGCCGCAGTTTGTTGGACGCGTCGATGATGGCCTGTTTGTCCAGCCCGACGGCGGAGTAGCCGTAATCTTCCAGCGTGTTCACCACCGTCAGAAGCGGCGGCGGTCCGTAGAAGCCGGTAAGCGCGTGGTCGCTCGCATCCACGATTTTCGCGCCGTTTGCGACGGCGGCCACGATGCGGCCGATTTCGTTGCCGTCGGTATTGTGTCCGTGGTAATGAATCAGCAGATCGGGATACTTTTGTACAATGGCGCGCACCAGCTCGCCGATTTGCCGGGGGGACCCCAGTCCTCCGTGATTTTTAATGGCCAGCAGAATGTCCGGACCGGTCACGTTCAGAATTTCACCGATTTTCCGAAGGTAGAACCGATGGGTATGCTCAGGCCCCGTCGAGAAGCAGACGGCCGCTTCGAGAATTCGCCCCGCTTTTTTGACTTCTTCGTAAACGGGGATCATATTGGGAATATAGTTTAAAAAGTCGAACACTCGCCAGACATGGACACGGCGGGCAAACGTCTCCACCGTCAGCCGGATGATGTTTTCCGGATACGGGCGGTAGCCGAACAGATTGATGCCGCGGCACAGGGTCTGGAAAAGCGTGTCGGGCATCAGTCCCGCGAGCACGTCCAGTTTTTCCAGCGGATTCATCTGCCGGCGCAGCAGATCGACGTGCACCGACGCGCCGCCCGTGATCTCCAGCGAAAAGAAGCCGGCTGCGTTGCGCTCCGGGGCGACGAGCATCTGCGTGTGGGGCATGATCCGGTTTTTAAAGTCCGACTGCGAAAGGTCCCTCTCGGTATTGGTGAGGTAGTACCCTTTTTGTCCGCGCATTTTGTTCAGAATGGATGTAACCCCGGCGCTTTCAAGATTCCGGGGGGTGATCCGTCCTTCCGGCCAGTTTTTCATAACCGTTTCTCCTTCATGGTGTGGTTCGGTCCGCTAAAAGGCATAGGGATTGATTTTTTTCGAGTGAATCTCCGCGATCAGCCGGGACAGCTTGGCGATTTCCCGTTCGGTGTCGGGATAGTCAAAAATTTCGGGATGTCCGTCGAGGTAGCCGGTGGTAAATTGGCCCTTGCGGAAGTCCGGCTCATCGCAGATGGACAGATAAAATGGAATCGTCGTTTTCGGTCCGACGATCAGGAAGTCCATGAGCGCGCGCTTCAGGCGCTGAATGGTCTGCTCCCAGGAATAGCTGCGCACGGTGAGTTTGACCAGGAGCGAATCGTAGTCGGTGGGGATTTTGTAGCCCTGATACACGATGCCGTCGAGACGGATTTCCGGGCCGCCGGGCGACTGATACACCTCGACGCGCTTGCCGCCTTCCGGCATGAAGTTGTTTTTGGGGTCTTCGGCGTTGATGCGGACCTGAATGGCTTTGCCGACCAGATGGATCCGTTCCTCCGGAATGTTCAGCGTCTCGCCTTCGGCCATCAGAATCTGCTGGCGGATGATGTCGATGCCCGTGAGAATTTCCGTCACGGTGTGCTCCACCTGCAGGCGGGTGTTGACTTCCATAAACCAGAATTGGTTGGTTTTCGGATCCACCAGAAATTCCACCGTGCCGGCATTGACGTAACCCGCTTCGCGGGCCGCCCGAATGGCCGTCTGGTGCATGGCGTCAAGCACGTTTTTCGGCAGGTCGGCCGGAGCGATTTCCAGCAGCTTCTGGTGGCGGCGTTGAATGGAGCAGTCGCGCGTGCCCAGGTGCATCACATGACCGTAGGCATCGGCCAGAATCTGTACTTCGACGTGACGGGGCGACTCGACGCATTTTTCGATGTAGATGCGGTCGTCGTTGAAGGCGGAGCGTGCTTCGGAGCGAGCCTGCGGCAGTTGGGAGCGGAGTTCCTCTTCACCGGCAATTTTGCGAATGCCGCGCCCGCCGCCGCCGGCCAGCGCTTTGAGCATGATCGGATAGCCGTGCGTTTTGCCGAAGGCCACGGCCTCCGAAAGGCCCGCGTCGCCCGCGGAAAGCGTGCCGGTTCCCGGAACAAAGGGAATGGGGGCCTTTTCCATGATTTCGCGGGCGACGACCTTGTTGCCCAGATCGCGAATGACCCGGGGGGGAGGTCCGATAAACGTGATTCCCGCATCGACGCAGGCCTGGGCCAGATCAGGATTTTCCGACAAAAAACCGTAGCCCGGGTGAATGGCGTCCGCTCCGGCTTTTTGCGCCGCCGTGATGATTTTGTCAATATTCAGGTAATCCCTGCGCGGCCCGTCACCGATCAGAATGGCCTGATCGGCAAATCGCAGAAAATACGCTTCGCTGTCCGGTTTTTCATAAACCGCGACGGTGGAAAGCCCCATTTCCTTGGCGGTGCGGATAATGCGCAAAGCGATTTCCCCCCGGTTGGCCACCAGTAATTTTTGGATTTTTTTCATAAACGCCTTTTCTTCCTTAGTTGAGATGACGCCTCTGTATGTAGGGGTTATACTTGCCCCGCCCAAGACCTGTCAAGCACAGAGTCTTGCAATGATGATTTGATTATTTTGATGAAATATTTTATCGTGTCGCACGTTGATTGAGGGCGTTCTTATGAAAGACAGTACGATGAAGGGTTTCTTTGATTATCGCAACAAGATGATCAGCACGGATCAGGTGCTGGAAAAGCTGAAGCCCGGGCAGAAGATATTTTTATCCAGCGGCGTCGCGGCGCCGGGGAAGGTCCTGACGGCGCTGGCCCGATCGGACGCGAAGAACCTGCGCGACCTGGAGATCATTCAGCTGATTACGCTGCGCAAATACCTGTCTCACCAGAGCTCCGATCAGTACCGGCTCAAAACATTCAATGTCGGAGAAAGCATCAGCAAGGAAGTCGCCGAGGGCCGGGTCGATTTCATCCCCGCCAACCTG
>Ga0116178_10003887_pt1 | contig 11156 bp, 10 predicted proteins | sample AD_STIC12_MetaG_FD_89880 | JGI IMG/M metagenome (GOLD analysis project Ga0116178, IMG submission 89880) | Active sludge microbial communities of municipal wastewater-treating anaerobic digesters from USA - AD_STIC12_MetaG | ecosystem: Engineered > Bioreactor > Anaerobic > Digestate | place: USA... | reverse complement strand
GTGTGTAGGTTGTCGCGCTGAGCGAGCCCTCGCAGTCGAAAGGCCCGTGCCATGTCGTCCGTCCTAAGTCGTGCTCTTCGTGCCCGCGTCGCCCCCCGAACGTCGTCCAAGAAATCCAAGCGCTCGCGCGCTGCGCGTTCGGTCATCTCCGCGATTCGCCACTTTGGGCTCGATCAACACGCCGCGTTCTGGCTCGAAGAGCTGGACGCTGCTTGGTCGCTGACCGATCTGCGCGCTCGCGTCGTACGCATCACGGACGAAACGGCGGATGTGAAGACCTTCGTCTTCGAGCCGAACACGTGGTGGACCACCCCCCGCGCCGGCCAGTTCGTCACCCTCGACGTCGAGATCGACGACTTCCACAGCCTCGACGGCGAATGGCTGCTTTATGCCTCGTATTTTGCCGAATTCACCGTGGTGGCCATCCTCGCGGGCTGGTGGCCGTTCATCGCATTTGGCTACGGCCTGTTCGTCTTCCTGAGCTATCTGGCCGAGGCCACCGGATACCGCATCTTCGGCCGCCTGCTGCCCCAGTACGAGTCGCAAAACGTGATCTGCCGCTTCGTCGCGCCCAAACCCCGCCGACTCTTCATTGTCACTGCGCATTACGATTCGCCCCGCGACAGCCCCCTGCAGGCTCCCCGCGTGCGGCCCTGGCTGCGCTCCGTGCAGCTCTTCCTGGTGCTCTGCATGGTGGTGGTGGTGGTCTCGTGCGCCGCCCAGGGGTTCGGCATCTTCGAATCGCTCCAGTTTGCCTACGACGTCGCCGTCCGCTGGACGGCTGTCGGCTGCCTGCTCGGGGCGGCCGCCTTTCTTGTGTTTGCCGAATTGACCTGCGAGTACGGCCGCGGCGCCTGGAACAACGCCTCCGGAACCGCTGTCTTGCTCGAACTGGCGCGCCGCTTTCACGCGAACGGACTCGACCAGGCCGATCTCTGGCTCGTCGCCACCGGAAGCAAGGAGGCCGGTCTCAACGGCATGCGCCACTTCATGAAAACACACAAACTCGACCCGGTCTCGACGTTCTTCCTCAATATCGATTCCGTCGGCGCACCCCGCCTGCATTACGTCACCGCCGAAGGCATGCTCGCGACCTTCCAGAGCTCAAAGACCCTCCTTGCGATCGCGGAACCCGCTGCCCGAGAGTTTCAGGCCACCCCCGTCCGGCACCGTGAGTTTCCGTCGGATGCCCTTATACCTCTGGCGCGCGGTTTCAACGCGCTCACCCTCACTTCGTCCTACGAGACGCCTCCCGAGGACCGGCTCCTTTCCGACGACACGCACCTCGACGTCCGCGACGATGCGCTGCTGGCGGCCTCCGGCCTGGCCGAGGCCATCCTCCGCCGCCTGGACCATGATCTCGGCGGCGATCAATAAGGTCTATCCCGGACAGTCTTGTCTGCCCGGTGCGGAGCCGGCGTCCGCAGCGCGGCAAAAGAAACAGGCGGGCTCGCGTGAGCCCGCCTGGGTGCGTCAGTTTTCCGTGCGGGAAGGGCGGCGGCGTAGCGCCGGCCCGTGCCCGGCGGTTCAGGATTCCTTGCGCTCTCCGAGTTTGGCGTTCATCATGAAGATGCCGTGGGGATGTTCACCAATCATCTTCAGTTTCTGCAGGATGCCGTCGGCCGTCGCCTCTTCCTCGACCTGTTCCGCGACAAACCATTGCAGGAAGTTGTCCGTGGCGTAGTCCTTCTCGTCGCGGGCCAGTTCCACCAGCGCGTTGATGAGCCGCGTGACCTTGCGCTCGTGCTTCAACACCTCTTCGAAGACCTTCTCCGGCTTGCCAAAGTCCGCCGGCGGCTTCTCAATGGCTTCGAAGATCACCCTGCCGCCCGTTTCCACGACGTAGCCGTAGAACTTCATGGCGTGTTCCATCTCTTCCGCCGCCTGCCCCCGCATCCACTTGGCAAAGCCATCGAGGTTCTGGGCGTCGAAGTACGCGCCCATCGCGGCGTAAAGGTAGGCCGAATACATCTCGGCGGTGATCTGTTTGTTCAGAGCCTTTTCCATTTTCTTGCTGACCATGGTACTTCCTTTCCCGCTTGGCGGGGGCGCTACGTCTTCACACCCCGACCGTTTCCGCCGTGGACACTCGCTCCCCATAAAGTTCCCCCGCGGAACTCCGGGTTCGCCAGCGACGTAGAATGCTTACTCCTTGCGCCTGGCCGGTACAGGAGCGTACCAGCGCCGGCATCATACTCCCTGATGTCCACAGGAACAAGGGGCACAACGCATTCATTCCACTACCCTTGCTGGAACCCGAAACAGGGGGTTAATAGACCAGATCCCGGAAACCGCGCACCGTGTGGAAGGTAATGATGTTCCCGTCGTGGGCGCTCCTGGCCCGGGCGTCGCCTGAGCGCGACAGAATGTGCAGGTCGTCGCCGTTGATCGCCATCGAGGCATAGTGGCGGGCCTGACCAAAGGCCTTCGTATCCGCCACGCGCGCCGCAAAACACCAGTCCACGCAGTTTTTCGAGAAATGCAGCACCAGACGGTGGCGTTCGTTGTTCGGCAAGTCAAACCGGTCGTCGGGAAGCCGATCCGGGCGCGTCATCGAGTCCGTGGCCTGGGACGACAGCAGCCAGAACAGCTTCGTTTGTTCGTCGTACACGATATGAAACTTCATGTGGCCGCCCGGGCACGGTACGAACACCATGGGCGCTCCCGAGGGCGCGTGCTCGAGCGATACCGTGATGCCGCCACCATCGGATTCCACCGCCTTGGCAATGGCGGCCAGGTTCGTCGAGCCCGTATGGGCGCGCATCCACAGATGAAACGTCCGTCCCGCGGGGTCAAACCAGACGTGGTCGGGGTCCACAAACTGGACCACATTGGTTTCCAGCCATCCCGGATCGGCCATCGGCCGGCGCACCTTCGCCGCCTCCGCAACCGTGTTGCCCGGTGTGTGGAACGGCACGCCGAGCAGATGGGGGGGGCCGGCCGCCGCGATGGCGTCGCGGTACGACAGCTCGTTCGAGAAGGTCCACGCGTCGCGACGCGTCAGGTCGCTGTCCACGTCCGCCGCCATCAGCACCGGCGCAAACACCGACACCGGCCACATCGGATAGTCCGGGTCGGTATCGCGTTCCATGACCAGGTAGACCCGGCCCCTCGTGTAATGCACATTGCAGGGCGCCTGGTGCCATCGCTCGCCGCGGGTCAGCCAGGAAGCCTCGCTCCACGTCGTGCCCCCGTCTGTCGAACGCACAATCCCGAGGTCGCCGCTGTGCCCCAGCACGTACACGGCCCCGCCCGCGGCAAACGGGCGCGCGTGAATCATGGGAGTGCTTGCCCGCAGCGTCCAGGTCTGCCCGCGGTCGTCGCTTGTGTAAATCCGCCCGCGATACCCCTCGGGGCCTGCCTTGCCCGCGAACGCGGGGCCGTTGAGGTCAAGCGTCGCCACAAGCCGTCCGCCCGGCAGCACGGCCAGCCCCGGGCTGTACGAAAAGATCTGCTGCGCGTCGGGGGATTCATACACTTTCACAAAATCATTGGCCGCCAGGGGAGGCGCCGCGACCGCGCCAGGCACGCCCTCGGCCCGCGCACCGGCCAGCAGGGGACTCAAGGTCACTGATTGAATGAATGCTCTGCGATGCATGCCCATCCTCCCCGGAATCTGAAGTGCACTACGCCGACAACAGAACGTATCCGTCCGCGATCGCCTTCTTCCCCTGGTCGTTCATCGTTTCATAGAACAGACGAACGCCCTGTTCTGCGTCGGTTTTCGCGAGCAGGCGGAGCTGGATGTCCGTGCCGGGTCTCACCATCCCCCGAAAAACGCAGCTCAACTCCTTCACGCGCGTCGGGTCGCCGCCTGCTTCGCGGTCGACCAGTTCGCGCAGCGAAATGGCGAGCGTGGCCGTGCCCTGAAGGATCGGTTCCGGAAGCCCGACCCCACGGGCAAATCTCTTCGACGTGTGGATTGGAAACGAAAGCCCCGTGCAGCCGTCGTACACATGCGCCGTCAGCGGATCGATGTGGAGGGCATGCTCCCACACGGCGTCCCGGGTCTCCGGGGCAGGAGGGGGGGTATACAGCGCGCCGTCAATTCGCCCTGCATCCGCGCATCGCACGCCGCGAAAAAATGCCCCTGCGTACTCCGTGAAGACCGGCCGGCCGTCACGGTCCTCCGCCTCGAACCGGACGATCGACAGCGAGCCCCCGCGCTGCGGCAACACCCCGAAAATGTGACCCCGGATCACCAGGCCGTCTTCCGGCCGCAGGGGACGGTGCATGAGGATGGCTTCCGATAAATGCACCTGCCGGGCGCAAATCTCCTCCGGCCACGCGTCCATACCCCAGTATTCGTGCCGGTTGACAAAAATCGGCCAGGTCAGCGCCGTGGCCAGCATGGGCGGGGCGATGATGCCGTCCTCGCGTGTATCATCAAAGTAGTACGGATTGGCGTCGCCGATCGAAGCCGCAAAATTCATCGATTCGCGCCAGCCCACTTCCACAAAGTGCGGCTTGGTCATACGTCCAACGCATTGAGAATCAATCTGTAATGGCAAAGCTACTCTCCTCCGCCGGAACCTTACCATGTTAATCGATCGAAATTAAACTTGCCCGGGCACGACGCGCAGAATCGATGCTGCTGTCCCGAATTCGGCACGGGGCAAAATGCTAGAAACGCGTAAACATAGGTTTTGCGCGCTGCCGGGCCCTCAGGGGGCTTCGTGCGTGACCGGTTCGGGGCCCTCGTCAAGGGCGTTTGCCGTTTCTTCGGAGGCGTCAAGCGCCCGTTTCCTTCGCGCGCCCTCATCGGAAAGCTGCAACAGATGCAGACCCTCGAGCTGGAGAGATCCGAGACCGACGGCAATTACCATACCAGCGTTGATGGCGTGGGTCAGGATGGCCAGAGCCAGGGCATCGTCGTACGAGACGCCCGGCTGCACCAGTTTCAAACCCGCCACCAGCGGAACCTGAAACTGGCCCACAAACCCCGGGGTGCCCGGGACGCTGATCGCGAGCGCCAGCGCCGCCTGCATGACGAACACCGTGTACCACGGCGCCTCAACCCCGAACCCGAAAAGCATGCATTGAAGCATCGCGACAAAACAGGCCCACGTGACCAGATTGTAGGCCACCGATTTGGCCATGTCCGACACCGACCGGAACACCTCGAACCCTTCGGCGAACTGTTGGAGCAGGTGATGGACCCAGCCACCCACCTTGCGGCACGCCGACGCTCCGGCCTGGAAAAACGATAGCCGGCGGCCGGCAAACGCAAAGACCCCGTCGGACACACGAAGGACCAGGTTCTTGCTCACGAAGAGCAGCACAAACACCGCGATGACCGCCAAGAGAAAGATCGCCGCGCCCACAGCGCCGGTCTGATACGCGCTGGCCGGCACCAGAATGGGGGAGTCGCTCCGGAACAGCTCACCGGGAATCGCAATGTTTTCTTTGGGCCGGAAGGCCAGCAGCGCCACGGCCATCACCACGATCAACCCGATGAGATCATTGACGCGGTCGAGCGCCACCAGCGCAAAACTGCGCGCCACCCCGAGCGCCGTCAGGCGCGACAACACCACCGCCCGCACCAGTTCCCCAATGCGCGCCGGAAGCGTGAAATTGGCCAGAAACCCGATCTGGGTCGACGAAAACATGCTCCGGAACGAGGCCGCCGGTTCCACCGCCCGCACGACATAGCTCCAGCGTTTGACGCGTCCCACAAAGCTTAAGCCGACAAACAGCGCCGCCAGCACAAGCCAGCCCCAGCGAATCTCCGCAAACGAACGTTTCAGGCCCGCCCAGCTCGTCCCCTGAAACATCCACCAGAGGATGAGCGCGCCGAGCGCCAGTCCCGCAACGCCTTGTATGGTCTGCTTGAGTCGTGTCCGCAAGAACGATTCTCCCAGGGGTCGGATTCGCCGCCGCGCGCGTCGCCGGCGGCATCAGCTCAGGGGGCAATCAGGACCGGAAACGGCTCCTGGGCGACGGATCGAGTTTTTTCAGCGGCGCCTTGCCCCGTTTCCGCTCGAACGTTTCCGCCACGGTCGCGCGGTGTTCTTCGTCCGGAGGCAGCCAGCCTCGCAGCTGTTTGCGTCTCCTGTCCGCTTTGTGCTCCAGTTCGTCGTAGGCCACACGCAACCGCTCCAGCAGCGCCATCCGGCAGGAGAGGCACAGCCCCGACTCTTCGTCCACGGTCTTTTTGCGGCAACGCGTGCAGACGCGGGCTTCCTTGCGCGCGAGGTCACGCCGCAGGGCCGGGGTCTTGCGGAGCAGTTGCCGCACCTCTTCGGGAGTCAGGCCCGAGGCTTCCGCGAGCTTCTCCATGCTCAATTCGGTGTCGTCCAGACGGTCCAGCACGCGGTAGAGGGTTTCCATTCGCTCGACGCGGCGCACGGCGCATTCCCTGCACAGACCGTCGTACTCGTCCGCCCGGACCACCGCCCCGCAGTCCCGGCAGTTTGTAAGGTTAACCTTCACTGTCCTTCAGTTCCATGGCCAGGCGTTCCACCCGCCGGCGCAAATCCGCCACGCTGCCTTCATTGTCCAACACCCAATCGGCCAGCGCAAGTTTCTTCTCCGGCGGCGTTTGCGCCCGTATTCGGGCCACGGCCTCTTTCCGGGTGAGGCCGCGCGATTTCATCAGGCGCTGAATTCGCAATGCCTCCGGGCTGGTGACAAGGATCAGGCCATCCAGACACGCTTCCCGTTCCCCGGATTCCGCGATCAACGCCGCGTCCAGGATCACCGTGCGGTGTCCCCGGGCCGCGAGCGCCTGTACCCGCCGCTTGATCGCGTGCTTGATGCAGGGATGAGCTATTGCGTTGAGCCCCTGGCGCGCCTCCGGGTCGGCAAACACCCGCGCGCCAAGCTTCTTCCGGTCAATCCGTCCCGCCGTCAGGATCTCCGGTCCAAATGCCTCCAGCACGGCGGATACGGCCTCGCCGCCCGGCTCGAGTAGTTCATGACCGATGCGGTCCGCGTCAATGACGGGAAAGCCCAGTTCCTCAAAGCGGCGCGCGGCCTCCGATTTCCCGGCCCCCGTGCCTCCCGTGATTCCGATGATGCGCACCTTCTCCGCAGTCTTTGTCATCGATTCGCCTCGAACACTCCCTTTGCGTTCCTGCTCAGACGCTCCGCTGAATACCCGCTGCGGACTCGCGCGGGCCGCGTGACGCACCAATCCGGCGTCCAGTCGCGTTTTCACCATTCCCATGCGCACGATCCGCGGGCGCGCCGAACGGCTCACGTCCCGCCGTCCCCTGGCTCATTGGGGCGTGTCCTCCCTCGCCAGATACCGTTCGAGCATCTCCTCATAGCGGCCCTGGGCCCTGAGGATGCGCTCGATCAGTTCGCGCACCGCGCCTTTGCCGCCCGGCGCCAGCGTCACAAAGGCCGCCGCGGCCCGGGCCTCCGGCGCCGCATCGGCCACCGCCACGCCCACGCCCACCGCCTGCATCGCCCGCACGTCAATGATGTCGTCGCCGATAAAAGCCAGTTCCTTCATCGTCAATCCATAGTTTGCGGCAATCTCCTCGCACACCCGCAACTTGTTCTTGACCCACATGCGGCATTCCGCGCATCTCCACGTCGCCGCGATCGCCTCCAACGCCTTGCTGCCCAGCCCGGACACCAGGGCCGTTCGCCCGCCGGAGAGATGCCACAGGGTGAGCGCCGTGACGTCGCGGACGTGCACCGTGCGGAACGGACGTCCTTCGCCGTCAAAGGCGATGCCCCCATCGGTCAGGACGCCGTCGACATCGGCGACAAGAAGGCGCACCGCCCGCAATTGTTCATCCAGTGCTGTCACGTGATTGGTCTCCTGTGCATGGCTGGCCGGGCCCGTCATCGCTGCGCAGGCGTCAAGGTAATGGCAAGCGTGCCCTGCACCACTTCCGGACGCGACAGCCGGATGTGCAGCAGGCGTTCTCCTTCCTCATCGCCAACATGAAGCGACGTCTCCAGCACCCCGCGGGTCGTGAGGCACCTCGCCTCACAGCGCGTGGCGAGATGCAGGGGCCGCATCACAATCTCCCGGAGCAGGACCGGGTCCCGAAACGCCAGTTGAATCTCGACCACGGAGCGCGTCGACCCTTTCTCCTCCAGGCGGACCCACGACAGGCCCGTGGGGGAGAACAGGGGCACACTCAGAAAACGGACGCCCCGGGGAAGATGCGGCCGTATCCAGAGCACGTGCTCCGCCGCGTCCATCATGACGCCATGCAACGATTCAAACGCATGCCAGACGGTCAATGCGCTCAGATGCCGGTCCTGGGCCGGCCCGCACGGCGCGTTTGCGTTGCAGTCCCACGCCAACGGATGGTTAAACGCCCGGGCGCCTTTCATCCAGACGCTCTTGAAGATGCGCTCAATCAGATAGAAACCGTGGTCCTCGCGGTTCAGCTGAAGCAGCAGGCAGGCAAGATGAGCCAGCAGGATCCCCGGCCAGCTCTGCTCCGTCTGCGGCTCCACGCCCGTTCCGGGAGGGTTTTCGCACGGATAGCCGTCCGGCAGCGTGGCGCGGGCGAGACAGAATTTCCGCTCGTTCAGCCGTTGTATCGTCGCCACGGCGCGGGCAACCCGCTGGGGGGCAAAGAGCGAACCCAGTCCCAGCCACTGCGCGTACCATTCGCCGGCCAGTTGCCCCGTGTGACATCCCAGGTGCCAGTCCGCAAGGCGCCCGTCTTGCCCTGTTCCCGGCGCACAGAACATGTAATAGCCCTGCTCTTCATTCCACAGCAGCGCTTCGAACCGCTCCACGGCCCGCGCGGCGAGCGCCCGGTATCTCTCGGCTTCCGCTGCGTCTCCGAGATGCGCCGCCAGCGCGGCATAGGCCCGCATGGCCGCAATCCACAGGCTGGACGTGTAGCTGTTCACCCCGTCCGTGGCCCAGTCGTCGTACATCGTCGAAAACCCCGACTGCCGCGGGAGTCCATCGTCTTGGGAACTCATTCTCGCGATGTGGTTCATCACCGCGCGCAGCCGCGGGAACAGGGTCTCGGCCATCTTGCGGTTGCCCGTGAACCGCAGGTTGCGGGAGGCCAGCAGAACGAACTTCGGTCCCAGGTCGACCAGCTCGTCCGTGCGCGCCCCGTCGCCGGGCGCATGAAGCGTCATCCGGCCGAGATACCGCACACACCGGCCGGGCTCGGTTTTCGGCATGGCCCCCGCCAGGATGTAAAACTCCGCCTCCTCCAGTTCCGGAAACAGAAGCAGCGTGGCCAGCGAACTGTACAACCGCTTGTCGAGGCAGCCCGTCATGGGTTCTTCCGGCGACTCGAACAGCGCAAACTCCCCCTGGCGCGTCAGCAGGCTGTTGGTGGAAAACGTCGCGCAACTGTTGATCAGCATCCGCGAAAACCAGCGGGGAAGCGATGAGGTCAGCAGCGAATTCTGCCACGCCTCGACCGCCCGAAAGTAAAAGTTCACGTTGCGCAGCGCCCCCTGCCCGGCCTCGACCGCGTTCCTGTAGATCTCCGCGTATTTGTTCCCGAGATCCACGCCGTCCACCACAAAGCGGGGACAATACCAGCTCAGCGCCAGCAGGAAACGGCATTCCTGATAGGGTTCGAGTTCGCGCGTACAGCAGACCGCCGCGGATTGCGCCGCCTCGTTGCGGGAGACCTGGTTGGCCAGACGCCCGTCGTAGTGAAACTGCTGCCAGAACGTATCCAGTTCCGAAGCGTCCGTCGAATTCCAGCCCAGGACGGAAATCTCCTGGCCCAACTGCGGTTGCGCAATCAGCGCATAATTGCCGTCGGCGTTGCTGACAAAGCCCTCCGTTTTACCGAAGCTCAGGCCTTGAAAACGCGGTTCGGAGGACTCGTTCCGGTACGGTACGGGTGTGAATGTGCCCCGGTTCGTGGGAACCACGCTGCGTTCGCACCCGCACAGGTTCTCCCAATTGAGCACAAACGACACCTGGACCGGCGTATGGGCCGGATTGCGCACCGACACGCTGAAGAACATCACCGGAGTGTTTGACGAGGCGACGTCGTGGGGCACCACGGGCGCCAGGGCCCGCCACGCCGTCTCCACGGTCGCGTCTTTCGCGTTCAGCGTGTAATACGAACAGGGGTACAAGGCGCGCCACGTGAGTTCGTTCACGGGGGTGAACGCCGGGATAATGCCCGCGTCGGCAAAGGGGAGGGCGCAGTCGGGCTGCAGAAAGCGCGTCTGCACGCGTCCCTGGCGAACGGTCCGCAAAGCGATAAACGCGCGGGGCGACAGCGAAATGCGCGTGGCCTTGTCGCGGTTGTTGTTGATGGTGATATTGCGGAACCGGCTGTCGTTTCCCAGTTCGATGCAGCCCGTGCCGATGCCGCCCAGGGGCACGCCCCACGATATCCGCCGGGCCTTGTCGCCCTGACCCCGGCCTCGCTGTGGCTGCGGGATGCCTCCGTTTAGATTCACCGCCACGCTACACCGCTCTCATCTTAATCGCCCGCCTCAACGCTCGCGCCCTGGGCGGGGCTTCGGCCTGAGCCAAGTTCCAGCAGCATCACAATGGCGTCCTCACCGCTCTTGGGGTAGTAACCTCTCCGGCGGCCTATCTGGCGGAATCCGAATGCTTTGTATAGATTCTGGGCGCGGACATTGGACTCGCGCACCTCCAGCGTCGCGATGTGCGCGCCCACCCCTTCCGCGACCTCCAGCAGGTGCTGCGTGAGGCGCCGTCCCAGCCCCCGTCCACGCAGGCAATCGCGCACCGTAACGCTCGTAATGTGCGCTTCATCCAGCACCAGCCAGAATCCGCCGTAGCCGGCGAGCTGGCCGTCCTGCAGCATGACGTAGAAATACGACCGGTTGTTGCGGATCTCCTCCCGAAACATCCCGCGCGACCAGGGCTCCGGATAGGCCTCCAGTTCGATCTCCATCATCTCATCGAGATACGCTTCCGCAAGCGTCACGAATTCCACGTGCGTTGCGTTCGATGATGTCATGGATGTTCTACTCGTTCCCGGTTCTGTTCGGCCTGCGATTTCCTCAGATAGACGGGACGCACCGTCGCCGCTTCCGCGCTCCACCCCGCCAGCAGCATCTCGCGGGCTTCCGCCGAAACCGCCGACGCCCGGGGCGGCCAGAACGTCCGCGGAAGCACGCGGCAGCTCGGAAGACTCGCCCGGATACGCGCTTCGTACACACCCACGCCGTCCCCGAACACGGTCACGGATTCGTGCGTGTGCAGCGCTTCCGCTACCTTC
>Ga0116178_10003878_pt1 | contig 11178 bp, 9 predicted proteins | sample AD_STIC12_MetaG_FD_89880 | JGI IMG/M metagenome (GOLD analysis project Ga0116178, IMG submission 89880) | Active sludge microbial communities of municipal wastewater-treating anaerobic digesters from USA - AD_STIC12_MetaG | ecosystem: Engineered > Bioreactor > Anaerobic > Digestate | place: USA... | reverse complement strand
CGGCGTTTGAGGTGCTGCAATAATTTTAATTCCGGCGAGTCTTAAATCCGACGAGTCCTCAGTTACCAGTATGTCATGCCGGGCCGCTTATTAGAAGCAGAACGTTTATATATCGTGGTCAGCCAAATTGGTAAATCAGTGTATCAAGTCAGCAATGCCCCGGCATCTTTTATCACATCCTCCCTCAACTTCTATTATAAGAAGGCTTGTATTCACTGAATTTTTCCCGAAATTTAAGAAAGAATTGGCCAGGCTTGCAAAAGCCAACGAGTCCCCGCAGAAGTGTTACTGATTCAAGACAGACGATGATTAAGCAGTAGACTCTTTGGAGAAGGAAGGAAATTCGAAAACGAATGTAATTTTTTATGAAAGTAAAATTTATCGGTAACCCCCAAAAAGGCATTTTAGAAGATGAATATGGTCAGAAAACAGATAGCCTTGTTGTGGGAAGAACGTATAATGTTCTTGGAGTGGAAATTATAAAAGGCGCTTCTTATTATTACTTAGCGACATTTAATGAGTCCTTTTATCCCACTCCTTATTTATCTGAGTATTTTGAAATTGTTTCTTCTCAATTGTCTAAGTATTGGGAAATTTCAATTGAAAACGAAGTTGTTAAGCTTATGTTCAAAGATTGGATAAGAGTGCCAGATTTTGTAACGGTTTTCGTTCGTAGTATTGAGGAAGGCTCTGAATCGTACAAGTATCTAGAGCAATTTGAAGTTTATAAATCGCGAATTGATAAAGAGAATAAATAAGTTTAAAGATTCCTTCCTCCTACGAGTCTTCTGCATCTCCAACTTCTATTGCAAGAAGGCTTGTATTAACTAATTTTTCCCGAAATTTAAAAAAGAAATACCCAGGCTTACAAAAGCCAATGAGTCACTGCAAGAATGTTGTTGATGCGTAAAAGAAGATGATTAAGCAGGAGACTCGTTGAGGAAGGAAGTCTAGCTATCTGGGTGGTTGAATCACTTTGTTCAAAATAATCGTGTTGGATTTCTTGTCATACTTCAAACTTGATTCATTTAAAAGTAACCAATTGTTCCACATGAAGTAGTCTCGCTGGGTTGGAGTAGTTTGTCCGATATAATTTCCGTCAGATTCGGAAGGTATTCCTGTTAAATTGGTAAAAAATTGTATAACGCCAACACGTTTTAAAAGTGAATCAGAATTTGGATTTTCTAAATATTTCTTTATGATATTTAGCTGTGTGGTAACAATTCTTAAACAAGATGAGTCAATTTTTTGAGCGAAAGATGAACTGTTGAACCAAATAAATAAAACAACTGGAAAGAGATACTTTTTCATATGATTTTTATTAATACATTATAGCGCCATGCTATTTTAGTAGATTATAAATAATTGAATATAGCTTATCATTCTTGTAGTATTTTTCGTTGCAATAAATGATAAATCCATCAAAATCATTTTTTAAAAAATGTATTTCTTTGTCGGAAAGTTCAGAAAAGTGAAAAATAACTTTTATAAATTCTGTATTAATGTTTGGCCTGCTGGGATTAATAATAGAAGATTCTGAAGTTCGGCGCAAATTTCACTTTGAACACTCTTGTTATCGACAGAAATGGTTGAATTCTCATTTTTGATTTCTATAAACTTAATATTATTTGTGCAAGAAAAATCAATACCTTTTTTGGGTCTTAGTCGTATTGCAAAGAACATTACAATTAAAAATAGAAGTACAGATGTAATAATTATTTTGTTCTTTCTATTTATTATAAATCTCTTCATGAACTTTATTTGGGTTTAAAGTTAATTTATCTGAAATAAAATTTTAAAGTTCCATTGCTTCTCCAAAGTATCTAATGCTTCCTCAATTTCTATTATAAGATGGCTTATATCAAAGAATTTTCCCGGAAATATGAGAAAGAGGATACCAAGTTTACAAAAGCCAACGAGCCTCTGCAGGAATTTTACTGATAGACGAAAGGAGATGATTGAATAGGAGACGCGTTGGGGAAACTTATTCCGGCGTAAATAAAACATTTTTCATGGAATCAAGTGCGGAAAAAAGATTTGTTGAGTTAGTCAAAAAGTCGCCAAAAACGAAAGCAGAGATCGTTGAAATGGAAGAGATGGGGCAGCTATTCCAGCTGGAATTACAGAATATGCAAGAACCTTTAATCAGAGATTTGCTACATCTTGGGATAAAAGTTTCATCTGTCTGGGACCTGGTCAATACGAAATCTTCATACCCCGAAGCCATAGCTGTTCTGGGAAAGCATCTTGTATTAAATTACAATATCCGTATTAAGGAGGGAATAGTAAGGGCGCTTGCAGTGAAGGAAGCGAAGGGAAAATTCACTGCGGAATTAATTAACCAGTATAACCAATCGGCCAATAACAAAACGGATGAAAGTTTAAGATGGGCTATCGGGAATACCCTTTATTATACGATTGAAAAAAAGGATGCTGCTTTGCTTTTTCCTATTGTTTTGAATAAAGAGAATGGAAGGTCCCGAGATATGTTTATTGAGGCACTGGGGAAATTTAAAACAGATGAAGTTAGGACTGTCTTGAAGCAGTTAGTAACCGATGGTGAATTTGGGCCTCTTGTGCAAAAGCTACTCGCTAAATTTAAAAGCTGATGTAAATCTTCAGCTTAAAGTCTAACACTAATTTACCATCCTATGAAATCCCCCCTCACTTCACCTCCTCAAACTCTATATAATCCCCGGAGCCCGGCTGGCTGCTACGGGTGGAAGGACCGGGATTGGTGGTGGGGCGGTTAGCCTGTTGTTGCTGCTGCATTTGCTCCTGCATACGGGTATGCATTTCACGGAACTGTTTCTTGAAACGGCGGCTGGCAATATAAACCGGGATGATCAGTTTAAAGATCAACTGATAAGCCAGGTAGATCAGTATGGCGTAGAAAACATATTTCACAACACAAAGATAGGAAGGGCCGGGTGCCGCCTGCCGGGATTAACGATTGCTTTACCGATCCGAACTGCTATTGACCGGGTGCTTAGTTTCAGTCTTATTTGGAAGGAATAGCCCATTTTCATTACTTTTGCAATGGAAATAGCAAAGAGAAGGGAACGAGGCCGTTCCCTTCTTCTTTTATAGTATATGAGCGCAGAGACCCAAATAAAGCTGATAGAAGATAAACTGATGGCACTGATCAGCGGAGAACCCTCCCTGTTTCTGGTGGAATCCCGGATCAAACCCACGAACAACATTAAAGTGTATATCGATGGCGATCAGGGCATTAGCATTGAAAAGCTGGTATATTATAACCGGAAACTCTACAAGGAAATTGAAGAATCAGGACTCTATCCCGATGGCAATTTTTCCCTGGAAGTCTCCTCACCCGGACTGGATGAGCCCCTGAAAATGAGGCGGCAATACCTGAAAAATGTGGGCCGGTTTGTAGAAGTGGTGGACCTGGAAGGGGGTAAAAAAGAAGGAAAATTGCTGGAAGTTCGGGAAAACGAGCTGCTGCTGGAAGAAATAAGAGGAAAAGGAAAGAAGACGGAAACCCTGCAGCATGTAGTACCGTTTGAACAGATAAAAGCAACAAAAATTCAGATAAAGTTTTAAAACAGCACCCCAGGTGTCTGTAATTGTAATTTCAAAAAAGTGCTATGGCAAGTATTAACCTGATCGAGGCTTTCCGTGATTTTAAAGACGCGGAAAATATTGACCGTCCGACCATGATGAAAGTGGTAGAGGATGTATTCAAGACATTGCTCCGGAAAAAATTTGGCAGCGACGAGAACTTTGACGTAATCGTTAACGCAGAGAAAGGTGACCTGGAGATCATCCGCCGCCGGATGATTGTGGAAGACGGACAAGTAGAAGATCCCCTTTCCCAGATCGGCTATTCTGATGCCACCAAAATTGAACCGGACTTTGAAGTAGGAGAGGAATTGTATCAGGAAATTGACCTTTACGATTTTGGCCGTCGGGCCATCCTGGCTGCCAAACAAACCCTGGCCAGCCGGATCAGCGATCTGAAAAAGAACGCCCTCGCCAAGAAATATGGCGATCGTACCGGTGATATCATCAGTGCAGAAGTATACCAGGTATGGAAAAAAGAAATCCTGCTCCTCGATGAAGAAGGCAACGAACTGATCCTTCCCAAGAGCGAACAGATCCCACAGGATTATTTCAAAAAAGGGGAAAGCATCCGTGCCGTAGTGAAGAAAGTGGACATGAAAAATAACAGTCCGGTAATCATTCTTTCCCGTACTTCTCCCGAATTCCTGGCTAAGTTGCTGGAAATTGAAGTACCGGAGATTTTTGATGGCCTGATCGTGATCAAGAAGATTGTCCGTGATCCGGGTGAAAGAGCCAAGGTAGCTGTGGAATCCTATGACGACCGGATTGACCCCGTAGGCGCCTGCGTGGGGATGAAGGGAAGCCGTATCCACGGAATTGTAAGAGAACTGAAGAACGAAAATATTGATGTTATCAACTATACCAGCAATATCCAGCTGCTGATTCAGCGGTCATTAACACCGGCAAAGATCACCAGCATGGAACTGGATAACGAAGGAAAGCATGCAAATGTGTACCTTAAGCCTGATCAGGTTTCCCTTGCTATCGGTCGCCGCGGGGTGAATATCAAACTGGCCTGTGAACTGACCGGCTACGAAATTGATGTGTACCGGGATAATGAAGGTGAAGTGGAAGGCTTTGATATCGACCTGGATGAATTTAGCGATGAGATTGACGAGTGGGTAATTGATGAACTGAAGCGAGTGGGTTGTGATACCGCCCGCAGTGTACTCGACCTCACCGCAGAAGAACTGGAACGCCGGACGGACCTCGAAAAGGAAACGATCGCAGAAGTTCGCAAGGTGCTGAAAGAAGAATTTGAAAAAGAGTAAAAGAAAAATGTGAAAGTGTGAGAATGTGAATCCCGATAGCTATCGGGAGTGAAAATGACTGAACAGTCAGCTTTTCATTTCCGCATTTCCACCGTTTCCACATTTCTACATTAAAAAAATCGAATGGCAGAATTAAAACTTCCGAGATTACTGGCAGCGGCCAAAGAGTTTAACATTGGTCAGGATACACTCATTGAGTTCCTGAGCGGTAAAGGGTTTTCGAAAGATGACCTGAAGCCGACTTCGAAGCTCAGTGAGGATATGTACCGTGCCCTGCAGCAGGAATTTTCCAGCGACAAAGCTGCAAAGCAAAAAAGCGATCAGTTGGAATTGCCCAAAGGCGCCACTGCTGAAGCTAAAAAGAAAAAAGAGGAAGAGGAAATCCTTTTCAAAAAAGAAGAGAAGCCTGCCGCGAAGCCCAAGAAGGAAGAAGAGGTGAAGCCGGTGGAGGAAAAACCTGCCAAGGAAAAAGAACAAGAGCCGGAACCAGTGAAGGAAGAAGTGGTGGTGAAAACAGAGGTTCCTGAAATCGAGGGTCCCAAAGTAATTAATAAGATCGATCTCTCTACTATTGACTCTTCTACCCGGCCGAAGAAAGTGGTGAAGGCCAAAAAAGAACCGGAACCGGAAGTAACAGAAGAGAAGCCGGCCAAAGTTGTTAAGAAGACGAAGAAAGAAGAAGTAGCAGAAGAAGTTCCTGTGGCGAAAGAAGAAACCCCGGTGGTAACAGCTCCGGTGGTGGAAGAAGATCTGCCGCCAGTGATCGAAAATATCGAAGTAGAAAAACTGACCGGTCCCAAGATCCTGGGGAAAATTGAATTACCGGTTGATAATGATACCCGTCCTGTTAAGGATGAAAAGAAACAACGCAAGCGTATCCCGATTGCGAAGAAAGATACCAAGAGAGAAATCTTCATCAATAAAGACGCAGATAAAAAACCCGGACCCGGAAGAGATCAGGGACGTGGTCGCCCCACACCCGGAAACCGCAGAGATACACGCGGTAAGCGGGAGGACAAACTGATTGATGAAAAAGAGATTCAGGAAAAAATCAGGGAAACACAGGCCAAACTGGCTGGTGCCGGTGGTCGTGGAAAGAGTCTGAAAGCCAAACTCCGCAGAGAAAGAAGACAGGAAGCAGCCGATGCAATGGGCGATGCAGCAGATGATAACAAACTGCAGGTAACCGAATTCATCAGCGTGAGTGAACTGGCCAGTCTGATGGATGTGAGTTTTGCAGAAGTAATCAGTAAGTGTATGAGCCTTGGCATCATGGTGTCTATTAACCAGCGCCTGGATGCAGAAGTTATTGAACTGGTATCAAGCGAATTTGGCTTTGATGTGGAGTTCATCGATATGGAGAAGCAGATGGAGATGGAAGAGGAGTATGATGATGAGGACACTGAAGACGAACTGGTGCACCGCTCTCCGATTGTTACTATCATGGGTCACGTTGACCACGGTAAAACCTCCTTGCTCGACTATATCCGGAATGCCAATGTGGTAGCCGGTGAGGCCGGAGGTATTACCCAGCACATTGGTGCCTACCAGGTAGAACTGCGAAATGGTAAGGAAATCACTTTCCTTGATACGCCGGGTCACGAAGCCTTTACAGCCATGCGTGCCAGGGGTGCCAAGGTCACCGATATCGCCGTGATTGTAGTAGCAGCGGATGATGCCGTGATGCCACAAACCCGTGAGGCCATCAGCCACGCACAGGCAGCCGGCGTACCGATGATCTTTGCGATTAATAAGATTGATAAGGACGGTGCTAATTCACAAAAAATATATGAACAGCTTTCCCAGATGAATATCCTGGTTGAAGAATGGGGCGGTAAGTTCCAGAGCCAGGAGATTTCAGCGAAGAAAGGACTGAATATCGACAAGCTCCTGGAAAAAGTATTGCTGGAAGCAGAGATACTGGACCTCAAGGCCAATCCGGACAGGGAAGCGAATGGTACCATCATCGAAGCAACCCTGGATAAGGGTCGTGGTTATGTGGCTACCCTGCTGGTGGAAAACGGCACCCTGCATCCCGGTGACCTGATCGTGAGTGGTCAGTACTTCGGTAGGGTGAAGGCCATGTTCAATGAAAGAAATAAGAAAGAAGAGAAAGCCGGTCCTTCTGCACCTGCAGTAGTACTGGGTCTGAATGGTGCGCCGCAGGCTGGTGAGAAATTCAAAGTTTACGAAGACGAGGCAGAAGCCAAGGAAATCGCAAATCGCCGGGCACAGATCCTGCGCGAACAGGGTATCCGTACGAAGAAACACATTACACTGGATGAAATCGGTCGCCGTCTGGCACTGGGAAGTTTCAAAGAGCTGAAAGTAATCATCAAAGGTGATGTGGACGGATCGGTAGAGGCCCTGAGTGACTCCTTACAGAAATTGTCAACCGATGAGATTATTGTGAGTGTGATCCATAAAGGCGTTGGACAAATCAACGAAAGTGATATTGTGCTCGCCGAAGCATCTGATGCCATCGTGATCGCCTTTAACGTGCGTCCTTCCCTGCAGGCTTCCCGCCTGGCAGAGAATGCCGGTATCGAGATCAAGATGTACTCGATCATCTATAACGCTATCGAAGAAGTGAAGAGTGCGATGGAGGGAATGCTTGAACCTAAAGTACAGGAGAAGATCATTGCCAATGTCCAAATCCGCGAAGTGTTCAAGTTTGATAAAGCAACCGTGGCCGGATGTTATGTGTTGGATGGAAGGATCAAGCGTGACTCCAAGATCCGCCTGATCCGCGATGGTATCGTGATTTATCCTGCCGCTGGCAGCGTAGCCGAACTGGCTTCCCTGAAGCGTTTCAAAGATGATGCAAAGGATGTACAGGCAGGTATGGAGTGCGGATTAACGATCAAGAACTTCAGCGATTATAAAGTTGGGGATGTGGTGGAAGCGTATGAGGAAGAGGAAGTGAAGAGAACCTTATAAAGGGAGTGGCTAGTGGGGAGTGGCGAGCTTGCCCGCAGTAGCCTTAGCGAAGGCGGGTGGGGAATACACTGGTTGTGGTTGGAAAGGTATTTTAAGTAGGAAATGTAGTGGAAGTGTTTGAGGGGGAATGGGGTTTAGCTAGTGGCTAGTAGCGAGTAGCTAGTGGGGTTCGGCGAGAGGCGAGTAGCTAGTGGCTAGTAGCGAGCTTGCCCGCAGTAGCTTTAGCGAAGGCGGGTAGGGAATACACCGTTTGTAATTTGAACGTTATTGTTATTTAGGATATGTGTTGGAACTGTTTGAGGGTGGCCAGGGTTTAGGTATAAGGAAGTTGATAGAGGGGGATTTCCCCACTCGCCACTCCCCACTAGCCCAATTAGCTATAAGGAAGTTGACAGAGGGGGATTTCCCCACTAGCCACTCCCCACTAGCCACTCGCCTGATCAAACTTTTGTTAAATACCCTTTTCCTTATCAGGAATCGTCAAAGGGAAAAGTATTTTTGAATTTATGCGTACGATTAAAAAATTGGCTGCTGTCCTTTTGCTGTTGATCGCCTTCGATTTTACGGCCAGCGCCCAGGCACAAAAAATTTCCATTGATAAAATTGCCGGTGTAGTAGGTGACCGGATCATCCTGGAATCCGATATCCAGAATTCATTATTGGATATTCAGCGTCAGGGTGGCCAGGTGCCGGAAAACGGTTTTTGTATGCTGATGGAGCAGGCCGTGGTTTCCAAAATCCTGATGCTGCAGGCGGAAAAAGATTCATTGCCGGTAACCGATGATGAAGTAGAAGCAGAGCTGGAACAAAAAGTCCGTTATTATATCAACCAGCTGGGAAGTCAGCAGGCCCTGGAAGAAGTAGCCGGTAAAACCGTTTACCAGATTAAAGACGATGCAAGGCCTTCCGTAAAAGAACAAAAACTGGCCAGTGCCATGCAGCGGAAGATCGTTGAAAATGTAAGGATCACGCCCACAGAAGTAAAGGCCTTTTTTGATAAAATACCCAAAGACAGTCTGCCTTACTATGAAACCGAACTGGAAATCGGGCAGATCATCCTCTATCCCAAGGCCTCGAGGGAAATTGAAGAATATGTGATGGGGGAAATGCTCAATTACAAAAAGCAGCTCGAGAATAAAGCAACGGATTTCTGTCAGCTGGCTAAAACAGTGTCAGAAGACCCGGGGAGTAAGGATCGTTGCGGACAATATGAAGTAAACCGCAATGAAAAATCATGGGATCCCGTATTTCTTTCAACCGCATTTCGTTTGAAAGAGGGGGAAATATCCGCTCCGGTAAAATCCAAATTCGGATATCATTTGATCCAGGTGATAAAGAGAAACGGGGATGATGTTGTTGTTCGTCATATCCTGCGGGTGCCTCCGGTAACAGATGAAGAGATCAAACAGGCCAAAATCAAACTGGATACGATCAAGGTAAAAGTAACCGGCAATATCATGAGCTTTAATGCTGCTGCTGCCCGTTACAGTGATGATGAGGCTGCCAAATATGCCGGACCCTTTATCACCGGCCGTGATGGTTCTACGTTTGTAACTATTGATATGCTGGATAAGGAAATGGTGGGGATGCTGAATAAAATGAAAGTGGGTGATATCTCAGCTCCCGTTCCTTTTGAAGGCGAACAGGGTAAGAAAGGGGTTCGGATTGTGTACCTGAAATCAAAAACAGAGCCTCACCGGATGAATATGCATGATGATTACAGCAGGATCTCCACTTTTGCCCTGGAAGAGAAAAAAGCCAAAGTGCTGGAAAAATGGATCCAGGAAAAAGTGCCAACTTATTATGTGATGATTGATCCGGCTACTGCAGCGGAATGTCCTTCACTCAACAAATTCAGCGCAGATAAAAAAGGATTTTGACCCAAGACAATAATATTTGAAAAACGCCCCTTTTAAGGGGCGTTTGTTTTTTATATCTGTGCTGAACTCAATAATGAGTTAATTTTGCCTCGCTGCTGATTAGTAATGATTGAATCCAGTCGAAAGAATGCACCCTGCCTGAAAGAATATTTTGCTTATTCGGACAGGTTTTTCTATTTCCTGACTGCAGGAAATGGCCGGCTGATTTTTGTCAATCCACGGCTCCTGTCTTTTGCCTGCTCCGGCAACCCTTCTCCCGATCAAGTGGTTTCAATGTTCCAGGATCCCCCTGCATTAATAAGGTTATTGGATCACTGCAGGCAACAAAAAGGAATAGTATCTGCAGAACTGGAGATAAGATCCGCCGGAGGAATTGTGCATGCAGTTGGCTGGGAATTTTCGGTTTGTCTCAGTGCAACAGGAGAAGAGCAGGTGCAGGCCACCGGTATATTACTGAACAGTACGGTTTCAATGGTCGGTGGCATGGCTGGTAAAATGGCTGATGTACGGAAAGCCTATGAACAAACCAAAGAAGGGTTATGGCGTTTTGATTCGGAACAGCCTGTATCAGTTAGTGAAGATCCCTCCAAAATTATTGCCTATTGGAGAAGCCATTCAAGGCTGGCAGAATGCAATGATAATATGGCCCGGATGTATGGTTATGAAAAAGCCGAGGAATTGCTGGGTGCCAGACTGGATGAACTCATTGATTTTTCTGATCAGCAAAAAATGGCCGGTTTACAACAGTTTATACAAAACCGATTTAAAACAACAACAGTTGAGACCAGGGAGATTGACCGGTATGGTCGTATAAAATATTTCAGAAACAGTATGGAGGGGTTGGTGGAAAACGGACAAATAACTTCTGTCTGGGGTACACAGCAGGATATCACCGGACAGCGGGGGCGGAAGAAAAAAACCGTTACCTGGCCTTGCTGATGGAAAATGTTTCGGATATCATTATTTCGCTGGATACCAATTTTCAAATTGTAAGCTGGAACAAAACAGCTGAAGATCTATACGGTTACAGCGAGAAGGAAGCAATCGGAAAAAGAATGGCAGAATTGCTTCGTATCAACTACCCTGATGGTTCCGGGGAAAAAATATATAACGAAATTATTGAGAAAGGTAACTGGAAAGGGGAGCTGACTGTTGTAAACCGGTTTGGCAAGCAGCTTACCGTATTTGTAACGGGCAGTTTGCTTCGCGATACCTGCGGACAAATTACAGGCTATATCAGTACAGGAAAAGAAATTACCGGCAAAAGAGTCGTGGAAGAAAAGCTACAGTACAGCGAGGAGTTTTACCGGAACCTGATTGGAGAAGCACAAGATGGCATTGTGCTTACAGATAATCAGGGCATCATCCGTTTTTCAGCTCCAACAGTTACCAAAGTGCTGGGTTATGACCCTGCTGAAGTGGTTGGGACCTCAGTCTTTACTTATGCTCATCCTGCTGATCAGGATGCGGCGCAACAGGCATTTCAGAATGAAATGACCTAT
>Ga0116178_10003873_pt1 | contig 11185 bp, 8 predicted proteins | sample AD_STIC12_MetaG_FD_89880 | JGI IMG/M metagenome (GOLD analysis project Ga0116178, IMG submission 89880) | Active sludge microbial communities of municipal wastewater-treating anaerobic digesters from USA - AD_STIC12_MetaG | ecosystem: Engineered > Bioreactor > Anaerobic > Digestate | place: USA... | reverse complement strand
TTATGTGCGAAAATCCTTGGCCATCAATTAATCCAAATACTAGTTTGGGGATTGGTTATTTTGACACAGATGGTAATTCCAATGATATAAATATTGGAAAAGGCTGGACAAATTTTAAACTTTTTTATTGTCGCGATGCTGGTAGAGTCAATGATTTTAGTGATGATTTCAGCGCTTTAAACCCTGTAATTATAGATCATAGTGGTGATTCTTCGGGAATTTTTAAAGAATTCTTTTTCTCGTTTAATTCTGCTACCAATAAAAATAGCCTTGGTTTAAGAGTTTATCCCAATACTAACCATTTATCAATTACTGATTGGTATAATTCCCAACCCTGGATTCCTAAGGGATCTCCGGTAGCGGTAACAGTGGGTTCCGCGGATCATGTTTATGAAGCTTTGCAAGAAGGTCGGACCTACTATATTAACGGTTTAAATATTAACGGGTCCGACGTTTATACCAATGTTTATGTTTTGGGTTTTAGCGATAATCCTACCGCAGAAACCTTAAATGTGGCCACTCAGCTTCTAAATAATTTTACTTTAAATGTAAACGAATTAGATAAAAATAAAATTGCCGCTTTGATGAGGGATTTTACAAGGTTTAAAGATTTAAAAATAATGAGTCAAAAATTGACTACCAGTTATAATGAAAAAGGTTATTTCCCCAAATTAACTGAAAGCACACAATATGGTACTTATTTGCCATCTTACACCAATAGTAAATGGCAGTCTTGGCAGTTGTTGGGTAATGCTTTGGGTTATGGTATGCCGATTGATCCCATTAATCAATTTTATGGTTGCGGAAGTAGCACAATACTTTTAGCCAATGGTGGTAATTTAGGTTCTTTTAATAGCGAATCTTGTTGGAATTCTGATAATTCTACTTTTGTTTGTCCAACTGGTTCTCATGTTTATCAATATGAAACTAAAGGCGGAACCGAGGCAATAGTAAAGGCGGATTTTGAAGTTACTGATATGATTTGGCAAAATAGTTTGGAAGATATTTTAAATGCTGCCAATTTAACTTTCCAATTAAAAAATTCTTGTGTTAGCAGTGTTCAGGGGATTGGTGGCACTTGTGGTGATGGCTTAGTGGGAACTGGTGAAGGTTGTGAGATAGGCCAAACGCGTTATGAAGACTGTCTCGTCGATGGTTATAAAGGCAAACAGTTGCGACAGTGTCTAGCTGATTGTTCGGATTTTGCCGCTCCGGGAATTTGTGTCAAACAAGGCAAATGTGGTGATGGAATTAAACAAGATAACGAGACCTGTGATGACGGCGCTAATAACGGTAATTATGGTTATTGTAATTTGGGCTGTAGTGGTGAATTTGAAAAATATTGCGGAAACAGGGAAAAGGATGAGGGTAAAGAAGTTTGTGATAAATCCTCAACTACGCATCCTTCTCCAGCTCAGTATGACCGAAACAAAAATAATTCTTGTTCTTGGGATTGTCAATCTTATGATTATTGTGGTGACGGTAAAATAAATACAACACACGAAACTTGCGAGGCTAGTGAATCTTGCCAGGTGGGTAAATGTCAAGAAAGCCCCTTTACTTCTCAAGTTTATTTTGATGAAACAATAAGGCCGGTAAAAAACTCATATTGTGAAAATGATACTCAGTGCAATAAATATTATTCTTTTGATAGTTTATTTATAACACCTTTTTGCAATTCTGATAAAATTTGTTCTACTAAAATTATTGGGTCAGATGGAGAGGTATTAGAAATGTTTCCTGCTGGCAGTGCATCAATATCCTGTAATAGCGACACCGATTGCCAAAACACTTGCTCTAATAAGGTTACCGGCAAGAAATACTGCTTTGTCCCCGGAGAAAAGAAGTGGGAAAAAAATTCTGATGGAACTTTTAAGGATTCCGATGGAACTTATTCAAATTCAAATGCCGCCGACTTTTCCTCTAAGGGTTGTAATTGGGATACACCGGATAGTTTTGCTTATCTCGCTGTTTCTGGTGTTTCTTGTTTGCCTTTACAAGCAATAGAGGAACCAATTACTCAATTAAGTTGTGGCATTGATTCTAATGGTGATGGCAACTATAAAGATAGCGGAGAAGAGTGTGATTTTGGTCCCAAAAACGGTGGCATTCCTAGCACTCCTCCAGAATATGGAAAGACAGCCACCTATTGTTCATTTGGTTGCACTCAAGCAACCATCTCTGGTCCTTATTGTGGAGATGGCAAAATTACTGATTCGGAAATTTGTGACATGAATGGTGCTGCAACCATCGCGACCACAAGTTATAATGGTAGATTTTGTTTGAGTCCAGATTATACACAGACAAAATCTGTGGCGGAAACACCTTGCGATATGAGTTCTTGTTCTTCTTTCATCTGTCCGGAAGGCTGGAGATTTTGTACTAGTGAAACAGAATGTCCTTCGGTTAATATTAAAATTGAAAATTCAAGTGGTTCCCAAGATGATATTTTTAGTGTAGAAATTGATGGCCAAAAAATAGCTGATATTATTCCAGAAATCAAAAAAAATGGACAGATTTTAAATACTCTTGAATATCCTGCTAAAAAAATGTTAAATATAAAAAATATTCCCAAAGGGGAACATACTCTTAAGATATATAATCGTACTGGTGGTAGGAGTAGTACCGGAAAGATTTCTTTTTCTTCTGCGAAAACTGCATTTAGTAGCACTCCTATTGAAGTTTATACCACTGCTAATTTTCAAAGTTTATGGTCGAAGGCTGGTTCGACAAAAACAATTAACCCGACTAGACAAACGACCAGTACTGAGGGTATGGTGGAAAATACTATTTCATTCGAAATAACTTTGCCTCAAGAATGTGGTACTTATTGGCGTGGTTGGTTTAATATTTTTACTAAAACACAACCAACTTATAATGAAAATGATTATCCTTGTGTTAATAGCGAAGATCCCGGTTATATAGTATATAAATTCACCGCTAAATAATTAATGAAAAATTTACAATTAATTAATTAAATTATGTTTGACGATGTTTCTCCTAAAAATCCTAATGAACCAGAAGACATTTTTGCTGGTTCTGCAGAGATTCCTGCGGCTGGGCCACTTGAAGTTAAGTCTGCTTTAGCCAATAATAAGTTAAAACCAGTTGATTTTTCTGCTAATCAACCCAACCCTGTCGCCGGTCCTAAAATAGAGATCAGTCAACCCTTGTTAAGTAAAAAAGGTCTTTTTGTGGCCATTGGGATCATTTTAATTGTTGGTTTGGGGGGATTAACTGCTTGGGGTGTGTGGCGTACTTCTAAAAAAGCAACACCACAAAACACTTCTCCGATAGTTAATTCTGTTAATGAAGAAAGTAAACAACAGCCCGCTTCTGCGGAAAATATAATTCCACCAGAAAATGTTCCTGTTGTGGAAAGTACTACTACTCCTGCGGTTGTTGAAGAAACACCCGCTCCTGCAATTGTTGTTGCTGACACTGATGGTGATGGTTTAAATGACGACGATGAGACCAAGTATGGAACTGATGCTCAAAAAATTGACACTGATGGTGATACCTTAACAGATTATGAAGAATTAATGATCTGGAAGACAGATCCTTTAGTAATCGATACTGATGGCGATAGCTATGATGATGGAACAGAAGTTAAAAATGGCTTTAATCCTTTAGGTTCAGGCAAATTATTAGAATTGCCTATTGAATAAAATAAATTTATGGCTGAGGAAAGTTTCAATAAAAATTCAGAAGCGGAAATTTTTACCATTCCCGAAGAGTTTTATGGTGCTCAAAGAAAAATTTCAATTCCGATTGCAGCCGGTTCCACAGCTGGTTTATCAGGGGAACGAATCGCTAAAAAAGTTACTGCCACACCAACGCAGCCAACTGTTTTGACAGCAAACAAATTTTTTTCTCCCAAAGCAGTGATTGGCTTGGTGGGAATAATTTTAATTTTAACTATTGCTGGTTTTTCTTATTATTATATTCATCAAGCTCAGTTGGCGCGTCAAAAATTAGCAGCTCAACAAAAAAATAAAGAAACTACAGCCGTAGTAATCACTCCTGCGCCAGTCCAGCCAGAAGAAAAGATGGTTACTACCACAGAAGAAAATATTCCACCAGAAGTCACACCAACTTCTACAGCACCACAAATTGTTAGTTATGCTATTTTTCCTTTTAAAAATTATTCTAAGGCAGAAGATATTGACAATGATGGTCTGACCACGCTAGAAGAAGCAATTTATACAACTGATAGTAATAAACCAGACACTGATGATGATGGTTATGCAGATGGTTTGGAGGTGGAAAATCTTTATAATCCTTTAGGTTTTAAACCTGTAAAATTAGTTGATTCTGGCAAAGTTAAAGAATATATCAACCCAACTTATCAATATAGCGTTTTTAGTCCTTTAGTTTGGCCAGTTCAATCTTTAGATAATAATAACGAACAAGTAATTTTTTCCTCTGATACCGGAGAGTTTATAGAAATAATTGTTGAAGATAATCCTTTAAAACTTTCTGTTCAAGATTGGTATTTAGGTCAATCTCCTGGTGTTACATCTGATCAATTAAAAACCATTACCACTAAAGACAAAATAACTGGAATTTTAAGCCCAGATGGTTTGGCAGCCTATTTACCTTTTGAGGATAGAATTTTTGTTATTTATTATAACATTGGCTTAAAGACCGAGGTTAATTTTGGAATGACTTTTAAAATGTTGATTAATAGTTTTAAGACTGGTGTGGTCGCCATATCATTTCCAGAAGAAATTTTTAATTTCGCTACTAGTACAGGGGAAAAGGCAGAAGAAGTCGCTACTACCACTATTATTACGGGAGAATAATTTATGGTGGTAGAAATTAATTATTTAACCAAAGAAAAAATTTTAAAGTCGTGGTTGAGTGGAGTTGCGGAAACTGTTGGAAAAAAATTAAAGATTAAAAAAGAGCTATCAGTGGTAATAGTTGGAACAAAAAAGATGCAAAGTCTAAATAATTTTTATCGGCATCGAGATCGCCCAACCGACGTCTTGTCTTTTGAGGGAGAGGGGGGTTTTTTAGGAGAGATTGTTTTGTGCTTACCGGTAGCTAAACGGCAGGCCAAAGAGCATGATTTTTCTCTAAAGGAAGAACTGGCTTTTTTATTGATTCACGGAATATTACATTTACAGGGCTATGATCATGAAAAAAATCAAAAAGAAGAAAAGTTGATGTTTGCCTTGCAAGAACAGTTGTTAAAATCAATTATTTAAAAATATGTTTAGTTTTCGTCGCATGGTGAGAAGTTTTTTCTACGCTTTTAAGGGTTTAACCATAATTATTAAAGAAGAACAAAGTTTTCGTTTACAACTTTTAGCTTCAGCGGCAGTTGTGTTTTTAATGTTCTACTTTCCTTTACGTAATTGGGAAAAAGTCGCTTTAATACTTGTGATAGCCTTTGTTTTAGTGTTAGAATTAATAAATAGCATTTTTGAAAGATTTGTTGACATGTTAAAACCCCGGTTGAGTTATTATGTTGAATCAATAAAAGATGTTATGGCCGCTACGGTTTTTTTGGCTTCTTTTGTTGCTTTAATTATTGGATTAATAATTTTTATCCCTTATCTAGTGAATTAGACTATGGTTTTTAAAAGAAATAACAAACAAGAAGAAATAATCGTTGGTCTAGACATTGGCTCTACAGCTGTCCGTTTAGCTGTTGGTCAGTTGGTGCCAGTGGGCGACAAAAAAGAACTGCATATTATTGGGGCGGCTGAGGCGCCTGCGGAGGGGGTTCATCGAGGAGTGGTTACAAGTATCGAAGATACAGTTTCTTCAATCTCTGCTTGTATTGAAAAAGCCGAACACATGACTGGTATTCCTATGGAAAGAACTTGGGTGGGTATTTCTGGTAGTCATATTATTTCTGAAGAAAGTAAGGGTGTGGTAGCTGTGGCAAAAGCAGATGGAGAAATTTCCGAGGAAGAAGTAGAAAGAGCTTTAGAAGCGGCCAGAACTGTAGCCACGCCATTAAATTATGAAATTTTGCATGTTATTCCTAAAAGTTATACTGTAGACGGTCAAGTAGGTATTAAAGATCCTATTGGTATGACGGGGGTGCGGTTAGAAGTGGACACACAAATTATCCAGGGCCTATCTTCGCAAATTAAAAATTTAACTAAATCAGTCTATCGTACTGGTTTAGAAATCAATGATTTAGTTTTATCAATTTTGGCTACGGCAGAGGCAGTGGCGACTGATCGCCAGAAGGATTTAGGCGTGGCCGTGGTTAATTTAGGCGGCGCTACTACTAATGTTATAATTTTTGAAGAAGGGGATATTTTAGATACAGCGGTTTTGCCAATTGGTTCCGAACATATTAGTGCTGATTTAGCTATTGGCTTAAGGACCTCAATTGATGTGGCGGAAAAATTAAAATTAGAAAATGGGTCAGCTGTTTCTAAGGATATTTCTAAAAAAGATGAAATTGATTTATATGATTTGGGGGCTACTGAACACGAAATTGTCTCATTAAAATTTGCTAGTGAAATTATTGAGGCTAGAGTTGAAGAAATAATGGACAAGGTAGAAGCCATTCTTAAGAAAAATGGTCGCAGCGGTACTTTGCCAGCCGGTGTGATTTTTACTGGCGGCGGATCAAAGTTGGTTGGTTTAATAGAAGTAGCTAAAAGAAAATTACGTTTGCCAGCTACCCTAGGTTATCCTTTAAATATTACCAGTGTAACGGATAAAGTTAATGATTTGTCCTTCACCACGGCTATCGGTTTGGTTAAATGGGGGATGATGTCGCAGTTAAATCAACAAAGAAATGATTTGGGTAAATTGATCACTCGTTTTGGGGTGGTTAATCCAGTTAAAAAACTTTTTGGTTTTTTTAAATTTTAAAGCTAAATTATCCACATTTAAATTGACAGCTCAGAAGCTAAATTATATAATAGAAGATGAAATTATTACTCATCTTCTTTTTTGAACAAAAAAAGTGTTCAACTAAAATATTAAATTTATGCCAGAAGTAAAACCTGCAATTGAAACACTCGCTAAAATAAAAGTGGTTGGGGTGGGTGGTAGTGGAGGAGCTGCTATCAATCGCATGATGCAAAGTAAAATTAAAGGGGTAGAATTTATTGCTATTAACACAGATTTACAAGCTCTCCATTGTTTACAGGCTCCAGTTAAAATTCATATTGGTAAAAATTTAACTCGTGGGTTGGGTGCGGGCATGAATCCAGAAGTCGGCTATAAGGCCGCAGAAGAAAATCAAGAAGAAATCAGGGAAGCTCTTAAAGGCGCTGATATGGTTTTTATTACTTGTGGTTTAGGTGGTGGCACTGGTTCTGGTGCAGGTCCTTTGGTGGCAGATATTGCCAAAAGTAGCGGTGCCTTAACTATTTCTGTTGTCACTAAACCGTTTTCATTCGAAGGCAAACAAAGAAAAGAAATTGGTGAAAAAGCACACCAAGATTTTTTAGATCGAGTTGATACTATTATCACTATTCCTAACGATCGCGTGATGCAGATAATTGATAAAAAAACTCCCTTAGTGGATGCCTTTAAGATTATTGATGATGTTTTACGCCAGGGCGTTCAAGGTATCTCCGAAATTATTACTGTCCCCGGTTTAATTAATGTTGATTTTGCTGATGTGCGGGCAGTAATGCAAGATACTGGTTCAGCTTTGATGGGTATTGGCTATGGCAGTGGAGAAAATAGGGTAGTAGATGCTGCTAAGGCTGCGATTGCCAGTCCATTATTGGATTTATCAATTGATGGCGCTAAGGGAATTTTATTTATTGTGACTGCTGGTTCTGACGTGGGCATGCATGAAATCGCCGAAGCCGCTAAAATAGTTACTGGCAGTGCTGATGAAAATGCTAAGGTAATTTGGGGTACTGTGATTGACGATAGTTTAAAAGATGAAGTTAAAATAACCGTAATTGCTACAGGTTTTGATAAAAAATCTGATAATAGTAGTTTGATCAATCGTTTAGGAAAATCAGCTTTTTCTTCTTCATTTAATACCTTAACTGTACCAGAACCAACTTCTAGAGTAGAGAAAAAAAATATTTCCAGTTCCGCTCCATCTGCGCCAGTAGAAGAGGAAAAATCTAAGATGGAGTTTAGTCGGACCGAATTTTCAAGCACTCCTTTACAGAAAAAACCGGCTAAAAGAGTTGATTTGGAACCAGAAGATATTGCGCCAGTGGCTAATAAAAAAGAAGAAGAAGATATGGAAATTCCAGCCTTTCTTCGTCGCAAGATGAATTAAATTAGGATTATGTATTGTCCGGTTTGTAATTATAAAGATACTAAGGTGGTCGATTCTCGTTTGAGTCAAGATGGTTCCACCATCAGACGCAGACGGGAGTGTTTTAAATGTCGTTATCGTTTTTCTACTTTGGAAGAAACGGAAATTTTAGATTTAACTGTAGTTAAAAGAGATGGCCACCGCGAACCGTACAGTCGGGAAAAAATTATTAAAGGATTAACTAAAGCTTTGGAAAAAAGATCTTATACTAATGACTCTTTGGCTAATTTGATCCATTCTATAGAACGCGATATTCAGAAAAAAAGAAAGCGAGAAATAAAAAGCCAAGAAATAGGAGAAATTTTAATGAATCGGTTGAAGAGTTTTGATAAAGTTGCCTATATTCGTTTTGCTTCGGTTTATCGTGCTTTTGAAGATGTGGAAACTTTTAAAAAAGAATTAGAAAATCTATTTCATAAGAAAAAAAGTTTAAAAAAGAAAAATAAAAAATAAGGTCAGTTATTTATATGACCAAAATCAGATCTTTTTTAGTAGTTTCTATTGTAGTCAGTTTTTTGATTGGAGGGGTGTCAGGATTTTTATCAGGCCTGTTTGTTTTAAACTGGTCTTTTTCTTTTAATAATAATCAAAATTTTTTCCGATCATTTATTAAACAAGTCGCTCCAGCTGTAACTAGCACTGTTTTTATCAATCAAGCTGACCAAAAACTAACTTCTCAAGGTGTGGCGGCTTCGATCGATAGCGAAAAAATCATGACGGTTGTTAAAAAGGCTGCTCCCGCTGTCGTATCTATTGTTGTATCAAAAGAGAGCTATTTATTGGACAATGGGATTAAAGAGTTTGTTTATCCGGAAGAATTAAAAAAGAATGGAGAGGAAATAAAAAATAATCAAGAAGAACTGGTTGGTAGCGGTACTGGGTTTATTATTCGATCTAATGGCCTAATTGTCACTAATCGGCATGTCGTGACAGAAAAAGAGGCAACTTTGACCGTGGTCTTAAATGATGGTCAAAGGTACCCAGCGATTGTTTTAGCTAAGGATCAGTTTTTAGACATCGCCTTAATTAAGATTGAGGCCAATAATTTACCAACCTTAACTTTAGGCAATTCTGAAAAAATACAACTTGGTCAAACAGTGGTGGCTATTGGCAATACTTTGGGTCAATTCCAAAATACTATAACTAGTGGTATTATTTCAGGCATTAATCGACGAGTGGCTGCTAGTGATGGTTCTGGTTCTATGACAGTAATTGATTCGGCCATTCAAACCGATGCGGCTGTAAATTTGGGTAACTCCGGCGGGCCCTTGTTAAATTTACAAGGTGTTGTAATTGGTATTAATACTGCCGTTAATTTAAATGGTCAGGCCATTAGTTTTGCTTTGCCGGTTAATAGTATTAAGATCATTGTTGATTCAGTAGAGAAGTATGGGCATATTGTTCGACCTTGGTTGGGTGTTCGTTATAATTTGTTGAATAAAGAAATTGCCGAAAAAAATAATTTGATTTTAGATTATGGCGCCTTAGTTACTCGAGGAGAAGATCCGTCTGAGGCGGCGATAGTAGAAGGTTCTCCAGCTGCTAAAGCTGGTTTAGAAGAAAACGATGTAATTTTGGAAATTAATGATCAGAAAGTTACAGAAGGCAATTCTTTAAGCAGTTTAATTATGAATTATCAAGTTGGTGAAACCATTAATTTAAAAGTTTGGCGAACCGGAGAAATCAAGGAAATTCCGCTAATTTTAGAAGAAGCTCTTAATAAATAGAAAATTTATCTAAAACAGAAAGAGATCTTGATTCTTTTCTGTTTTTTTATTATAATTGTTGCATAATTATTTTATCTTGTTTATGAATAAAAGAACTAAAATTGTCTGTACTCTTGGGCCGGCCTCCGCTAATTCGGAAATTTTAACCGGTTTAATTAAGGCGGGGATGAATGTAGCTCGTATTAATTTTTCCCATGGCACTCATGAAAGTAATGGCAAAATGGTTGATTTAGTTAGACAGGTGGCAGAGAAATTAAAATCACCAACTGCGGTTATTGCCGATCTGCAAGGACCAAGAATTAGAGTGGGGGAAATGCCTAAAGAAGGATTGGTTTTAAAAAAAGGGTCATTAGTTAAACTAAATGTATCTATAATTAAATCGGTTAATGGTCAAATTCCGGTAACTTATAAAAAATTAGTTAAAGATTTATCAATTAATCAAAGAATTTTGTTAGATGACGGTAAGATAGAATTATTGGCCAAAAAAATTCAAGGTAATGTTGTTGAAGCAGAAGTGAAAGTGGGTGGAACCCTAACTTCTCACAAAGGGATTAATTTACCAGATTCAGTTGTTTCTATTAATGCTTTAACTGCTAAGGATAAGGAAGATTTAAAATTTATTATTAAAAAGGAGGTAGATTTTGTTGCCCTGTCTTTTGTTAAAGATGCCAGTGATATTTTAGATTTGCGTTTTCTAATTAAAAAATTAGTTGGTCGTAAATCAACCAAAAAAAATAAATCAGAAATTAAGATTGTTTGTAAAATAGAAAAACACGAAGCCATTAAAAATTTAGATGAAATTATTGAGGCGACTGACGCCGTGATGGTAGCCCGAGGTGATTTAGGGATCGAAATACCTGCCGAAGAGGTGCCTTTGTTACAGAAAAAAATAATCAGCAAATGTTTAGAGGCAGCCAAACCAGTAATTGTCGCCACCCAAATGTTAGAATCCATGACCCACAATCCGCGTCCTACTCGCGCCGAAGTTAGCGATGTGGCCAACGCGGTAATTGACCATACCGACGCTGTGATGTTGTCAGGGGAAACGGCTAATGGCGAATATCCGGTGGAGGCAGTTTCTATTATGTCTAAAGTTATTATGAGGACAGAAGCATCTATTTTTGATGAACTGCCTTATAACAAAATTTTTGCTTCCGAACAAAAAACTGATACCGTAATGAGCGGTTTGTCC
>Ga0116178_10003868_pt1 | contig 11198 bp, 9 predicted proteins | sample AD_STIC12_MetaG_FD_89880 | JGI IMG/M metagenome (GOLD analysis project Ga0116178, IMG submission 89880) | Active sludge microbial communities of municipal wastewater-treating anaerobic digesters from USA - AD_STIC12_MetaG | ecosystem: Engineered > Bioreactor > Anaerobic > Digestate | place: USA... | reverse complement strand
CGGAAAGCGATGAGCCGATGACGATGATGATCGATTCGTCGGGATATCCGCCCTCGATAAGTGCATCGAGACCGATAACCCCGGTCGTCATTTTTCTGTGGGTGGACACGTGCGGGATCTCTCCTCCGTAAATGAGTGTAACGAATGCTTCATGATAAGTCTTCTCCGGATAGAGCCCCGGAGTACTCCTCCCTCAACCTGCGCCTGAGCAGTTTCCAGCCGTGCACGCGTGGGAGGGAACTGGTGAGGATGACCCCCCGGGGCACCTTGTATCCCGCCATACGTTCCCTGCAGAACGCGACGAGATCGTCCCGGGCGGGAAGCTTTCCTGCCCCTGGCACGATGACGGCGACAGGGATCTCGCCCCTCCGCTCGTCAGGATATCCAAAGACCGCTGCATCCATGACCGAGGGGTGTTTCAGCAGGACGTTCTCGACCTCGGTCGGGTAGACCTTCCACCCCGACATGATGATCATGTCCTTTTTCCGATCCACGATGGTGATATAACCATCCTCATCCATCTGGCCTATGTCCCCTGTACGCAGCCAGCCGTCTCTCAACTGGACGCTTGTCTCCTCCGGGTTGTTCCAGTAACCCTTCATCACCGTCGGACCCTTGATAACGATCTCTCCCGGCTCCCCCGGCTCGACATCGTTGAGCCCCTCATCAAGATCGACAAGACGAACATCGTTATCGCTCACCGGCACTCCGATGGAACCTATCTTGTGCGCCAGTGCAGGGTTGCTGATCCCTATCGATGTCGTTTCACTCATCCCCCAGCCCTCGCTGAAAAAGATCCCCATGTCCTTCACCCTTTGAATGAGCTCGACAGACATGGGAGCCCCCCCGGAATTCAAATAGCGGATTTTCTCCGGCAGATTCATCTCCGAGGCCCTGGGATCATCGATAATGGCCTTGATCATGGTCGGTACTGTGGGGAAGAACGTTATCTGCTCGAAACGGGCAAAAGCGCCCAGCAGTTCATCCATATCGAAGCGGGGCAGCTGAATCTGGGTCGCCATGCTCAAAAACGACCAGTTCATGCAGCAGATATTGCCGTAAACGTGGAAATAAGGGATGATGCCCAGAACCGTCCGCTTCTCATACGGGTTGTAAGGAATAGTCGAGTTCCCCCACTGCAGGCACTGGAAGGTCGCTGCAACAACATTGCTATGGGACAGGAGCGCTCCCTTGGGCATTCCTGTCGTGCCGCCGGTAAACTGGATCAGCGCCGGGTCATCGGGGCTGAAGGCAACAGAGGGAACCTTCGTATCTGTAGATCCGGCCAGAAGTTCCGAAAAATGGCTCCACCCTCTTTCAAGTTCCAGATCCCTGGCCGTACTCACATCAAAAGCCTTGATGTAATCCGTGAGTTTTGTCACGATCACCTGCTTGATCCCCAGTTCAAGGGCCAGGGGGCGCATGGTTGCAAGGGCGCCGTCGAAGGTTACCAGGGTTTCCAGTCCCGTGTTTTCCATCATGAACTTGAGTTCATCATGGGTGTATAAAGGGTTCATATTGACCACAACGGCCCCTGCGGAGAGAGCCGCATAGTAAGCAATGACATACTGGGGACAGTTCGGGAGGGCGATGCCGACCCGGTCGCCCTTCTTCACACCGGAGCGGATGAAGGCGTTGGCCAGGCGCAGGACGGAATCGCGTACTTGTTTGAAAGACAACTCCGATCCATAAAAGTCCACAGCGGCCTTTTGGGGGAACTGCGCCGCCGCCAGGTGGACCATGTTCTGGATAGGGAATTTCGGATAGCGGATAGAAACGGGAACATTATAATCATAATTTTTTTGCCAGAAACATTTTTCCAACGGTACCCTCCTTCTCTATAGATCAATCATTTCACGGCAGCCAGAGGTCATGAAAGACACCGTGATAAAAGCTACTTCACCGGTTTTCCACCCATCGAAGCCGTGTTCCGGGCAAACATGAAAACAGGCCGCCCTTATGCAAGCGCTTGTGTTGTCAAAGCCGCAATGCATTCATCGTACCAGCATGCACCGTGTTTTTAAGCCATTGTATCTATTGATACTTTAATGATTTACCTTGATTAATTTCATTTTTTATGTTTCTTTATGTTTCATGTATGTTTCATTGCCACCCGGCTTATGAAACATTGTTGAAACCAAGCATTGGGATCTTCTGTTGGGAAGGAGCGATAAAGATGGCCGTACAGAAAACCCGGTCGAAACATCCGTTGTCCAACGAGGCGATCACATTCAGATTAGACCCAATCTATGAAGAGCGGTACAGGAAAACCCGTGCGGAGTGGAACAAGTACATCAAAGGGGCTGGAAATATCGATCCCGCCGTTGTTCCCAGAGAGATTCTGGACTCCTGGAATCGCTGCCGCAGGCTGGGCGTCGACCCCATAAGCAAACCGGACCACAACAAACTGACGGACAGCGAGCTGCAAACATTGCTTCAAGACAACAAGGAGTTCATTTCCATCAGCAAACCCTTTTTGCTCAACCTCTACCGCTTTGTGAAAGGGTCCAGATTCGTTGTCGGCTTGTTCGACCACCAGGGATACATTCTCGACGTCCTGCAGGACGACGATGAAGCCATGAAGGAAAATCTCTTTCTGGAATGGGTTCCGGGTGTTCAATGGGATGAAAAAAGCGCCGGCAACAATGCCGCAGGAACGGTTCTCGCTTTGAAAAAACCCATCAGGATTTTCGGAGCCCAGCATTACAACAAGACATTTCATAAGCTGACAGTTTCCAGCGCGCCAGTTTTCAATCCCGACGGGAAATTGATAGGCGGCCTCACCCTGACTGCTTTTTATTACGGCACAAATCCCCACACCCTGGGCATGGCTGTTGCCGCAGCCCAGGCCATTGAAAACGAACTCCGGACACAGAGGGCGCTCAGGGAGTGCAAGGCGGCCTTCGCAGAAAAAGAGATGGCCTTCGGCCTGCAGAAATCCGTTATCGAGTGTATCCCGGATGCGCTGATCGCGTTGGACTGCAGGGGATGCATTTCCATCATCAACGACAAAGCGCGGGACAAGTTTTCTCTCGAGGAACGAGAGGTGGAAGGAATACCTATCCGGGATATCAGCGGAGATGTAAATCACCGTTTCCTGAGCATGATCGAGAGGGACGAAGCCTTCGCTGATGCCGAGGTCAGGATCTTCACGAAAAACGGATACAGCGACTACTCCCTTACCTGCAATCTCATACAGTCCCCCACCGGGACGATCATGGGGAAAATACTCATTTTCTCCGAAATCAAAAGGATCAAAACCCTGGTTACGAAAATGATCGGAGCCAAAGCAAAAGTCCGCTTCGATGACATCTGCGGACAGAACCCCCGGTTTCTCATGACCATGGAGCAGGCGCGCCTGATCTCTCAAAACAGCTCCAATGCGCTGCTTCTCGGAGAAAGCGGCACTGGGAAAGACATCTTTGCCCAGGCCATTCATAATGCAAGCTTGAGGAAAGACGGGCCCTATGTGGCCATCAACTGTGCGGCGATCCCGAGGGATCTCATCACCAGTGAACTTTTCGGCTATTCCGAAGGCGCATTCACGGGCTCAAAGCGAGGCGGGAATCAGGGCAAATTCGAACTGGCTGACGGGGGCACGATCTTTCTCGATGAAATCGCCGAAACTCCTCTCGAATTGCAGGCGGTGCTTCTTCGTGTCATCGAGGATAAATCCATCATCCGCATCGGCGGCAGCAGAATCCGCCCGATAGATGTGCGAATCATCGCCGCAACGAACAAAGACCTTCTGGAAGAAGTGCGCAAAGGAAACTTCAGGAAAGATCTGTACTATCGCTTGAATGTGTTCACAATCCACATGCTGCCCCTGACGCAGCGGGGCGACGATATTCCCCTTCTGGTGGACGTCTTCGTAAAGAAATACGGAAAAACTCTGGATAAAAGAATCCGCCGCATAGACGAGAAGGTGATAGATGCCTTCCTGCGCTATTCATGGCCAGGCAATGTTCGGGAGCTGCAAAATGTGATCGAACGGATGATGAATTATGCCCGGTCAGATGAGCTCACCGCCGATCTCATCCCGCCGGAAATCCTCAACACATTCCATACCCATGGTCCGGGTTTGGACATGGAATCCCCTGTCGATGCGGAAAAGAAATTGATCGACCGGATGCTGACCCTGAAGTTCCCCAAAAAAAAGATTGCCGAACGGATGAAAATCTCCCGGACCACGTTATTTCGGAAGATGAAAAAATATGGTTTGGCATGATTTCCCAAGCAATCGACTGTCAGTAGCGAGGACGACAACGATTCCGGCGCGTGGGTGTCATAAGGCGGTTGATCAGCGGTGGCGAAGGCGACCCGCGAAGAAGTGGGGCCTTAGCGGCTTACTTTCCGATGCCCCATCAACATGCAGGTCATTTTTCGACATAACAATAAAAGATTGCCGCCCCGGCTGTATCTCGAAACTGACGATCTGCCAGTGGGGAGTTTTGGCTGAAAATAGCATGCGGCCCCTCTTCACCGGTATGCCGGCGGGGAGGAGCCGCTTTTGTGACTGATCTTACGAGCCCTTGTTCTTGTCCTGCAGGCCCTTGAGGAGCTCGCCGAGATTTGTGCCGACCTTCTCGGTTCCCTTCTCGTGGCTTGCCACGACCTTCTTGTCCTGTGCCTCTTCCAGGGCCTTGATCGAAAGGCCGATCTTCTTGTTTTCCGGGCTCAAGCGCAGCACCATCGCTTCCACCTCCTGCCCTACCGTGAGGACCGAAGAGAGGTTGTCGATCTTGTTGCTGCTCACCTCGGAGATGTGGATCATCCCCTCCACCCCTTCGCGGATCTCGACAAAGGCGCCGAAATCCGTCAGCGATGTCACTCTGCCCTTGATCACGGAGCCCACGGGATGCTCGTTGGCCACCTGCGTCCATGGGTCGGGGCTCAGCTGCTTCAGACCGAGGGAGAACTTCTCGTTTTCCGGGTCTACAGTGAGGACCTTGGCCTGAACCACGTCGCCCTTCTTGTAGAGCTCGCGCGGGTTCTTGACCTTGGGGTCCCACGTCAGGTCGGAGACGTGGATGAGCCCGTCGATATCGATGTTCTCATCGACGCTGACGAACAGCCCGAAGTCCGTCACGTTCTTCACCGTGGCATTGACCACGGTGCCCGGAGGATAATAATCGTAGAGCATGTCCCAGGGATTGGGCGACGCCTGCTTGAGGCCGAGCGAGATCCTTCTGTTCTCCTGATCGACGCCCAGGACCACTACATCGACCTCCTGGCCTTCCTCGAGGATGGTGGACGGATGCCGCATTCTCTTGGTCCAGAACATCTCGGAGATGTGAACCAGCCCCTCGACCCCTTCCTCGATCTCGACAAAAGCGCCGTAATTCGTGATCGAGGTCACCTTGCCGGATATCTTCTTGCCGATGGGATACCGGTACTCCAGCCCCTCCCATGGATCGGGGGTGAGCTGCTTGAGGCCGAGCGAGATCTTTTCCGTCTCCGGATCGAACTCGATTACCTTGACCTTGATCACATCGCCCGGCGACACCTTGTCCTTGGGGTCTTTCAGCTTGCCCCAGGACATATCGGTGATATGGAGCAGTCCGTCGATTCCGCCGATATCCACAAAGGCCCCGTAGGCCATGATATTCTTGACCGTGCCTTCCACCACGTCACCCTTGGACAACGTAGCGATGAGCTTCTTCTTGCTCTCTTCCCTCAGACGCTCCAGGACCTCTCTATGACTCACCACCACGTTGTTCTTCTTGCGGTTGAACTTGATGATGGAGACCTCGATGGTTTTCCCCACCATCTTTTCCAGCTCGGATTCCGAGACGGGATTGAGTGTGGCCTGGGAGGTGGGAAGAAACGCGGGAACACCGATGTCCACCGTGAGCCCGCCCTTGATCCGCTCGGTTACCGTGCCTTGCAGGTACATGTTTTCCTGGTAGGCCTTGACGATATCGTCCCAGATCTTGATGCGCCGGGCCTTTTCCTTGCTGAGCCTGATGATTCCCTTGGAGGGATTGATGCTCTCGACGAGCACCTCCACCTCATCGCCAACGGATATGGTAATGACCCCGTGCTCGTCGATGAACTCGCGGATCGGAGCCTGCCCCTCCATCTTCCTGCCGATGTCGATCATGATATGGTCAGTTCCCACCTGAACAACCGTGCCTGTCACTACGGAGCCTGTGGAAACGCGTTTGTCTATCGTCTCCTCATAGAGAGCCGCCAACTCCAGATTCTGATCGAATTCTTCCGATTCTTCCCGAGTTTCCTTGCTCTCAGTCATTGCCTCCTTGATCGCATTTTCGTCTTTGTGATCTGTTTTGGTTTCTTCTAGACTATACATCGCTACCCCCTGTCCGTCGTTCCTTATTCCTCAATAAGTTGGCATCCTATACAATATAGATATGCAAAAGACAAGCCTTTAATCAGATCCCCGGGCAGATTGATGGAGACGAGGCCGAACGGAGGAAGTTCAGCACGGTCGTCGGATCTTCGAGGTGTGAAGGAAATCTTTCATCCCCGCGCGGAACAGCGGAATGAACCCGGAACGGGTTCTTTTTGCAGAGGGCCTTCAATCGAGCGGGTTCTTTTTTTTCTGGAGCCTCGAAGGGTCTTTCAGCGCCTTCTCCAGGTCGCTGAAGACGCGCTTTTTATCCCGGCTGTCTCCCAGAGTCTTTTCGATCTCCTTGAGCTTTGACTCCTGACGGCTCTGAAACTGGGTTATCTCATCGACGATGCTCGGGGCCTGCGCCTGCCGCGGCAGGTCTTCGATCCGCATGTGATCGCCGATACCGTAGCGGCACTCGGAGCCTGATACGATTTCCGTGACGATTTTCTCGTCGCTGAGCTTCCTGGCCACGAGCGAGAGCTCTTCCTCGGACACCTTCAGAATCTGGGCGAGGCCCGCAAGAGTCGGGGGCCTGCCGTGGAGGTGCTCATGGACACGTATCCCGGCGACAAACAGATGAGCGCCTTGGTAGAGGTCTCTGAACATCATGGATTATGATGTATAGCAAAGCGATTTCGGATGCAACAATGATTCAAGAATCACGGTGATGCCGCCGATAGTGTTTTCAAATAACGCCGCCCTTAAAGGAGGAACTGAGTTGAAAAAAACAGCCTCTCTCTTCATCGGCCTTCTTGCCGTCTTTTTTGCATTCGCGCCCCTGTGGGCAGACGATACCGTGCATACCGTAAAAAAGGGCGATACCCTCTGGGATATCACCAGAACATACCTGGAAACCCCATGGAAGTGGCCTCTCGTCTGGGCGAACAATCATGACATAACCAACCCCCACCTCATATTTCCCAATGACAGGGTGGTCATCTCCAGAAAAGGCGGCAAAACGACCATCACCATCATTCCTGCCGATCAGCAGAACGACCGCATCGAAGCGCCGGCCGAGCCGGTCGTCTATACGCCTCAGGAGATCGCCCGGGAAGAGGAAAAATCCGTGGTCATCTCTCCGCGGTATTCCACCTACATCTACAGCCCCAATATACTCACAGGGTCCGGGCATGTATCCAAGAAGCTCGAGATCGGGGACCTGGCCTCAAGAAGCGAGAACGTGTTCATAAAGTCTGAGTCCGGGCTGACTTTGAGCCGGGGGGTAACCATTGTCTCGAAGGTGGCCGATATCAGGAATCTCGATGAAAAGATTGTAGGATATCTCTACAAGGCCATCGCCGTCGCGCGGGTGGAAGACGCATCGAAGGACATGTACAAGGCCAGTGTGGTCTACTCCAACCAGGAAGTCCGGTCGGGAGATATCATCTTCGACGACCTCCAGAGTCTGGAGCCCCTCACGCTGAAGATCAGCGAGCCCTCTCTTGAACACAGCGGCCGGGTGATCGACATCTACGGGGGCATCAGCGGAAGCAGCTATCTGGATTTCGTATTCCTGGACCTCGGCAAGGAGAACGGGATCGAGCAGGGTTCGCTCATTACTATTTATGAAGAGAGCCCTGCGGACCGGAAAGACATGGCGATGAAGGAGTATCAGGGGACCGCTCTGGTGCTGCAGTCGCTCGACAGGAGCTCTATGGCGCTGATCATGGATTCCAGGGGACCCATACGCAAAAATTTCCTCGCCGCAGGTGTCGAATAGGAGAGAACGAAACGCCCGGTGCTCTTCATCGGGAGGGCGCCGGGTGCCTAAAAGGGGATTCCCTGATAGGAGAGCAGCATATCCAGCCCCTTGTCGTCCGACCGGGTGAAAACAACCGCAATTCCGGATTCCGTCTTTCTGACGATGCGCCCCTGAACCCAGATGATCTTTCCGAATTCCTCGGCATCGATGCTCGCGATAAGATACCCGTCGAGGTCGTCCGGTGGGTGATCGGTGAGAATGAGCATACCGCCTCTGCTGATATCGATCACCCTGCCCATCTTGTAGACATACCCGTTATCGCGGTATGCCACTTTCATATTCACTTTGGCTCTTTTGTAGGCCCGCTGTTCTTCCATGATCTCGACGCCGTCAGCCGGGAAGACATCATCCCGGGTAAAAGTTTTCATGAACGCTGACATTATAATGAAAAGTACCGCGACATTCAAGTATTCACCGGTAAGGCGTGCTCATCATGAAAAAACATTGGAATACGGCTCGCATTCCCATTTCTCCGGGATTATTTCCCGGGCAGGCGAACAACTGGTAAACCGATGATTATCTTATGAAAACAATCAATCTTTCCGAACACTGCGTTGACACCCCCCATTCAATAGGATATAGATTCACCCCATGAAGGTCCTCTTTTCGAACAGTCAGATTTCAGAAAAGGTCGAGGAACTGGGAAAAAAGATTACCGCCGATTACCAGGGCAGCGAGCTTTTCGTGATCGGCATTCTGAAAGGGGGCTTCATGTTCGTGTCCGATCTGGTGCGGCATCTGGATCTGCCGGTGAGGATCGAGTTCGTCCGCCTCTCCAGCTACGGATCTTCGGACCGCCCCGAATGCGAGGTCAAGATCTTCGACGAAACCGGGGATATCGTGAAGGGCAGGCATATTCTGATCGTGGACGATATCATGGATACTGGTCAGAGCATTGTCGCCTTCAAGAAACACCTCCAGGCAAAGGGGCCTGCTTCGGTGAAGATCTGTACGATGATCAACAAAACGTGCCGGAGAACTCAGGACATCGAGCCGGACTATTACGGGTTTGCCATCACCGATGGCTTTATCGTGGGATACGGGCTTGATTTTGCCGAAAGCTACCGAACGCTTCCCGATATATACGTACTCGAACCAAGCGACAGGAGGGACAACCCTTGACAGTTGTCGAATGCCCAAGTTGCCGCAGCCGGTTCAAGATAGAAAAAAGCGCTCTTCCGAAGAAGACCGTAAAGATGCGCTGCAGCGTATGTTCACACGTCTTTTCCTACTCCGTGGCCGAAGAAGGCCCCCTGGAGCAGGATTTCGACAGCATCATCGGAACTCAGGACAGGCATATTGAGGAAGATTTCTCACAGGCTTCCCTGGCGGCCGACCTCACCGAAGGAATCTCCGAAGGCAGTGAAAGTGACGAGCCTTCCGGAAAAGAATCAATCCAGGGAGAGATCCAGCCCGAATCAGTCATCAAAGAGATAGATTCCATTCTCGGAGCCGGGGAAGAGGTCGCCGGAGAGAGCGAGCAGACGATGCGCCGCAAGACCGGGAAGAGCCCGGTGTTCCGTGTTCTCGTTTCCGTGCTGCTTCTCGTCCTCATTTTCGCCGGCATCGGGCTGTGGATTATGAAAGACAGCCTGCCCATCTTCAGAAAGAGCCCCGGGGCCATGGACCAGACGTTTCTGGAGAGAGGGCCGTTCTTCGCCATACCCGAAGAGAGCATCACCTACGAGATGTTCGTGAACAACAACGAGGGAGCGGTCCTCGTGGTCAAGGGCATCATTCGAAAGCTCACGTCGAAGCCGCTCAAGTCGGTGATGGTGCAGGCGCGGGTGTACGACAGGAACAACAACCTCATCGAGAGCAGGAACGCCTATGCCGGAATCATCCCTGAATCCGCCGAACTCGTCCGGCGGAAGGGCTCGGATATCGAGACGCTTCTCTCGGCCGAGCCGGAAACGATGGGTGTCCTATCCACTTCCCCCGATATTCCCTTCGCCGTAGCCTTCTTCGGCAGGCCCGCCCGGGAGGGATTTTCGTTCCAGGTGGAAGTGAAAGAGTTTCACTGGAAGTAAGAGCCCTGTTTCAGGCTCCTCACGTCGATGCTCTATAGAATCGGGATAAGGTGTCGATGTATTTCTTGCGGCCCGGGAAAGACAAGACATGGAACCAACCGCGCGACTCAGGAAGATCTTGAAGTCTTTTCTCTTTCCCCTGCCGCCGGATAGACGGCGGTGAAAGGCCGTCTCCGAGGCGTGCCGGGGCTCGATCCGCCTGCGGGTTTGCATTTCGCCCGTAGTTTGTAGTATGTAGAGGAGTTACGATACCATGATCCATGCAAAAAACAGGAGCATGCCGAGAAAACATGAGGCCGGTGGAGAAAACAGCTGTTCAGTTGCAGATGACTCGGCTCCCCTTATCACTCTATCTATGCCCCCACATGAGGGGAGCGAAAATCCACTCGCGGGAAATCCATAAACGGTAGCGGGGACATGCGCATCATGGGCGTTGACTATGGGACAAGGCGAATCGGGGTAGCCATCAGCGATCCATCAGGCACCATGGCTCATCCCCTGGAAACGATCCCTGTACGCGGGGACGGCTCTCACCTGAAGCAGCTCGGAAAGGTCGTCCGGGATTACGGGATCGTGAAGGTCGTTGTAGGTCTGCCCGTCAATATGGACGGCAGTCTGGGGGAAAGCGCTCTGAAGGTGAAAGAATGGGCGCAGACGCTTGAGCGGTTCCTGGGCGTGCCGGTTGAGCTCTGGGATGAGCGGCTCACCACGAGCGAAGCCCACGATCTTCTTATCAGGCTGAAAGTAAAAGGAAAAAAGAGAAGGCACATTGTCGACAAGATAGCCGCCGGCATTATTCTTCAGGATTATCTGGAGGCCCAATGCCGGTGAGGACCATTCTCTATACCATCATTGTCGTTTTCATGTGCGTCTCGATCCTGACCGTCACCCACACCTACACGTTCATCACCACCCCCTCCAGCCCCCCACGGTCTCTACTCGTGGAAATCAGTCCGGGGACCAGCGCATGGGAAATTTCCCGCCAGCTCGAGGCTAAAGGCATCATCACCGATGCATCCATGTTCATGATCATCGCCACCCTCACCGG
>Ga0116178_10003864_pt1 | contig 11205 bp, 13 predicted proteins | sample AD_STIC12_MetaG_FD_89880 | JGI IMG/M metagenome (GOLD analysis project Ga0116178, IMG submission 89880) | Active sludge microbial communities of municipal wastewater-treating anaerobic digesters from USA - AD_STIC12_MetaG | ecosystem: Engineered > Bioreactor > Anaerobic > Digestate | place: USA... | reverse complement strand
TGGACGTGCGTCACCAGCGCACTCGTGATCGCAGGCAACAAGTGTCGTCGTGCTGGCGCCGACGCCCGGACGCGGGGTAATCTTCGGCCATGGCGGAGTCTCCTGTCGCGTTACTGCGCGCTCACGCGCGTCATGCCCCGTGGAATGCACGCGGCCTTGCATCGCACGTCGCATCACTCGTCGATGCAGCTGGCGTGCGTCCCACCAATGCCTCCGCGCGCGCGGCACCGTCGGCGCGCGCGGTGCGGTTCTACGTGGCCAACAAGCTGATGGATCGCCCCGAGGGGCTCGGGACGTCGGCCACGTACAACTACCGCCACTTCTTGCAGCTGCTGGCCATCAAGATGCGCCAGCGCGAGGGGATGTCGCTCGACACCATCCGCAAGGACATGCGCGAGGTCACCGGCGATGCTCTCGAGCGCCGCGTGGCACAGTCGCTGGCCACCGTCCTCATGGCCGGCGTCCACCAGGCGGTGCGCCATGACGCCGACCCCATCGTCAGCTGGCGGCGCGTCCCGGTCGCCGACGGCGTCGAGTTGCACCTGCGCGACGATTCGTCGCTCGCGCGCGAGGAGTCGATCGTCGCCCTGCGCGAGGCGGTGCGCACCGCGTTAGGCAGGGTGGAGGCCCGGTGACCCCGCCGCGCCCCGCGCGACGCGACGACCGGTGGGATGGCCGCCTGGCCATCCTCACGGGGGTCGCGCGCCGTGGGCAGGTCGGCGAGGCCGTGGCGCGGGCCCTCGGCGAACGCGGCGCCACGCTCGCCCTCCTCGATCGCGACGGCACCGAGGCCGGGGCCCGTGCGGCCGAGCTGCGCGACGCGGGGATCGACGCCACGGCGTGGCCCTGCGACCTCACCGACCATGCCTCGTTAGGTGCGGTGGCCGCGCAGGTCGCCGCGCGTCACCCCGCCGGCGCGGACGCCCTGGTCTGCCTGGCCGGAGGCTTCGCCGCGCTCGGCCCCGTGAGGGAGAGCATCCCCGAGGGCTGGGACCGGATGCTGGCGATCAACCTGGCCACCGCCTACGCCACCACGCGCGCCTTTCTCCCTGCCCTGCGCACCGCGCGCGGGAGCATCGTCTACTTCGCCTCCGCCGCCGTCATGCCAGGCGGTACCGGCGAGGGCATCGCCGCTTACGCCGCCGCCAAGGCCGGCGTGGTCGCCCTCATGCACGCCGTCGCCGCCGAGGAACGCCTGAACGGCGTGCGCGCCAACGCCCTCGCCCCCACCGCCATTCGCACCGACACCAACGTGGCCGCCATGGGTGCGACCGCCACATACGTCGAGCGGGAGACGGTGGCCGAATGGGTGACCTTTCTCTGCTCTCCCGTGAGCGGCCCGGTCTCCGGGCAACTCGTCCAGCTCGGATGACCACCGCCACTCGTTAGGATCGCCGTGCCAGGGGACCCCGCCTTCCACCACAACCCGCGCCCGTCGCATCCGCGACGCCCCCCTGGTCGCGCCATCTTCCTCGATCGCGCGCTCGAGGCGCTCCCCCTCTTTCGCCTCAGCGACTCGGCCGAAGAGACGACCATTCTGTACACGCCGCCCGCCGGCGGACGCTGGCGCGTCCTCCCCGCCCCCGGCGACCGCCTCCCCGGCACCTTCGATCAGGACGTCTACGTCGAGATCTGCCGCCGATACATGGACGCCGGCTCCCCCGCCGACGGCGCGGTCTCGTTCACGCTGCACGCCTTCCTGCGCTCCATCGGTCGCCGGGCCGACGGCCGGACCTACGAGCAGCTCCGCGCCGCCCTCAACCGACTCGAACGCACCTCACTCGAGTCCTATGGGGCCTACTGGAGCGCGACAACCGGCGCCGCGCTCGAGGGACGGTTCTCCGTCCTGTCGGCCGTCTCCATCGACCGGCGGCGCACCGCCGATCGCGAGCAGCTCGCCCTCTTCCCGACCTTCACCGCCTCGGAACCCGGCGACGCCCGCGTCACCCTCTCGCCCCTGCTGCGCGCCAACATCGGCGGTGGGCACACCACCACCGTCTCGCCGCAGCTCTATCAAGGGCTCTCATCGCCCGTCGCACGCCGCCTCTACCGCCTGCTCGAGGTCGCGCGTGCCGACGACACCGTCACCTGGCGCATCGAGCTCGAGGCGCTGGCAGAACAGGTGCCGCTCGTACAACGTTATCCGTCGCACCTGCAGCGCGTGCTCCAGCCGGCGCATGAGATGCTGCAGACCGCCGGCATCGTGCGCGACGCCAAGGTCCACCAGATCCGGAAGCAGTGGTTCGTGGACTACGTCCTCGCGGTTCGTCCCAGCTGAGGTGCCCCTCAGCGCGGGTCGAGCGAGCGGGACCAGTGACGCGTATACGTTGGACCCGTCCGTAGAGGGTCCTCGGAGCCGTTCGTGGATCCGTCCCCTGACGATTTCCGCGCGGGAACGAGGTGGGAACGTCCCCGGCAGGAACCCAACCGGGCCAGTTGTTGGTAGATAGAGAGAGCCGTTCGCTCGTGTTTGCATACAGGGCCGGGCCTCAGCGATCGCTGGGGTGCACACTTCGTTCGCATTTTCCCGTCTTCTCATGAATCGGAAGCTCGCCATCGCCGGCGCTGTGCTCGTCCCGCTCGTGGCTGGAGCGTTTGTGGTGCAGGAGCGCGCGACGCTCGACGGCGGCCGTCTCTTCGGACAGGTCCTCGATCTGGTCGAGAGCCGCTACGTCGACTCGGTCGACACCGCCATGCTCTACGAGAAGGCGGCGCGCGGGCTCGTCTCGCAGCTGCAGGATCCCTACTCGGAGCTCTTCTCGCCCCGGCAGCTCACGCAGTTCAACACCACCACCGCTGGACGTTACGGCGGGCTCGGGATGCAGATCGAGGAGCAGCCCGGCAAGGGCGTGGTCGTCTCCAAGGTCTTCCCGCACACCCCCGCCGAAGCCGCTGGCGTGCGCGAAGGCGACGTCTTCATCGCCATCGACACGATCACCACGCGAGGCTGGTCCTCGGCGCGCGTCGCCGACTCGCTGCGCGGCGTCCCCGGTTCCAAGGTGTCGGTCTCCTTCGCACGCCCCAGCGTCAACGAACCGATCAAGTCGCTCTTCACGCGCGCCGTGATTCGCATTCCGGCCGTGCCGTACGCCATCACCTTCGACAAGATCGGCTACATCCCGCTGCAGGGCTTCAACGAGACCTCCACGCAGGAAGTGGCCGCGGCGGTGCGCAAGCTGGTGACGCAGGACGGCGCCAAGGCGCTCGTGCTCGACCTGCGCGGCAACGGCGGCGGCTTCCTCGATCAGTCGCTCGCCATCTCCAACCTCTTCCTCCCGCAGGGGACGGAGCTGGCCTCGGTGCGAGGACGCAACCAGGAGAACCAGACGTACACGGCGCGCGAGAAGCCCATCGCGCCCGACGTCCCCATGGTGATCCTCACCGACCAGTACACCGCCTCGGCGTCGGAAATCGTCGCCGGCGCGCTGCAGGACCACGATCGCGCCCTCATTCTCGGCACCACGTCGTTTGGAAAGGGGCTCGTGCAGACCCTGTTCAATCTGGATGGCGGCTACGCCCTCAAGATCACCACCGGCAAGTGGTTCACCCCGAGCGGCCGTACCATCCAGAAGGAGCGCAAGCTGCTCCCCGATGGCCAGTTCGTCGAGGTGCACCCCGACTCGATGGAGAGCGACTCCGCGCGCAAGGCGCGTCCGACGTACAAGTCCGACGCTGGTCGCGTGGTCTACGGTGGCGGTGCCATCACCCCGGACGTGATCGTGCGTCCCGACACCTTCACGAGCGCCGAACTGGCCTTCCTCAAGGCCACGGCTCCCAAGTCGCAGGACATCTACGTCGCGACCTACGACTACGCGATGGAGCTCAAGGACCAGGTGAAGGGGAATCCCAACTTCGCCGTCGCACCCACCTGGCGCGATGAGCTCTACACGCGCCTTGCCAAGAAGGGCGTCACCCTGGATCGCAAGCTCTTCGACGGCGCGCAGGCGCAGATCGATCGCATGCTCGAACAGCGCGTCGCCCGCCTCGCCTTCGGCGATTCCACCGCGCGCCGTCGCTCGCTCGATGACGACGTCCAGCTGCAGAAGGCGCTGGAGATCCTCAAGCGGGGGCAGAGCCAGAAGGACCTCTTCGCCCTCGCGCCTCAGTTCTCACGCAAGTAGGGTCGGCGCCGAGCGTCGTCAGGCAATGGCTGTCGACGCTTGGCCTGCCCGTCCATACATTCGCCTCGCATGAAATCCCTCCAGACTCTCCTCGCCGCCACGACCCTCGTGGCGGCGATTGCTTGCTCCCGGGGCACCAGCATCACGAACGGGACGCCCGGCCAGCCGGCCACCGCCCGTACCCCAGCACCGACGACCACCGTCCCCGCCGCCGCTGGCGAGAAGCACCTCTCGAACCTCCACCAGCTCACCGACGGCGGCGAGAACGCCGAGGCGTACTTCAGTCGCGACGGCGAGTGGATCACCTTCCAATCCACGCGCGACGGCCGTACGTGTGACCAGCAATACGTCATGCGCGCCGACGGCGCCGATGTACGCCGGGTGTCGAACGGATTGGGGAAAGTCACCTGCGGCTGGTTCCTCCCCGATGGCAAGCGCCTGTTCTTCGGCAGCTCGCACGCCCACGATTCGACCTGCCCGCCCAAGCCCGATCCGTCGGCCGGCTACGTGTGGCCGCTCGACCAGTTCGACATCTACACGGTCAATCGCGACGGCACGGGACTCAAGCGCCTCACCAACTACAACGCGTACACGGCCGAGGGCGTCCTCTCCCCCGACGGCAAGCGCATCGTCTTTACGTCACTCAAGGACGGCGATCTCGACATCTACACGATGAACGTCGACGGGACCGACGTGCGCCGCCTCACGACCACCCCCGGCTACGATGGCGGCCCGTGGTGGTCTCCGGACGGGAAGAAGATCGTGTACCGCGCCCATCACCCGGCCGATTCCGCGCAGCTCGCCGACTACCGCGCCCTCCTGGCGCGCAAGATGATCCGTCCGAGCCGCGTCGAGCTCTACACGATGAACGCCGACGGGAGCGACCAGCGCCAGATTACCGCGTTAGGCGGCGCGAACTTCGGCCCGTCGTGGACCCCCGACGGCAAGAAGATCATCTTCGCCACGAATCACGTCGCGCCACGCAGCGGGAACTTCGACCTCTACCTCGTCGATGCCTCGGCCAGCAAGGCGGGGCGCGACCAGGTCGAGCAGGTCACCTTCACGCCGGTCTTCGACGGCTTCCCGATGTTCTCGCCCGATGGCAAGAAGCTCCTGTGGGCGTCGAACCGGCACTCGAAGCTCCCTACCGAGACCAACCTGTTCGTCGCCGACTGGACCTGGTAGCCCAACCCTAGCGGCGCGCAGCCGCACAGGCTGGCGACAGGCGGGGTGACGGTGCATCGTTGATGCGCCGTCACCCCGTTCCCGTTCCGGGCATGCTCCCCACGCTCCCCACCGGGAGATTCTGCAGGCCGAAGCCGCGCAGGTCGTCGAGGACCTCCTCGCCCTTGCGCCACAAGGCATGGGACTCTGGGTGGCCGAGCGTCCCGCGGCAGGCGAGGCCACCCCGGACGACGCGTCGCATCCGATGCCGATCGGCTGCGCGGCGCTCGTGTCGTACGCCTTCGAGTCGCTGGAGGTCGCCGAATTGGCCGGCGTGACCGACGTCCCGAACACCGCCTCCGACCGCATGTTGCGATGCCTTGGCTTTGTCCCGTTCTCCGAAGTCCCGGGACCGAGATGCCCCATGCGCATCTGTCGCCTCGCCCGCCCCCCTCCCTTCCCTCGCCGGAGTCGGCACCTCAGCCAAGACCGGGTGCGGGACTCGCGCCCCTCGACTCTCCTCCCCCGCCCCTCTAACATCCAACGACCCCCGCACGCCTATCGACGCCCTGGAGCGACAGCAATGCAGTTTCTCCCCCTGATTATCGCCGCCGCGGCCGCCTGGCTCCTCTTCAAGTCGGTGAAGATCATCGGCCAAGCCGAGGTCATGGTCATCGAGCGGCTCGGACGCTTCCATCGCGTGGCCCGCTCGGGTCTCAACATCCTCATTCCCGTCATCGAGCGCCCCAAGTCGCTCGACGTGCGTTACCTCGAGAGCGATGTGGGCGGGCTCAAGAAGATCACCGTCGGGTCGACCACGCGAATCGACCTGCGCGAGCAGGTGCTCAACTTCCCCAGCCAGCCGGTCATCACGAAGGACAACGTGACGATCGATATCGACGCGGTGATCTACTATCGCGTCGCCGATCCGCAGAAGGCCACGTACTCTGTGCAGAATCTCCCGTACGCACTCGAGACGCTTACCAAGACGACGCTGCGAAACATCGTTGGCGAAATGGAGCTCGACGCCACGCTTACGTCACGCGACGTCATCAACAAGCGCATGCGCGAAGTCATCGAAGACGCGTCCATCGGATGGGGCGTCGACGTCACCCGCGTCGAGCTCCAGTCGATCGAGCCGCCGCGCGACATCCAGCAATCGATGGAACTCCAGATGCGCGCCGAGCGCGAACGGCGCGCGGCCGTCACCAACGCCGAGGCAACCAAGCGCGCGGCGATCCTCGAAGCCGAAGGGGTGCGCGAATCGCAGGTGCTTCGCGCGGAGGGTGAACGTGACGCCTCGGTGCTGCGCGCCCAAGGGCTCGCCGATGCGCGCCTCGCGATGGCCAACGCCGAAGCCGAGGCCATTCGCCTCATCTCTGCATCGCTCCCCGAGGGCCAGGCCTCGACCTACCTGCTGGGGCAGAAGTACCTCGATGCGCTCCCGGCCATCTCGCAGGGCAAGGGGACCACGATCTTCCTCCCCGCCGAGGCGACCGGGATGCTCGGTGCGTTAGGCGGCCTGCGCGAGATGCTGCGCGCGCAGGGCGGCGACGCCGGCGAGGGGAGCCGGAAGCCTGGCACCTCGAGTGCCGCGCCACGTGCCCTCGGCAGTGGCCCCATCGATCCATCCGGCACCTGAGTACGCGTCTTGGACCAGATCATCTCGCGCGAGCGTGCCGAGTTCATCGCCCGTGCGCTGGCCTGTGAGCACTGCCAGGAGCGGAATTTCAAGAAGCTTGCGGTCAAGCCTGCCCCCGATTCCCACATGAAGGAACTGCAGGCCGCGTGGGTCGTGCGCCGCGTTTGCGGCGTGTGCGGCCTCGAGTCGGAATTGGGACTCGACGCCGACGGCGACGTCGTCTTCCTGGGCTGATCCTCACGCGTCACGTTGGTATGGCATCCGCAACATTCGACATAGCCCGCGCCATCGTCGGCGATCGGGTGCAGCACGAGTTCCTCGTGCTCGAACGCGAGGAGAAGCGGCTCGCCAACGGCGACCCGTTCCTGCTCCTGACGTTAGGCAACGCCACGGGTCGACTGGGAACGGCACCGTTGTGGACGGCCCAGCTCGACTGGGCCGCCGGCGCGGAGAAGGGGAGGGTCGTCCAGGTCATCGGCGAGGTGGCCGCGTTTCATGGCAAGCGGCAGCTTCGCCTCACGGCGCCCCTGCGCATCCTCCCGGATGCCCTCGTGCGTCCCGAGCACTTTCTCCCGCGCATCACCGTCGCCACCGACACGCTGTGGGACTGGATCGATCGCGCGCGAGGTGAGCTCAAGTCGCATGCACTGCGGCGGGCCGTCGATCTGTTCTTCGCCGACGACGCCTTTCGCGTGGACTTCGAGAAGTCACCCGCGTCCGTCGCGGGTCATCACGCGGCCGTGGGCGGGCTCCTCCTGCATGTCACCGAGGTCGCCACCATCGCCCGAAACGCCGCGCGCGTCATGAAGGCCAACGCCGACCTCGTCGTCGTCGGCGCGCTGCTGCACGACATCGGCAAGGTGCAGGCCTACGCCCTGTCGCCAACGGGCTTCGCGCACACGACGTCCGGTTCCCTCATCGGTCATGTCGTGCTGGGAACGATGATGTTGCACGAGCGACTACAGGACGTTCCCCGCAGCCTGCTATCGGATTCGCAGCGTCTCGAACTGCAGCACATGATTCTCTCGCATCACGGATCGCTCGAGTTCGGGAGCCCCGTTCCGCCGATGACGGTTGAGGCAGAGTTGCTCCATTGGGCCGACGAAAGCTCCGCGAAGGCGAACGACATGGCCGAATCGCTGGCAGAGGACGAGCACTTTGGTGGCGGAGAGGTGAGCGACCGACGTCCGTGGCGCGTCGGTCGACGGATCTGGCGCCGCCCCCACGCCTGGGAATAGGGCTCCCTCCTCCTCGAAGCCCCCCCAGGCCTTCTCGTTCGCCTGACAACCGAAGCGTGACTCCAGAAAGCAGGGTCGTCAGTTGGCCGTGTCTGGGAGGAGATTAGGTGGAACCGAATTCCTGCTTTCCCGTACAACACTTGCGAGCCCGCGCGCGTTCTACGACGAACCGCTAACCGGTCGATGGGTGCCTCTGTGGGGCACCGTGTGAGCTGGGTGTGGTCGTCCAGTCGGGTTGCCGCGAGGTTGTTTCTGAGGAAGTCGACGCGGTATGGCCATGCAAATCGCTGCCATATTTGGATTTGCGGCCTTTGCCGGTTACCTTCCTCAGTAGCGCGGCTTTGCCGACACCGCGCGTGAATCGTTCCTGTCTAGGAGGTCTCATGAGAAAGCCACGGCCGGCGACCTACAATCCGGCGCAGGCGCTGCATCTCATTGCGAGCGATCGTACCGGCGAACCCCTGAGTTGTCCGTCGTGCAGTGGCTCGATTGAACGGTCGCCCGACCACTTTCCCCCGCCCCCGCGTTCACATGTGACATTGACATGTACTGCGTGCGGACGCACGGCCCGCTATATTGCGGGAGCAGCTTAGTCGGGATTCTCATTCGCGGTTCGATCGTAGGCGCTCGCGCATTCGGTCGTCGCCGAATGCGCGAGTTTTTTTCGCGGAGGGTTTGGCACGGGCGCCAGCTCCCGCATCCCGATCGGGAGGAGTGAACGCGAGGGCGTTGTTCCTGCCGGTCAGCTCCACAGTTTTGCCCCGCAGGGGAAGAGGAACGGTTCCATGGCACGCATTACTGGCACAGTGAAGTGGTTCAATGACGCGAAGGGCTTCGGCTTCATTTCGCGCGAGGGCGGTCCTGACGTGTTCGTTCACTTCAGCGCGATCAACCAGCCCGGCTTCAAGTCCCTTGCGGAGGGAGACAAGGTCGAGTTCGAGATCGTCCAGGGGCAGAAGGGGCCGCAGGCAGCCGACGTCCTGAAGGCCTGAGTTCGAACGCGGAACACCGGGCCCCGGGGCGCGCTTGCGCCTCGGGGCCCCTTTTGTTTGCGATCCACGTCTCAGCGATTCGCGCCAAGCGGCGCCAAGTTTGCGGCGAGGTGACGTGACGTCTCGATTGATCGTCCCTCATCTATGGAGCGATCTCTCCGATCGTTCGTAAGGCCGCCGTCGTGGAGGCAGCGTCGACGCATGACCGAATCCAAGATCGTCTACCAGCGCGAACTCCCCGGGGGCGGCTACGTCCACGTGGAAGAGGAGTCGCTGCAGGACACGAAGACTCATCGCGCCCACGTCACCGTGGAACGTCGCACCGACCCTACGCGTCGGGACGGACACGAGCCACCCGTCATCGCCCGCGCGGAGGGGCGAAGCCCTCAGAGCGTCTTTGGCGAGCTCTTTCGAATCGCGCAGGACAACGTGGCCATCGCCAAGGCGCTGCTTCGACTGCGCGGCGACGGAACGGCGAAGTTCTAGTCGCGTCGCCACCGCGCACAGCGGTCGGGACAAAAGCGCACGGGCCCCCGCGACATCGCGGGGGCCCGTCTTCGTCTCGGTGTGCCGTGACTAGGCGACCGCAGCGCGGAAAGGGAGCTCGAGCTCGATCTGCCGCGTGAGCTCACCCGGTTGCCGAGTCGTCGCGGTAGCCTGGGGGCGGCGACGCGACGCCGGGTCGGTGCAGGCTCCCAGCAGGTGGGCGGTCTGGTGGTACAGCCGGAAGGTGTGCAACGGCGCGATGTGCTCGGTTCCCAGCGGCGTCGCAGCAATCCGTTGGGCCTCGTCCACGACCTGCGCCGGAAGTGCGGAGGCCAGCGGATGTCGGAGCAGCTCACCTATGGTGAGCACGTTCCGGGCTTTCAGTGCGGCGCACAGAGCTTCCAGATAGGCGAGCACGGACAACCTCCCGCGCGGGGTGTGTAATTGACACTTTGCAACTAATACGGAGGACGGTCAAGTCCCGATCCCGTAACGGGCCGTCAGGAATCCACCGCATCGTCGAGTCGCCTTGGCGTACGCACGCTGCGGCCGTCCGCTGCTAGTATCGACCGGATCAGCGCGAAGCTGCGGTGCACTCGGTGAGGTCGGTGGGATCGGTGGGGCTGACCCCCGACGCCCGATCTGGCCCGCAGCCTAGATCAGGTCGAAGCGCACGGCGCGCTGGGCGGCGCGGCGCTTTCGTGCGGCGAAACGGTAGAATTGCGCGGGACGTCCCCTCCCTTCGCTGCGCCACTCGTCCAGGGGCTCGACGAGGGATGTCGCCTGCAATGCGCGGCGGAAGGACGCCTTGTGCAGTCGTCGCCCCAGCAGGAGTTCGTACATCGCCTGGAGCTCGGTCAGCGTGAACTGGGCCGGGAGGAGCCGAAAGGCGATCGGCGCGTGGTCCACGCGCGTACGTAACGCCTCGAGCGCGGCGTCCAGCATGGCGCGATGTCGTGCCGGGAGGGAGGGCGGCTCGCTGACACTGAACCACGCCGCCTCCCCGCTGGTGCGCTCCACCGCCTCGGCCGGGACCACTGCAGCAAACGCGACCGACAGCTCGGCGTCGGCGGGATGGCGGAGCCCATCGGCAAAGGCCCCCACCTGTTCGATCCAGGTCGGGTCAGCGCCAACGGCGTCGCGCGCCACGCGCCGCGCAGCCGCATCCAGCGTCTCCTCGCCGAGAACCCAGTCGGCGGGGAGTTGCCACCGCTCGCGCGCGCGAGGATCCGCTGCACGCACGCACAACACGGCAAGCTGCGGCCCGCGCGGCGTGAAGAGGGCGACGTCGATGGAGTGCGGAGAGCGTCGACCCGACGCGCGCGATGACGGAGGAGGAGGGGAAGGTGCCCGGTCGCGCATGACCGGCCGAATTAGTGCCGGTACGATACTAAAGTCAAGGGGCGATCACACCATCGTGTGATCGCCGCCTCCGGTCATTGTAGGGGCACTCCGTCGCGACGTCAACGCACGTGCAACACCGCCACACATGCTCCATGCGCTCGACATTCGCGCGCATCAACTCGCGCGATCGCGCATCACATCGCGCCATTGCGCGCCAT